>Ga0194118_10004182_pt1 | contig 15967 bp, 16 predicted proteins | sample TA2MahsurfametaG_2_FD_148662 | JGI IMG/M metagenome (GOLD analysis project Ga0194118, IMG submission 148662) | Freshwater microbial communities from Lake Tanganyika, Tanzania - TA2015013 Mahale N5 surface | ecosystem: Environmental > Aquatic > Freshwater > Lake | place: Tanzania: Lake...
TGCGTTTCTGCTGAATGATGTCAGCCAGATCAGACAAAAGGCTGCCGATACGCTGCTGCTGGAAGCAGATATCTTGCGGACCATGGGGCGGGTCGCGGTCAATCTTTCGCGCGATGTTGGGGAACCGCTGCAACAGCTTTTGGTGGCTTATTCAGATACAGTTCTGCATGAGGACTGGCCGAAGATGCAGCAGGGCGTCCCCGCTTCAAATGGTGTGGCGCCAGCATCACTCACCAAAGTCGTGGCCATCAGTGATTTTATTTATTCCAATTTGGACCGCTTTGGGCACCAGCAGATCGTCTCACAAATAGTCACTTCCGTGCAAAAATTACGCGAACTTCGCTTGCGGCGTATCGAACTTTCGCTAAAGCATCCAAGCTTTGAGAAGGTCATTCTCGGTTTGTTTTTCTGCCTCAATGCCATCCTGGTGCTGCTGCTGACGCATTCGGACCGCCCCAGGGCCCTTCTTGCGGCAAGCTTCCTGTTCTCCTGGCTTTCCTTATCGGCGCTCTACACCGTTTTGGTCATGCACAACCCGTATACTGGAATTGATCCTATTTCACCGGCACCAATCAGCGCCGCGTCGGAACGACTGCGCGTCATGGCGCGGAGTTCCGAGACTGTTTTTACGGGTGACCCAAGGCGCTGATCGGCGCAGGGCAAGCTTATGGGCAATACGGGGCGGCTTGCACCCACCAGATCAAATCCCGGTTTTGGGCATTCATCATCCGATGGGGCGCGCCCGTGGGTTGCGGCCCAGAAGGCAAGCCCCGTCAAGCTTCCCTTCTGGGTGGATGCCACGCCCGGTACCCGTTCAATCCGCGGGCACGGGTGACGGCATAACGCTTCCAGCCTGGGCGTCAGGCCCGCGCAGCGACTGCCAGGGCAGGAGTCTGGCGCGGCGGGGTATGATAGCCGCGCGGCCCATAGCCAGGATTGGCGACACGCGGCAGCGCAGCGGTGGCGATGGTTTCAATCACACGGGACTGAAGCGAAATGGCGCGTTCGAGCAGCTTGCGGTTCTCAGTACCCAGGTTTTCCAATTGCTTGGTCAGCATCTGGGCTTCTTCCCGCATCGCGCCATCGGGGCGGGCGCCATGCTTGGCCTGGGCGGCATAGGCTTGGGCGAAGGCATCGGTCGCGGCAATCTTGCTTTCGGCAAGCTTGGCCGCGCGCGAAAGATCAAGCTTCGCAAGCGCCTCATTCTCCGCACGCAGGGCATCCGCCAGCCTTTTGCCGGCAATCAACAACGAATCCATCATGGTTGGACTTCTCCCGTATTGGGGTGTTGCGCTCCGTTTTGGCGGAGCAACTCGCGATAAACGGCATCGGCAATGCCGACACCGCCGGCCCGCACGGCGGATGCCGCGAAGGCTTCAACCAGCATCGGGCGCCACTGCGCCTCAGCCGCGCCACCACCGAAGGAGGATTCGGACATATCCACGGTGGCGAAGATTGGTTGCAGCAGGAAACCCAGCGCCTGGGCTTCGAAATCCTTTGCGGATTTGCGCATGGCAGCTTCAGACAAGGCGCCTGACTGCGGGGACCGCACCGCGCGCTGCTGCGGGGCAACAAGATTGGTGGCGTCCAACATCAGCGGAGCTCCAGATCAGCTTGCAAGGCGCCGGCGGCCTTGATGGCTTGCAGGATGGAAATCAGATCACGCGGGCCAACACCCAGGCTGTTCAGGCCGCGCACCAATTCCTGTAACGACACGCTTTCGGGCAGAATGCCCAGGCGGCGTTCGGATTGGTCTTCAATTTCAATGCCGGTGCGCGGCACAACCGCGGTCTGGCCCTGGGCGAAGGCGTTGGGCTGGCTCACCTGCGGCGTTTCGGTGATGCGGATGGTCAGGTTGCCCTGTGCAATGGCCACGGTGGAAACGCGCACCGCATCGCCCATCACAATCGTCCCGGTCGCCTCATCAATCACCACGCGCGCGATCTGGTCGGGTTCAACGCGCAACCTTTCGATATCGGTCAGGAAAGAAACCGGATCACGCCCATTGAGCGCGACCGAGACGGTGCGCGGGTCAGTGGCAGTCGCAACATTGCGCCGCGAGGCATTGTTGATGGCGGTGGCAATACGCCGCGCTGTCGTCAGATCCGGGATGCGCAGGGAAAGCCGCACCCGATCCCGATTGGCCAGCGTGAACGGCACTTCGCGTTCCACAATCGCGCCATTGGAAATGCGCCCCGCCGTCGGCACGCCGCGCGTGACGGAAGCGGCGGCGCCACGCGCCGCAACTGCGCCGGTCGCCAGCGCGCCCTGCGCCACCGCGTAAACTTCGCCATCCGCGCCGAGCAAAGGTGTGACCAGTAGGGTGCCGCCGGTCAGGTTCGTGGCATCGCCAAGGGCGGAAACCGCCACATCAATCCGGCTGCCCGGCTTGGCAAAGGCCGGCAAATTCGCCGTCACCATCACGGCGGCGACGTTCTTTGTATCCAATTGGCGTTCAAAATCGCGCGTATTGACGCCCAGGCGTTCCAACATGCCGACCAGGGATTGGCGGGTAAAGACCGCGCTTCTCAGGCGATCACCGGTGCCATTCAGGCCAATGACCAGGCCGTAACCAACAAGCTGGTTGTCGCGCACGCCTTCAATATCCACTATGTCCTTGATGCGGATTTGGGCTGTGGCGGGCGGCGCAAGGAAGCACACCGCCAATGCCATGGCGGTGAAGATTTTTACGAAAGCTTGCGCTATAGGGGACAAGGTGTGTCTCCGGCAGCCACCCCGATCACGGGCAGCGGACTGCCAGGGTTCAGCGCAAGGCGCGTGCCAGGGTTTCTTGGCGACTCCACCGAGTCGCAGCGGCAAAACCTGCCGGGTCTCGGCTGAGCCTGCCGGGACAGGGCGGAATAAGGGGGTCAGATGGTCGTTATTCGGGGCGTAACAGGCGGCACCAAGGTGCCGGGGGCGCGGTCAACGCGTGGCGCTTCGGGCGGCTTTCGTGTGGGCGGCGGCACCGATGATGCGCGCGAAACCAATGCCAGCACCGGCGTTTCGGCTGCAACCGCCATCGGCCTGTTGCAGGTGCAGGAATTGGCCCCGGCCGGGGAACGCAATGCCCGCGCCTTCCGGCGCGGAGAGGATATGCTGAAGGAATTGAAGGCCCTTCAGCTGGAATTGCTGGAAGGGCGCGCCGACCCTGCCAGGCTACAGGAATTGGCCCGGCTGACCGAGGGCGAAGAACCCGCCGATCCTGGCCTGGCTGACGCGGTTGAGGCGATCGCCCTGCGGGCTCGGCTGGAATTGGCCCGGCGCGGGATTGATCGCTGAAATCGGCTTTTGTCAGATATTTATCGCAATTCGCCCCCTGGCGCCCTGCAACATTAGGGTATAGAAGCCCCTAAATCACCGGGTTAGGTTTCATCAAGAAACCACCTTGGTGCAAGCACAAGGCGGGGGAAGAAGAAGTTATGTTGGTCACAGTGCCGCCCGATTACCGTCCCTCGGATTCCGAGGAATTCATGAATGCGCTTCAGCTTGAATATTTCAGACAAAAACTTCTTAAATGGCGGCAGGAACTGGTCCGCGAAGCCGGTGAGACACTTTCATCCCTCTCTGAAGGCGGCATAGCGGAGGCCGACCTTGCCGATCGTGCATCGGTGGAAACTGACCGCGCGCTTGAACTTCGCACCAGGGATCGGGCACGGAAACTGATCAACAAGATCGATCAGGCGCTGGACCGGATTGAATACGGTACCTATGGCTATTGCGAAGAAAGCGGGGAGCCCATTTCGCTCCGCCGCCTGGAAGCGCGCCCCATTGCAACCATGACGATCGAAGCGCAGGAACGTCACGAACGCATGGAACGGGTTCACCGGGACGATTGAAGCATATCCGGGTAGGGTCGTTTTGCTTGACGGTTTAGCACAAGCGCTGCGGCAGCCCGGTGATCGCACCCTGATTTAAGAAGGGCATCTGGCTTTTTGCCGAGATGCACTTCCCTTCATGCATGTATTCAGAACGCTTTAGCCAAGCCCGGCAACAGGCAAGGCGGGCTTCACGTATCAAGCAGCGTGATTTGGCCTTCATCGAGATCATAGCGCGCCGCAACAATTTTAAGCTTGCCGGCAGCAATCTTTTCGGCAAATTCCGGTTGGCGTGACAACTGCCTTGCACCTTGGCGGGCATTCTCTCGGACTGCGTTGTCCAAAAGGTCACCTGGCTGATTGCGCACCGCATTCACGGCAAAAATTAGCGGGCCCAACATGGGCTGCATGATCGGCAGGACGACAAGCCCCTGGGTTACCACCGCAACCGCAGCAGCAACGGCGCCGCAACTTTCATGCCCAAGAACCGCAATCAGCGGGGTGCCAAGAACGTCAACCGCATAAGCAATGGAAGCGAGATCCGGGGCGGGAACAGTATTACCCGCAACGCGCGTGACAAAGATTTCACCCAACCCGGCCCCAACCAATGTTTCTGGCGCGCTGCGCGAATCGGCGCATGCAACAATGGTTGCGTAAGGCGCCTGACCAGCACTGAGCGCACGCCGACGCGCAGACCCGATATCTGGCTGGATGGGCTGATCCGCCACAAAGCGGCGATTCCCGTACATAAGGCGAGCAAGTGCCTGATCAGGGGTCAGGTCTGTCTTTGGGACACCCCCTGCGGCGTCAGCCGGGCGCGGCGGCGTCACAGCCACAGCACAAAACATACACCCGAGGGCGCCGAAGGCATGCCGACGTGATAAGGACACGGAGAAAATCCTTATAACAAATCCTTTCGACGATTAAATCATGAACACGAATCATGCAATATATCTAACCAAAATGCAGTAAAAATTCTCAAAAACCTACCGTCTCTGCGACGCTGATCGGGACGCTAATTGGGGATTTCATAAAAAATACTGTCATGAAATCTTACAAAAAAATCATCTCACAAAAACCCCACCGGATCGACATCCAGCTGCACCCGAACATTGCCGGGTACATCCACCCGCGCCAGCCATTCGCCCAAAAGCCGCTGCACGCCGATATCGCGCCGCGCCTTGAGCAATAGCCGCCGACGGTGGCGCCCGCGCAATAAGGCGAGCGGTGCTGGGGCCGGGCCCAAAACCTCCACCCCCTCCCCCATCGGTGCGGCGCGGCCCAAATCCCTTGCCACGCGATCCGCGGCTTTTTCATCCGGGGAACTGATAATCAGCGCGGCCAAGCGTCCAAAGGGGGGCCAATGGCCAGGCCGCCGCGCCTCGGCCTCGGCGGCCATGAAGGCTTCATATTCGCCGGATACCAGCGCCTGCATCACCGGATGATCCGGCGAAAAACTTTGCAGCAAAACGCGGCCGGGATGTTCCGCCCGCCCGGCACGGCCCGCCACCTGATGCAATAGCTGCACGGTGCGCTCTGCCGCGCGCAAATCACCGCCCGCGAGGCCAAGATCAGCATCCACCACGCCAACCAGCGTGAGATAGGGAAAATGCCAACCCTTGGCGACAATCTGCGTGCCGATGATCAGATCAACCTCGCGCCTTTCAATCGCCTCCGCCGCTGCCGCCGCTGCCGCCGGGCCTGGGAGTGTATCGGATGCCATGACCAGGCGGCGCGCTTCGGGGAAAAGTGTTGCGGCTTCTTCCAAAACGCGCTCCACCCCAGGTCCGATTGGCACGGTGCTATGCGGCGCGGCGCAGCTTGGGCAATGGCTAGGCGGCGCTTCCACATGGCCGCAATGGTGGCATTGCAGCCGCCGCGCGGCGCGGTGTTCCACCAGCCAAGCCGTGCAATTCGGGCAGCGCAGCCGATGGCCGCAGGCACGGCACAGCGTGAGCGGCGCATAGCCGCGCCGGTTCAGAAACAGCATGGCTTGTTCGCCGCGCTTCAATGTCTCCGCCACCGCCGCCACCAAGGCTGGGCTCAGGAAGCGCCCGCGCGGCGGGGTTTCGCGCCTGAGGTCTATCAGGCCAATTTCCGGCAGCACCGCGCCGCCATGCCGCGCCGCCAAATGGCATTCGTCGTAGCGCCCAGCGCGCGCATTCGTCAGGGTCTCCAGCGAGGGTGTCGCACTCACCAACACGCAAGCCGCATCTGAAAGCCGCGCCCGCACTACCGCCATATCGCGCGCGTGATAGATCACGCCTTCTTCCTGTTTGAAGGCTGTTTCGTGTTCTTCATCCACCACAATCAGGCCGAGATCGGGAAAGGGCAGGAACAGCGCCGAACGCGCCCCCACCAGCACAGGGGCGCGGCCTTCCGCCACGGCGCGCCAGGTGATGCGCCGGGTGCGCGGCGAAAGTTCTGAATGCCACAGCGCGGGATCAGTGCCAAAGCGGGCGCGGAACCGATCAAGCCATTGCGCGGAAAGTGCTATTTCCGGCAGCAGCACCAAGGCCTGCCGCCCGGCCTGAAGGGCGGCCGCGATGGCTTCGAAATAGACCTCGGTCTTGCCGGAACCGGTCACGCCGGAAAGCAGGGTTGTGCTGTAAGTCTCGCGCGCCACGGCAGAGCGTAACAAGGCGGCGGCTTCAGCCTGATCAGACCCCAGCAGCGGGCCAGGGCTGGCCAGATCGGGCGGCCGGAAATCCTCAAGCGGCGGCAAAAGCCCTGGGATCAATAGCCCCGCATCGGCCATGCCGCGCAGCACAGCGGGGGCCACGCCGGCTTCGCGGGAAAGATCGTGAGGGGCGCGCACTTCACCCACCGGCAAGGCGGCCAACACACGTTGGCGCGCTGGCGTCAGGCGCGGCGCTTCAGGCAAGGGATCAGCACGGCACCAGCCGGCCCGATGGGGCTGCGCTTCCAAGGCGGCGGGGACGCTCATCGCCATCCGCAGCACCGCGCCGCGCGGCGAAAGCGTATAGGCCGCGACCCAATCCACGAAGCGGCGGAGCTTTTCCGGCATGGGCGGCGCTTCCAGCACGGCGGCGATGGAACGCAGCCGATGCTCCGGCAGCGACGAATCGGGCGCTTCATCCCACACCACACCAAGCACCTGCCGGCCCCCCAAGGGCACGGCAACGAAGCTGCCGGGCGGCGGCGCTTCACCTTCGGCCCGATAATCATAGGCGTCGGCCAGTGGCAGCGGCAGCAGTACGCGCAGGCGCTTCGCGGGATTTGAAGAAATTGTTTCAGGCAAAATGGGCTGCTTTCGCGACGGGGCCGGCATGGGCTATGGTCTAGCTTATTCGTGATGGGAAGGCTTGCGCTTTACGCCATGTGGCGCCATTCCCCACCAAAGCGCCCTTCTTCGCCATGCAGGATTGGAAACCATGAAGTTCTTTGTTGATACCGCCGAAGTCGCCGAAATCCGCGCCCTGACCGAACTGGGCATGGTGGATGGCGTCACCACCAATCCTTCGCTGATCGCCAAATCCGGCCGCGACATGAAGCAGGTGATCGCCGAAATCTGCGCCATCACCCCTGGCCCCGTCAGCGCCGAAGTGACCGCGACCGATGCCGCCGGCATGCTGGCCGAAGGGCGTTTTCTGCGCGCCATCGCGCCCAATGTGGCGGTGAAGGTGCCGCTGACCGAAGCCGGGCTGATCGCTTGCCGCACGCTCGCCGCCGAAGGCACCCCGGTGAATGTCACGCTTTGCTTTTCCGCAGCCCAGGCGCTGCTGGCCGCCAAGGCAGGCGCTGCCTTCATCTCCCCCTTTGTTGGGCGGCTTGATGATATCGCGACTGATGGCATGCGGCTGATTGCGGACATTGTGCAGATATACCGCAATTACCCCGCCATCCGTACCGAGGTTTTGGTGGCGTCCATCCGCCACCCGATCCATCTGGTGGAAAGTGCCAAGATGGGCGCACATGTCGCCACCCTGCCACCCAATGTGATCCGCCAGTTGCTGAAGCATCCCCTGACCGATCGGGGGCTGGAGGCGTTTCTGGCGGATTGGAAAAAGACAGGACAAAGCATCCTGTGAGCGAAACGCCCCCAGACGGGAAGGCCCCGAACGGGCCCTCGGCTGAGGAGGTGGAAGTTTTTTTGCGCGCCAACCCTGCATTCCTTGCGGACCGGCCTGATCTTTACCGGGCGCTCGCGCCGCCGCGCCGTGTGCATGGCGACGGGCTGACCGACCACATGGCGGCGATGCTGGGCGCAGAACGGGAACGCGCTACGGCCCTGGATGCGGAATTGCGGCTCGCCTTGGATGCGGAACGGGCGGGGCTTGGTTTGGTATCGCGGGTGCGCCTTGCCGTCTTGGCGCTGATGCGTTCAGACAATGCGCCAGAGACGGTGGCACAGGAATGGCCCAATCTGCTTGGGCTAGAAAGCTGCACCCTATGTGTGGAGCCACCGGATAACCCCGGCCAGCTTTGGATGCGCCCGGAACAGCGCCCCTTGCCGCGCGGCATGGTGGAAAAATTGCTGGGGCGCGGGCGTGATGTGCTGGTGCGCGACAAGCCCGAAGATGCCGATATGCTGCATGGCGAAGCGGGCGGCCTGATTGCGCGCGATGCGCTGGTGCGCGTGGTTGTGGCGGGGCAGCCGCATATGCTGCTGGTGCTCGGCGCGCGGGATGCGCCAGCCCTGCCCGCCCGGCATGGCACAGAGCCATTGGCATTTCTTGGCCGCGCCGTGGCGGCGGCCATTGCGCGTTAGCATGCAGGGGGCCGAAGCTGCAGCCGCCTGGCTTGGCTGGTTCGCAAGTGAACGCCGCGCGAGCGCGCATAGCGTTGAAGCCTATGGGCGGGACGCGGCGCAATTCCTCGGCTTTTTGACCGGGCATTTGGGGGCTGAGCCAGACCTCAACGCGCTAGGACGCCTCAGGCAGGCTGATCTGCGCGCCTTTCTGGCTGCGCGTGCGCTGGAAGGTGATTCAGGCGCAACGCGGGCGCGCAAGCTTGCCGCCATTCGGAGTTTCCTCCGCTACCTGCAACGCCATCAAGGCATGGCGCCGGTGGCGCTTGCGGGGCTGCGCGCGCCACGCGCCAAGCCACCCTTGCCGCGCGCGCTGACTGAAAAGGAAGCGCGCGCCGCTGCCGCAGATATCCCCGATGTCTATGCGCTGGGCCGGCACGAAAACCCTAGGCTGCAAGCCGCGCGGGACCGCGCGCTTTTCACGCTGCTTTATGGCGCGGGGCTGAGACTGGGGGAGGCTTTGGCGCTCAATTTGGGTGATGCGTCACGCAAAGGGTCTGAGGCTGCGCTGCGCGTTATTGGCAAAGGCAATAAGGAAAGGTTGGTGCCGATATTGCCGGTGATCCGCGATGCCATGGCGGAATATTTGGCAGAGCGCGGCGGCGGTGCGGCGGATGAACCGCTATTTCTTGGCGCGCGTGGTGGGCGGCTTGATCCGGCGGTGGCACAAAAACGCCTGCGCGATTTTCGAAGGCTTGCCGGCCTGCCGGAACATGCAAGCCCCCATGCGCTGCGGCATTCCTTTGCCACACATCTGCTGGGCGCCGGGGCGGATTTGCGCGCGATTCAGGAGTTGCTCGGCCATGCAAGCCTTTCGACAACGCAGCGCTATACGGCAGTGGATGCGGCGGCGCTGCTGGAGACTTGGCGCAAGGCGCATCCGCGCGCGGATTGACGCGGATGAGCGACAAGGCTTGGGCCCCATACTGCAGGAAATGAGAGGATAAACACCATGAGCATTCGCATCGGTATCGCCGGCATGGCCGGGCGCATGGGCCGGTTGTTGATTGAAGAAGTCATCGCCGCCGGTGCCATATGCGTGGGCGGCACCTTGCGCGAAGGAGGCAAGCCCGCCCCTGCCGGCTTGCCAAGCTTTCCTGATATGGCGGCGCTTTTCGCCGCTGCCGATGTGGTGATTGACTTCACCCATGCGGAAACAGCGGCCGCCCACGCTGCCGCCGCAGCGGCCTGTGGCAAGGGTTTTATTCTCGGCAGTTCTGGCCTGTCAGCGTCAGCCGAAGCGGCAGTAGCGGAAGCCGGCAAGCGCGCGCCGATTGTCTATGCTGCGAATTTCGCGCCCGGCGTCAATCTGTTCCTGGCCATCGCCGAGCGCATGGCCGCAGCCCTGCCGGGCGATCAATACGATGCCGAAATTGTGGAAATGCATCACCGCCAGAAGGTGGATGCGCCATCGGGCACCGCAGTCGCCCTGGGCCGCGCCGTCGCTGCCGGGCGCGGCACCAGCATGGAAGAAGCCGGCATTGAAAGCGGGCGCGATGGGCATTGCGGGCCACGCGGCACGGGCACCATCGGCTTTGCGGCGTTGCGCGGCGGGCAGGTGGTGGGCGAACACACGCTACTTTTCGCTGCCGCTTCAGAACATATCAGCCTGACGCACAGAAGCTTCGATCGCCGCGTCTATGCCACCGGCGCGGTGCGTGCCGCACTTTGGGTGCATGGGCGGACACCAGGGCTTTACGGCATGAAGCAGGTGCTTGGGATGTAGTGGCGCTATATTTGCCAATCGAAAGGCGCGGCACGCGGCAGGCCAAGATTCTCCCGGAGCGTCGTGCCAGTGTATTCCTTGCGGAAGACACCGCGGCGCTGCAATTCCGGCACGACCAGGCGCACAAATTCCTCATAGGTGCCGGGCATATGGGTGGCGGCCAGCACAAAACCATCGCAGGCGCCCCCTTCCAGCCAAGCCTGCATTTCATCCGCGACCCGCTTGGGCGTGCCGCAAAATACCGGAAATTCTCGGATGGTGCCGCGCCCGGTGATTTCCACGAAATCACGCAAGGTCGGGTTGCGCTTGCCGCTGGAAGCAACCACGCGATCCCGTAGCGCTTGCAGCCCTTTGATGCCCGCCAATTCATCATCGGTGAAGGCATCATCCATGGCTTTTGAGGCAAAATCGTAATTCAACGCCTCAGACAACAGCGAAAGCCCATCCACCGGCTTCGCCAGGCCATCAATCAAGGCGCGCTTTTCCTGTGCCGCCGCTTCGGTTTCGCCGACAATGCAATAAACGGCGGGGCAGATGCGCACGGTCGCGGGATCCCGCCCGCTGACCGCGACCTGATCCTTGAAATCACGATAGCCGCGCTTGGCAACTTCCATATTCGGATAGATCACAAAAACCAGATCACCCCAGCGCGCCGCAAAACTTTTGCCGCGACCGCTTTGGCCGGCCTGGATCAGAACGGGCCGCCCCTGCGGGGTGCGCGGCACAGTGAAGGGGCCGCGGCTTTTGAACCATTTGCCTTGATGGTCCAGCCGACGGACCTTCGTCGCATCAGCGAAAATGCCGCTTTCACGGTCCTGAATGATGGCTTCATCGCCCCAGGAATCCCAGTGTGACAGCACGATTTCCAGAAACTCATCCGCGCGGTCATAGCGCAGATCATGTTCCAAATGATCATCTGCGCCCATATTATGCGCTTCACTGTCATTCAGCGATGTCACCACATTCCAGGCAGCGCGCCCGCCCAGCATGTGATCAAGTGTGGCGAAAACCCGCGCCACATGGAAGGGTTCGTAATAGGTGGTGGAATAGGTGCCGCCAAGCCCAAGCTTGGAGGTCGCAAGCCCCATCGCTGTCAGGATTGAAATCAGATCAAGCTTCACAACGCGAATGCCATTGCGTACGGCTTCGGCATGATCATGGCCAAGGATGTCGGGCATCGCGAGCCGATCATCGAAAAACGCCATATGGAAGCAGCCTGCTTCCAGCGTGCGGGCGATGCGTTGGTAATATTCGGGGCTGAGGTAATCCTGCATTGTCGCGGGGTGGCGCCAGGAACCGGCATAGTTTGAACAATTCTGCGCCTGCAGAAAGGCAACCAGCGTCATTTGCTTCATTTGCTTATTCCTTTTCCCGTGCCGCATCATCGCGCAGGGCCAATGGCACGGCAAGCCAATCTGCCCGGGCGTTGCGGCAGCCTTGCAAGATGGCTTTCCATCAGCGCGCGCGCGGAAAGCCCAAACAGGCGGATGCGGCGCGTTTCGGACATCACCAGCAAGCCAACCGCAAGCGCGAAAGCCTCGGTTGCCGCTTCCTGCCCACCAAGCGCGTGCATGGGCGCCAGTGCCGCGAGCAACGCAGAATTCAAGCCGGGATCAAGCCCCTGCCCCAGCCCGCGCGGCGCGAGCCCACCTCCGCCCAGATAGAACCCCAGCGCCAATTCCTGCGGATGCACGGCATAGAAATCAAACAGCGCGAGTGCCGCGCCCCGAAACCCATCGCGCGCGGCGCCAGCCGCTACCGCCGCCTGCAAGCGTTGCAGGCTATCGCGCAGAACTTCGGCATAGATCGCCTCACGCGAAGGAAAATGGAAATAAAGCGCGGCGGGCGTATAGCCGGCGCGCGCCGCGATGGCGCGCAAGCTCGCCCCCTCAAGCCCTGCTTCAGCGAAAAGCGCCTTGGCGGCGGCAAGGATGTGGTCGCGCTTGGCGGCGTTTTTGTCCGGACGGGTCATTGACAGCTAAATTTTAACAGTGTTAGATTTTATCCGTCAACCGGTTATGGAAAACCCCTATCATGCTGATGACTGCCGCTGATTATCGGGAATCGCTCCGGGCGCTAAAGCCGCGCGTTTTCGTCAATGGCCGCCAGGTGGCAAGTGTGGCGAATGAGCCCCTGCTGGCGCCGGGCATCAATGCCATTGGTGTGACCTATGATTTCGCGCATCGCGCTGAATATGCCGGGCTGATGACAGCAACACAGGAAGGCAGCGGGCGGCTTGCCAATCGCATGCTGCATGTGAATGGCAGCCGGGATGATTTGCTCGCGAAGCTGGAAGCCGTGCGCCTAGTTTGCCGTGAATCCGGCTGCGCGCAGCGCTATCTGGCGCATGATGCGTTGAACGCGCTGCATCAAGGCACAAAGCTGGCCGATGCCGTCCATGGTGGGGAACGCCATCAGCGCTTCCTCGCCTATCTGGATGATGTGCAGGCGCGTGATCTGACGCTTGGCATTGCGATGACAGATGCCAAGGGTGATCGTTCCATGCGGCCCAGCAAGCAGGCCAACCCAGATGTGCATGTGCATATCAAGGAACGCCGCGCGGATGGCATCATCATTCGCGGCACCAAGGCGATTGTGACCGGCGCGCCTTATGTCCATGAATTCCTGGTCATGGCCTGCCGCACCATGACCGCCGAGGATGCCGCTTTCGCGCTGCATTGCGCAGTCCCCGCCGATGCGCCGGGTGTGATGATTGTGGCGCGTCCCGCCGGGCGCCCCGGTGAAGCAGCCGCAAAATTCAGCACCAAATACGGCCAAGCCACCGGCGTTGTGGTGTTTGATGATGTTTTCGTGCCCTGGGATCGCGTGTTCATGGCGGGCGAGCATGTAGAAGCCGGCTACACCACGACAAGCTACGCCACGCATCACCGCCATTCCTGCATTGCCGCGCGCGCGGGTTTCGGTGATTTGCTGATTGGCGCCGGCGCGCTGATGATTGAAGCCAATGGCCTGGACACCGACCGCCATGGCCATATCCGTGATGCCATGGTGGATTTGATCAAGATTGTGGAAGGCTTCTTCGCCTGCGGTGTCGCCGCCAGTGTTTATGGCACGCGCGCAGAATCAGGGGCGATGATGCCCGATGCGGTCTTCAGCAATATCGGCAAATTGCTTCTGGCAACGCAGATTTATGACATGCATCGCCTCGCGCATTATGTCTCGGGCGGGTTGATCGTGGCGCTGCCTGGCCCGGATGAGGATCACAACCCGGAAACTGCCGCATCGCTCGCCGCCGTGCTGGCGGGGCGCGCGGATATTCCGGCTGAAAAGCGCCTGGACGTGGCGCGCTTCATGGAAGATTTGACCGCATCCAACCAGGGCGGCTGGTATTCGGTGATATCACTCCATGGCGGCGGCAGCCCTGAGGCGATGAAGCGCGAAATTTGGCGCAATTACCCGGTCGAAGAACGCTCAGCCCTCGTGGAACGCTTGCTGGATCGCGGTATCCTGGATGAGGGCAAGCGGATTTCGAAGCAGCCGGGCCGTTGCTGTGATACGGGTTGTGAAGCGCCACGCGTGCCTGCCATCCCGGAAGGAAGCCTGATCGGGCGCGCGGCAGAATAGCGCGCGCCTTCCGCTTGACGCGTGATGTGATCGCGCATCACATTTGCTGGAAAGCCAAGGAAACGCCCCATGTCTGAAGCCGCGCCAGAAGCACGAGTATTGCCACTTGAAGGGGTGCGCGTCATTGACGTTTCAACCTTCATTTCCGGCCCTTTCGCGACCACGCAATTGGCAGAATTCGGCGCTGAGGTGATCAAGCTGGAATTGCCTGTGGTGGGCGATCCCTTGCGCAAATTCGGTACTGTCACGCCGAATGGCGATACGCTGCCCTGGCTTTCAGAATGCCGGAACAAAAAATCCGCGACGCTTGATCTGCGCAAACCGGAAGGCGCGGAATTGCTGAAGCGCATGTGCGCTGAAGCCGATATTCTGGTGGAGAATTTTCAACCCGGGACAATGGAGAAATGGGGCATTGGTTGGGATGTGCTGCATGCGGTGAACCCGCGCCTGATCATGGTGCGGATTTCCGGCTATGGGCAAACCGGTCCTTACAGTGGTCGTCCGGGGTTCGGGCGCATTGGCAATGCCTTTGGTGGGCTTTCCTATCTAGCGGGTTATCCGGATCGTCCGCCGGTTACGCCGGGTTCGGCCACCATCCCCGATTATCTTTCCGGTATTTACGGCGCCATGGGCGCGATGCTGGCCATGGAAGCACGGCGCAAGACAGGGCGCGGGCAGGTGGTGGATATCGGGCTTTACGAACCCGTCTTTCGTATTCTGGATGAATTGGCGCCGGCCTTTCAGCATAAGGGCTATGTGCGTGAACGTATGGGGCCTGGCACCGTCAATGTTGTGCCGCATAGCCATTACCCGACCAAGGATGATCGCTGGATCGCCATTGCCTGCACATCGGACAAAATCTTCGCGCGGCTCGCAGATGCCATAGGAGCGCCGGAATTGGGCGATGACGGCAAATGGGGCACCATCCGCGCACGTGAAGCCGCGCGAGCGGAAGTGGATGCCTATGTCGGTGCTTGGACCAGCCGCTTTACGCGGGATGAATTGCTGCAAGCCTGCGAAGAAGCGCAAGTGCCCTGCGGCCCGGTCTATGCGATTGATGAGATTTTCGAAGATCCGCAATACAAGGCGCGCGGCAATATCCTGACCATGCAGGACCCGCGCATTGGCGAATTGGCCATCCCCAATCTGGTGCCGCGGCTTTCCGAAACACCTGGTGAGGTGAAATGGCTCGGCCCCGCAATGGGCGAGCATAATGGCGAAATCTACCGCGATTGGCTCAAGTTATCCGATGCGGAAATGGAAGCGCTGGCTGCCGCGCGGGTTATCTGAAGCGAAACCCGCGCAGCTTTTGGGCATTCAGGAAGCGAGATACCCGCCATCCACATGCATTTCTGACCCCGTCATGTAGGATGATTCGTCTGACGCTAAAAACAGGATCGCGTAGGCGACCTCATCCACTTCACCCGTCCGGCCCATCGGTACATGGCCCAGCATTTTCGCACGAAACACAGGATCAGCCGTGGCACCGCTGGTGCGCATGGGCGGCATCAGTCCGGGATGCACGGTGTTCAGGCGAATGCCCGAAGCGCCTTCCTGCACAGCGACGGATTTCGTCAGCAAGCGCACCGCTGCCTTTGAGGCGTTATAGGCGCAGTGAATCCGATCCTGCCCAACAACGCCGGAGATCGAGGATAGGTTGATGATGGACCCGCCGCCTGATTTCCGCATGGCGGCAACGCCGTGCTTCACGCCCAAAAACACACCGCGCGCATTCACGGCCATAATGCGGTCCCACAGCGCCGTGTCGTAAAGATTATTGGTATTGCTGCCGGAAATGCCAGCATTATTCACCAGCACATCAAGCCGCCCATGCGCGGCGAGTACAGCGGCAATGGCGGCTTCCCATTGCGCTTCATCGGCCACATCTAGGTTGATATAGCTGGCGGAACCACCGGCCTTTGTTATCTCGGCCACCACGGCGCGGCCTTCGGCTTCCATCATATCGGCCACCACCACCTTGGCACCTTCACGCGTCAAAAGCCGTGCGGTCGCAGCCCCCATGCCGGATGCGGCGCCTGTGATCAACGCCACCTTGTTTGCTACGCG
>Ga0194118_10004188_pt1 | contig 15959 bp, 23 predicted proteins | sample TA2MahsurfametaG_2_FD_148662 | JGI IMG/M metagenome (GOLD analysis project Ga0194118, IMG submission 148662) | Freshwater microbial communities from Lake Tanganyika, Tanzania - TA2015013 Mahale N5 surface | ecosystem: Environmental > Aquatic > Freshwater > Lake | place: Tanzania: Lake...
CTTTTGGTCCGAAATTGGGACTTTTATCATCAAATCTAACATTCAATTCGCCAATTTCTCTACCATTTTTACAAAATTCAAAATAAAAACTATAATATTTCCATGATTCTTTTTTATACATTTGTGAACCTTCAAAGTAGTTATCTAACCAATCATAAACCAATTTATCTACCTTCTCATTAGGTTTTGGGTATTTCTTGGTGACTTCTTCATCTAAGATGTTTTTAATGGTTTCTCTGACACTTTTTTTCTTTTTAATTTTTACACAATTTGGATATCTTTTACCAAACATGGTTTTCATTCCTTTTTGTGTATATCCTTTCCAACATCTTTCTGTAAGTTCTGACTCATTTATTTTGTCATCACATTTTGTGGTATCAAATGCAACAAAGACTCGGTTAAACATTGGAAATTTAAGTATTAAGTCTTTGAGTTCCTGTTTTTTGTTGTGATAATTATTGTATCCAAGTTCTCTGAAATTTTCAGAAGTTATATGTAATATAATTCTAACAGACCCAAAGTTTTCATCAGGATAAGGAACTTCTACGTTACCAACAAAACTCATTGGGTCCCAATGAAAACCGCAAATTACATCACCAAAAACCTCTTTGATTAAAAGTTTAATAACTTTTGATTTTTTTATGTATTCTGCTTTGGTTTTATCGTCAAAGTCAATTTCGTTTATAATTTTTTTTATATTATGTCGTAAATTCATATATAATAAATATTATACCGACAGTAATTAGGTAAAGATTACTTATAAAATGAAATATTGATTGGGACGTTAAGGTGTTTAATTTTAACTTTATAAAAGTTTTTTGGTAGGTCTTTTAAAATTGATTGTATTTCTGTTTCATAGAATGTGTCAGTTGAAAAACGAAACAAGTAATTTTTTGTATTATTTTTATAGTCTAAATAATAAATAATTTCATAATTGGTGCCGTTTTGGATGACTTCGAAATTATCTATTTTGTCCTCCAACAAAAAGTGAATATATTTTTTAATATTTTCCATTCGATAAAGATACAAAAAAATAAGTTGAAATTAAAAATTATTCGTAGTGTTCGTACAGATGAAATTTGTAAGGAAAATATGACAACTTTAGTCCAAAATCGTAAATTATATAATTTCTTATTTTGTTGAACGCTAAACCTTTATTTATTACTAAATTTTTATCAAAAAATATATTACATTCAATAACGTCCATAGCTTCATTGTAATCAAGAACAATTTTTTTTACACCGTCATATGCAATTCCATTTGCATATGTTTCTAATGATAAAACAAAATCATCAAATACTTCTTGCTCTCTTGTGGTTTCTTTAAGGATTTGTAAAATTAATGTTCTCATTTGTTATTTTTTAAAAATTCGAATAATAAATCTTCGTCCCCACTCGAGTACCCGACATGATTGTATATTATTTTTTTATTTTTAACAACAAAAGTATGTGGTATAATATTTACCCCCATCTGTCTTGCCAAATCTTGATTTTTATCTAACCAAACTTCAAAGGGCCAACCTTTACCATTAACTTCAGTTGGTACATTATGGATTGTTTTTTGGTCGTCAACACTTATAGCAATTACTCTAAAATCAACTATCTCTGACCATTTATCGTAATTATCGCTCAAATTAGATAGTTCAACTTTACATGGTTTACACCAAGTACTCCAAAAAGAAACAACAATTAGTGAATTTGTGTCCAACAAATCTAAACTTACAACCCTATTATCTAAATCATTTATTTTTGTAGAAGGTAAATTATTTGTCTGTGCAATTAGTAAATTACTAATCAGAAATAAACTAATGATTGTTGTTAAAATATTTTTCATTTATTACTTTTGTTTTCTTCTTGTGTTACTTTGGTAAAATCTGTCATATAATTATAATTAGTCTCATACTTACTTTGATTTTCAACAGTGTAAATATTCATATCAATTTTATAACCAGGGTTTACATCAATTCTATTAAATGTCCAAGCAGTATCTGACCAAATAATTCTATTGTTTGGATAAATAAAATAATTACCATTATCCATTCTAAATAAATGTCCACATTTATGTTCAGGAGTTTCAGAAAAGTTTGTATCTAACATATTTTTATTTTCATGTGACCAATCTAAAGTAAACATGTAAGTTCCTTGTCTTTTAACACCTGTGATTGAAATTAAATCAGCCTTTAATCCAAACATTCTTGTTCTTACTTGAACATCAATATAAGAAGAAAAACAATCCCAATACATATGTTCACTTAAAGGTAATACTTCTGCATCCAATTTCCAACAAAAAGCATTAATTGGTCTTCTTGTCCAATTAACTCCGTTTTCTAAAAATGCTTCAAATAGTGGAACTCTTTTTTCAATACTTGCAACAGTGTGTACATCGGCCTTTGTAAATTCACCCTGTCCTTGCTCATGATTGTATAAAAATTCATTTCTCATGTAACAAGTAATTGTTGGAATGTTTGCGTTTAAATATGACATAATTTTTTATTTTAAAGTTAGTTCTATTTTTTGTAGCGGTAAATAAAATTAGACCTTAGTAGGTAAAAATCTATAATCCATGTACTCAATTTTGTCATTGCAATTTTCGACATAATATGGTGCAAATATATAAGTTCTTAATCCCAAAGATATTATTGCATTTTCTATAAACCCAAGTTCCTCAGTCATATCCACCATTTCATAATATCTAATTGTTGTTTTACTTCTTATTTCATAATCATCATCTTCAGGATTATATTCAACCCATATCTTACATAGTCCTTTCACATCAATTAATTTTAATATTTTCTCAATTGCATTTAAATTTTTTTCAATTTCTTTTTTATCATCATTCTCAATTAAGTAATCTTCATTAATAACATTTCCTAAGTCATCATATTTTAAAAGTTCGGTATCAATATAAACATCTGCAGCTTTTTTTCTCCAATGCCAACCAAACTTCCAGTAAGCACAAACAACCACATTACCCCCTGTGTACTCCAATATTATATCTGATATGTGTTCGGCAAACCAAGATTCAATATTTGCCGCAGGGTCGTCAGAATCAAAATAAACTTTGAGTAATGGTTTATTGTCGTAAGTAGATTGTTCAATAAAAGAAACTTCATCAAAAAGGTTGTAAATCATTTGTTTAATCATATCAACCTTATTTTGGTTTTCTTCAAAAAGAACATTTTTGATATGTTTTCTTATATCTTTCATTCTCCTATTACTTGATTTATAAATGTTTTAACAGCTCTTATTACTTTTTGAGTATAAGGGTCAAGTTGTCTCTCATGTGGATAAATTTCTTCAATTACATTATGTAAGTCTAACATATCTGTAATAACTAATAATTGTTCTCTTTTATTTTGAAAATTACTGATGCTATAACTTTCTCCATCAAGGTTGAAAGATATTCGTTTATGTATCAATGGTTGTTCTTCATCTCCCAAATTTGTTTCACTAAATTGGTATCTTCTTTTGAGGTATGATAATATTTTTTGAGTTGGGTCTTCTTTATTTTCTTTTATCATTTTGGTTTCATTTAAATTTTGGTCATATGTAAATTCCAATTGTAAGTCAAACATATCAACTCTACTTTGAAAGAACCTTGGGTTTTGTCGCAAATAATTCATAACTTCAAAATAAAAGTCATCATATTTCCACTCTCTGTAATTATCATATTGCAAATCACTCATTTCATCCAAAAATCTTCCATCAATTTTTGTTTTTTCTCCTGTTTCAATATTAACTTTAAATCCATTGACTTTTCCGTATGTTGTAATTTCAATTACATCCATGTAAATATGAAATATATTTTTGGTGTAGTTAAAATTTAAAGAATATACATATTTTCTGTCACTAAACTCTAATTTTTTTTTGTTTTTTAAAATACTTTCAACGTAATTTTTATCTTTTTCATTCAAGTAATATCTACCCTGAGGTAAGTTTGAAAGTATATTTACTTTTTTATATAATTCATAATAATTCAAATTAGTCATAGAACAAAAATCCCTAAACTCATTTAAAACCAATTCTTTAAGTAACTCCCCATTATAAGAATAATCTTCAGGATTTTCAATCTCCCAAGTGATGATATCATATTCTTTGTGATAAGTTGGTTGTAAAATTATTCCTTTATACACAATGGGTTCTTTGTTTAAAAAGTTAGTATAAAAAAATTGAATTGGGTTTTCTAATTTTTTGTTTTCAGTTAATTGTCTGCTCTCGTTTAGTTTGTTATTTTCTCTGTACTTACGATATAGATTTTTTATATCATTATCATCGTATTCTATTTCATGGTCCAAATCTGCCCAATATTTCCCATTGACAAAATCGGTCACAAAATATTCTTCGTCTTTAACCATTTTTTTTACAATTGGTTTGATATCAACGTCACCAATATTTAAATCCGCAATATTGTTATAAAGAAACGTTTCAAATTGTTTTTTTTCATATTCACTGAAATTTGAACTGTCATAAATCAAGTTTAAAATTAACCATGAGTTTGTGTTCCATTTATTTTTTTTAGTGTCTACTATTTCAAACTTCATTGGAAATTCGATATATTCTTTTCTAGTGTGGTAAATAACGTTTAAAGAACCTTTTAGTGAATTGATTAATTCTGTAAAGTCAGGGTTGTCTTTAAGTAATATTTTTAAGTTTTCAATACCCCCAACAAACTCAGAAGCAACAAAAATACCCTCATCTCTAATCAAGTTAAGTATGTCTGTTGTTGCTCTATTTTCATTAAACATATTTGTAGGAGTCAACATGAAGTCTTTTTTTGTTATTATCTAAATGTCTGTGGTTCATTTTCCATTCATCAGGAATGAACTCATAATTATCATTTAACATTTCATTTATTTTAGATGTTTCTTCATACGGGTCTAAATCACCATATTCAAATGCCCCCATTGGGTATGTAAGGTATCTATCAAAATAATAATCATAAAGTTCTCTTTTTTCTAAATTGTAAAATTCTCCAACTTTTATGGGGTCAACAAACATATTTAAATAAATTGTGCTTCCATATTCATACATATCTTCAGATATTTCCCAACCTTTAATAAATGGAAAATCTTGTTTTATTGAATTTATGGCTAAATTTATACCTTTTAGAATTAAATTTTCTTCATCACTTTCAGTCTCTTCTTTTAGTATTTTTTTAATTATATATTTCATTATTTTATAAATATCTACCTAAATGTTTATTATGCTTGATTATTTTTTTGTATCTTTATGGTATGAAATTACTCAAATATCTTATTATTTTTAAAACAACAAAGGACCCCATGATGGCTGCAAAAATCTATCAGATGATTTATCATCCTGAACTTACTCAATCAACGATTGTTTGCACTAACGAACCCAAATTATCTTATTCACAACCACAACCAGTCAGTCCTGTAAATGCAAGGAGCAAAAAAGATGAGTTATTGTCGTCTTTGGAGTATCTTAAAAACAAAAAAGTTAAAACCAAACAAGACCGTGATTCTATTTACACTATTGAAATGGTTTTGAAAAGTATGTCTTAGTTATACAAATACTTTTGGTAATTCATCCCAAGATGTTGTATACTTTTGTGTTATGTAGTCTTGTCTCATTTCCCAATCTTTTTGTTTATTTACTGGAGGTTCAACAAAATCAAAAGTTTCATTGAATAAACTAGTTTGGATTACATTATCGGGTGTTAGTTCGTTAAAAATTATACCACACTTTTTATACTTTTCAGACCTGTTGCACAATATTTTATATTGTTCATATATTTGTGACCATATTAATTCAACGTCCCTTGTTGGTGTTTGAAGTTTAATTGTTTTGGAATGGTGGTATTTGTCACCTTTGTGATAATTACCTGATACAAAAATGGTTACTTTATTTGCAAACAATTTATTTTGTTTTAGTTTCTTTACACCATTTTTGATGTAAGTATACATGGCTTCACCTAACTGATTAAAGTCTTCTACATCCTTTCCAAATGAGCGAGTGGATGCTATATTTCGTTTTGGTTTTGAAAGTTTTTGAATTGGGTGACAATACATACCAAGAAGTTCAAGTTGTGTTTTAACTCCATTGATGTTCATCAATTTTTTAACCGTATACTCGTTTGTATTTAAAAACTGACCAACAGAATCAACACCAATATTTTTTAATTTTTTTGCCCATTTACGACCAATCCCCCAAACCTCATCAACATCAATTCTATAACACATATTTCTAAAGTTTGGTATATCCCAAAATGAACATACACCATTATAGTTTGGCTGTTGTTTAGCTAAAAAGGATGTTAGTTTAGCTAAAGTTTTATTTGGGCCAACACCAATGGATACCGGTATTCCTACTTTTTTTCTTACCTCTTCTTTGATTGCCAATAATGTTTCAGTAAGTTCTTCTTGTGGTATGTTTGAAAAGTCCACAAAAGCCTCATCAATAGAATAAACTTCAATATCATTTCCAAACTCACCAATCACTTTCATAACCCTATCTGACATATCACCATACAAGTTGTAGTTTGATGAATACACGCAAAATCTATGTTGGTCCATAAACTCACGACTTTTAAAAAATGGTTCACCCATTTTAATTCCAAGGTTTTTTGCTTCTTGGGAACGAGCAATAACACACCCATCGTTGTTTGATAATACAACTGTAGGTTTACCAATAGACTCAGGGTTAAACAATCGTTCACAACTTACATAAAAGTTGTTACAATCAATAATACCAATTTTTTTTACATTTTTTTCAGCACCCATGTTACTTTGCCCCATAAGTTTTTTTCTCCTTTGTATTCTCTAAGTTTGAAATATGTTTTGTCTGTTAAAATAACCAATTCACCTTCTTTTGGTTCCTCTGTTCTGTCAATAACAATAGTATCACCATTGTTAACTCCAAACACACTTGGTCCTGAATACTTAAAATAAAATGTTGTGTAATGGTCCTTAACTATTAAATCATTTAAGTCAAGTCGTTTGTCTACATAGGTTTCTGCAGGTGATGCAAAACCTGTTGTTGTCGCATTAATTTCAATTGGATTATGGTGTCTTAACATATACTAAAATATAGTAAATGTAAACGACTAAAAAAAGTGATATTATTAAATATTTAAAATTTTCCGTTAATTTATTATTTGTTAAAAAAAATGGGAGTGTTATCTCCCATTTGATTTAAGCTAAGTCCAAAAGTAAGTCACCGTTTCCTTCCCACTTTTTAATTTGACGTTTTGGAATCCAAAATTCCATTTCACCAATCTCCTCAACTCGTTTTAGGTATTCGTTTCTGAAACGTTCCGCTTGCGACTTATCGGTGATGTATTCAACTCTCATATGTTTAGCACATGTCTTACCCATTTTAGTCAACATAGAAAACTCATCAGTTAAGGTCTTTGCACAACACACACAAATATCTCCTCGTTTGATTGTCATTTTACCTAACATTTTTACAGCTTTGGGTGAAACTGCCAATACTTTAGTGATGTCTAACAAAGTTGGGTTGAATTGAAGGCCATAGGTCTCTTTCATTTGTTGACCGATTTTACGACCGATAATGATTGTGTCACCTTCAACAGGAACATTCATGTGAATTGTAGCCTCTTTGGTTTCTTCTTTACTGATTTGTGCAAGTGCCACTGATACTTGTTTGTCGGATAATTTACCGTATTTTTCCATCTTGGATTTGATGTCCAAAACAAATGAGTTTTGTCCCTCGTATGCTTGGATTTTTTTCATATCATCGGTTAACTCAACTTGTTTTGCCTCAACAGGTGCGGTAAAGATTTTTATAACGGCAGCTTCTTGAGCTACGGTTAATTTACCATATTTAGAAATTACATTTTTCATTTTTAGGACGAAAGAGTTAGAACCTTTGTAGTTTTTGACTTGAGTGATGGTGGACATATGTATTTGTTTTAATTGATTAGAATACAAAGATACAAAAAAAATTTAAACTAAAAAAAAATCCCCACTTTTTTTGTGAGGATTTTACTTTTTTAACACATTGCGTCCGCCAACTCCCAAAGTTTGGTGTTAAGTGTATTAACTGCCATAATGTTTTGTAGACCTCGAAGTTTAGTTACACGTCCTTTTGGTGATGTTACTTCAACCCCTCCTCTGACAAACTTCTCTTGTACGACATTAAAAACTTTCCACATATCATCACCCTCATCCTCATGTCGATTTGGTGTTAGAAGTCCTACAATCTCCATTTCTTTAAGAACTTTTTCTTTTCCAAAACGAACCTTAGCAGATTGACGAAGAAAATCAATCTTTTCATCAGTTGTAAGCTCACGTTCCATCATTTTGTGAACAGAGCCTTCAATCTGTGGTAAACGAGTTGCAAATGACTCGGTTAAAAGTTTAACCTCATCCAAATCAAATCTTGAATGACGAAGTTTGAATGACTCAGAAAGTGCCGTTGGTACTGTTAGACCATTTGAACATACAAGTCTGTGAAGTCCCGCACTTACTGAAAATTTTGCCATTCCGTTATGTGAGTTTTTGATTACAGCTTCAACTAAAGTGTCACCAACTTTTGGTAATTGTCCGTTACGAAACCGTAGTTCATGTACGGCATGTATTCCATGACCAATTTGTTTAGCAGTTGCTAGTTCCCATCCTTCACGTTCAAAGTTTTCCATGATGTTCATGGTTGGTACGAAAACGTACTTGTTAGACATTTTTGGTGATGCAGAAGTTGCAAATACAGACGGCGCTGCAGTTTTTAAATCATTAAGTGTTATCATATATCTTGGTTTTTGTGTTTACGTTTTCTTGTGTAAGTTTTCTTACTTTTTTGAACAATAGGGCGAGTTGCTTGCCAAATTTCTTGTATTGTAACCTCTATTGTTTTCATAACTCAACAAAGATAATATGATTTTTCTTAATAACAAACTTTTTTACAAAAAATATTTATTTTTTTTTATCACACCAACCAAAACAAACTTTACCAAATGTTAAAGTTTTGATTAATAAACATAATTTTCTTTTCATAATAAATTTTTTACTAATTCGTTAATTCTACTTTCAGATACAACACCAACGGAAGTTTCAACTAAAGTAGCACCATAGAATGTTTTTATCGCCGGTATGCTTTTAACACCATATTTAATTGCCAAATCTCTATTTTTATCAACATCCAAAAAATACATTTGCACGTCCGTTTTGTTCTCTTTAGCAACTTTTTCGAATATAGGTTTTAAAATACGGCATGGTCCACACCAAGTCCCGTAAAATTCTATCACAAGCTTTTCACCTTTTTCAATTTTTTCCTGTATTTCTTTTCCACTTAATTCCATAATTAATTTTTTACTATTTGTCTAAACAGGCTATTAGATTTATGTGTTGTTTTATAATAATTATGTTTAGGTATTTTTTTTGATTCACCATCCATGTGACCTTTATAGTAGGCAAAATTTATTGAACTTTCTTCTATTTTTTCAAGTTCATTTATTTTAACTATTATTTCCTCTAAAAGATTGTTTCTATCTGTATTTGTTTCAGATAATTTTTGTTCTTTTAACCAATTTCTTATTTCTTGACGAAATGTTTTCATAGTGTTTTAAAGATACACTTAAATAATATAGAAGTCAAATTAATCACTCAATCTATCAAGATAATGTGGTATAGAATTTTCTATTTTTGGGACAATTAGACCTGGATAAACATTATTCATAAAATCAATTATTTCTTGATATGAATTAAATTTTTTTGGAATTAGTTCATTGTCAACTCTCATTTGTAATTCATCATATTCGTCATTGTATTCTTTAGTTTCGATATCTTCAAAATAACTAATGTCCACAGGTAAAAAACAATCCCCATTCCAATACGGAGTTGCAAAACCTTCAATATAAAATGAACTATCTTTATAAGTAAAATCTAAACTTCCCGAACCAAAACCATAACTTAATTTGAAACTACCTTCTTCATAATTAAATTTAGTTAAATCAATATTTTTATTAATCAGGTTAGTTTTTCGTATCATATCCATAATGATTTGGTTTGCCTCAGGACAATCTATACCTTGTTTTTCATCTTTTAAGATGGTATAAAACTCATCTGTATCAATTCCAGTATAGTTTTGTATATCTTCTTTACTATACCCGTCAAACCACATTTGTTTAATTAATCTTTGATTCTTTGGGGTTTCTTTTTCTGACTCGTTTAAATTATCTTTTATTTCATCATTCATTCTAACTTCATCTATATAACAATAATATCTAAATGCCCCCAAAATCTTTTCAATTTTTATCGCCAATGTTGTTTCAAATTTTTCATAATATGAATCTTCCAACATCCACTCTTTATCAACATATAAAATCAAATGGATTACATAAAATATATTATCTTCAAATCTATCATTTTCTTTTTTTTCAACACTTGTTACCTCAAGTTTTACCGTACCATTTTTAAAACCATTACAGAGTGCGAGTTCTATATTTTGAAACGCCAATCTTTTATCACAAATTTCAACATAATCATCAACTGCCATATCAATTAATGTTTGTGCGGCTATTACACTTTTTGTTTCGAAAAGTAAGTTATATTGTGATTCTGATATTATTATTTTCATATTCTATTTTTTTATATTGTAGGCGCTAAACAATAAATGCTCCGAAACCTTCACCAAATTTACTTGTTGTAACTCCCCTTAAATTGTAGACATTGGCCAACCACTCCCTTGTAAGTTTCTGAATGTCAGGATTAAAAAGACCAGTATCAAGTAAAGGTATCCAAATATCTTCAGAATTGACAAAGACATGATTATATTCTTCATTGTAAATCATTAGATTACGTTTTGGTTCATACCTATATAAAGTAAAATCAGGGTTTTCTTCACTTTGAACAACATTCAAGTCATTAAACAAATGAAGAAATTCCATTGGTGAATTTATATTAAGTATTTCAAATAAATTATCCAAACCATTAACAAGTTCGGCAGTATCTTTTATTCCAAAATCTTTAATTTGCTGTATAAGATTTTGTTTTAACTTTGATTCAAAAAGTAAATTATATTGACTCTCTGATATTATTATTTTCATCACCAATTGAATTCCTTTCTTGTGTTATTTTGATTATTTATAGTAACACGAATATTGTTTCCAACAATTTGTTTTGTTTCATATTGAAGTTGTATTTCTAAATTAGACAAATCTAAATACTCTCTAATATAATTGTAGTCAACATCAATTTTTACAATTAAAAAAGATTCTTCTTTTGTTGTTTTTGTTTTCACAAAAACTTTTTGAACATCAACAACTTTTATTTTTTCTACCGCCTCAACTTCGGCACAAGCATATTGTTCAACCCAATTTTTTTCACAATTTTCTTTCAGGTCTTCAAATGCCATATCAATAAGATTTTGCATGGATTCTAAATTTGATTCCAACAACATTTTGTACTGACTCTCTGTGATTATTATTTTCATTCTTCAGCAATATTAATTAAAGGTATGGTAACATCATAACCTGTTATTGGAAAAATAATTTCATTCATGCAGTCCTGAACAAGACCATTTACTTCCTCTTGAATTTCCCAACCAACATCTTCGTCTTCTAACGCCTCTTCTAATGATAAAGTTCTGTGGTCGTCCATAATCAATGTAACAGAACCTCCAGGTAATGTTTTACCATATAAAAAGAAATCATAATCTCTATATACCATATCAGTAATAACCCACTCAAAATCGTATCCTCCAACCAATCGTTCACTAAAGTCCTTTGTTGAAAAAGTTTTGTCCATTAAAGTTTTAATAAATTTTTCAAAAAACTCTTCACCTCCAACTAAATCTTGAAATTTAAATCTAGCATAATGTTCATATTGACGAGTTGTAATTCCCCAATATTTGAGGTCATCTTCATTATATGTTATATTTTTTCCACGTTCTAATTTTTTTTTCCAATATTTTTCTAAAGCTAATACACTTTCCCATTCTGAATTTTTTTCTTCAACTTCATTAATATTTTGACTAACACCAAAATCAACCAATTCAATTTCAGTATCTATTGGTATTCCGTATTTTTCTAATTTTTTATAAAAGAATTCATAAACATGGTAGTTTATTGCACCTGTTAAATCTCCTGTTTCATAAGCACTTAAGGCTTCCATATAAGCAGCATCGATAGTATCATTAACCATTCTTTCTTCATCTGTTTCATCGTCAAGCATGTAAAAATCAATTACTCCTTGATTATCGACATTACAAAATATATCTACCATTTCATTAAAATAATGTAGTGCTCCATTAGTTGCGTCTAATTCTACTACTTTAACTTTTGTGTTTAATCCTATTTCGGAGACAACTAAATCAAATGTTTTATTTAGTATGTCATCTTTTAATTTTTTAAATAAGTTGTTAAACCCACCATTGTATTCATACCAAATTGGTCTAATGGTGTTATAGTCTTCTCGGGTTTCTTTATTGAAATCAAAAATGTCATAAATTATTTCGTGTAAAGATGGTTCTTCTCCAAGTTTTTTTTGTCTGTCCCAAAAAGAATATAAAAACTCACGCAGATTTTCTTCGGTTAAAGTATTGTATTGAGCTTCTGTTATTATAATTTTCATTTTTTCTTTTTCTTAACCACGTTTCCAAACTTATGATTTCCTATTGTAACGGTTGGCACCCACTTAGTTGTATCAGTATCTTTAGACCAATAAGGTGAAACATAAGTTGCATAATAAAATTGAGCCCCATCTGTCACATCTTTAATTGATTCTATGTTTTGTGCAATTGATATCGCATTTGCTAGTTGTTTATGGTCCTTGTACTTGTTATAAACATCTTGTAATTTTTCTTTACCGCTATTATATTTATTCCACATTGAAAATTGTTTGTTTGCCAAAGCCTGTTTTTCAACAGAAGTCCCATATCCCAAAAAGTCTTCGTTAGCCCTATTTTTTAAAACGTTTGCAACCGCCTGCATTCCTTTATAAGCATCTGATTCACCACCAGCCTCTCCGAGGAGTGTGCAAACAATTTTTTTGTTTTTTTCTGACAAATCGCTAAATGTTGTTGTTTCTTCAGATTTTGGTTCATCGTCTTTTTCTTTTTTTTCCCCTTCCAGTTTTTCTAATGTTTTTTTACCTATTTGAGTTCCTTTAACGGTTTCAGGTTCCCATAGTTTTTTAATAGCCTCTTGTGTTTTATCACCATAATACCCTTTATTACTTTTTGTATCCAACAATTTTTTATCTTGTAATAATTTTTGAATTTTAACAATCGCAGAACTTTCACTACTATTACAATAACCTTTTTCGATTATTTTACCATCTTTAATTTGGTCCAATGTAATAAGTTCATTTTCTTTTTTTCCTTCAGGACAAGGACTCGTGTTTTCCAACAAGTATTTGAACTGGGATTCTGTAATAACTACTTTCATAATTTATAAATATTTCAAGCACAAAAAAAGTCAGGAGTTCCTGACTTCTTTATTCTATAGTGACGAGTTGTTAAAGACCATATAATACAGTTTTTGAACCTAATAGTTCAATAGCTTTGGCTACTGCCAAATCTTTGGTCTTTAAACCTTTCTCGGTAATTTTTTTTGCGTGGTAGACAACATACTCAGTAGATTTAACTTCTCCTTTGGTGAAGTTAAATTTGGAATTTTTTTTTGGTTTTAATGTATCTTTTGCGTAGATATCATAGAATCCAACTTTGCAAATGTAACGTCCTTTGTTTCCTGATTTTGTTGACATATTTTTTTGTTTATTTTTAAATGATTAATAATATTACAAATATATAAAAAGTATTTTAATTAATCAAACAATTATTCCAAATTTCTTTTATTAAAATGAAAGTTATAATATGGTGTCATTTTTTCATCACTATATAATCCTACCATTTCAAGTACATGAAGTAGTTCCACAGAAATTTCGTGTCTATTCAATTGCGTGAGTTTATATTCTTCCCCATCTTTTGTATTAACATCAATATATAATTGTAAAATTGGTTTGGAAATAAATTGTTTTTTTTTCAAAAAGTATTCGTGTAAACTAAAATCTAAAGGTATTTTTTCACCATATGTTTCAGAAAGGTCTGACATAACTTTAAGTGCAATTTTTATACCTTCAATATCATACCCATACTCTAATAGTTCATCATTTTGTGAAGACTCTTTTAATTTTTTTTTCTTCCTTGGCAATGGGCTCTTTGTGAAAATCCTTTTGGAGCATTACAATTTATGGACCTTTTATATTTTTTAGTCCATTTTTCTTTTATTTCTTGGTTTGCGTGTTTGTTCCAAAAATCTTCAAGTTTTTTGTAATCATATTTTTCTTTTTTTGAATCGTACCCACACATATGGCATAAATAAGGGTCAGTATCATTTTTTTCTATTTTCCAAGAGTGTTCACATTTATTGCAATCAAAATCTTTTGTTCGTTCACTTAATATTTTATATTGTCGTTCTGTTATTAAAATATTCATTATTGTTTACCCAAAATAAAATTCATGTCAGTTATAAATCTTTCACTTTTAGCTAAATCTTTAATTATGTCTTGTGGTAATTGTCTACCCAAATTTCTAACCCCATATTTGAAACCAAAACTATTTAGTGTGTCTTCTACTTTTTTTGTTGACTCATCACCTAATAAAAATTCTTTATATTCTTGATTTGTTAAATTTGGAAATTCTATTTCTCCACTGATTGTTGGGTTTGATAACATTTTGGAAGAATACCTAATTTGTATTGAACCTGCACTCTTTGGGGCTTTAATCATATCAGGAGTAAGCGCCAACTCAATCAACTTTTCTTTATTAAAATAATACATCTTAATTTTGTTGTCTTGCATTGGAACTCCTAATAACATACCATCAATTTCTGAAACCGCATGGTCAACAATTTCTTCTGCAATATCAAGATAATCAGGAATTTCAGAGTCCACTAATTCACTAATTGGATTAGTTGAGTTAAGTATCACTTCTAAATGTTTTTTGTATTCTTCAGGTCCTGTATACATATCATAGTATTGTTTAAATTTAGTTTTGACAGATTTCAAAACAACCAATTCGCTTGAACTTCTAACAGTTTTACAAGAAATTAATTCTCCTGTTGATAACACAATATCATAATCTGAATTTTTGTTTTCAGATATTTCAGCATCCAAAAACCCCGCAATAAGTCCTTCAAAATCAAAACCTCTATGTCTTGATTTGTAAAACCTTTTATAATAGTTATCTAATCTAAACTTATTTCTCGTTGTAACATTTTGTAATTGTAATGACATCAAACCAGTAATAGACCTATTATAATTTACATTACCTCTCGAAACTTCCGCTTGAATAATATTGGATATTGCGGCTTGTGCAGCAAACATGTCTAACGGAATTGGTTTTAATTTTTGAAACTCTCTATCCATTATTCTTTGAAGTTCTTTATCTTCATTTTCTTTCAATAATAATTCTAAAATCATCATTTTTTCTTCTGCAGTTTTGTAATATAAGTTGCTCATAAATTTTAATATAAATAAATATTTTTATATTCTAAATGTAATCGTAAAACAATTCGTTAATATTTTTTGTTGTTCTGTTCCAGTCAGGATAGTCAGGAACTCTAAAATCAATACACTCAATATCATCGTTATTAATCATAGTAACCATCAATTCAGTTAAACTACCATAATATTCTAAATGAGAATCATTCCAGTAACCACCTTTATTATTTTCTAAAAATGTTTCAATTATGCTTTGAAAATTCCTAATTTTAATGTAACTATCATATCTTGTTATTTTAGACCCATCAGTTTTAATGACCTCTCTTGGAACATCACTAATTCTTCCTTCAAAGTACTCATCTAAACCATTATAGACAAGTTCATACAATTCATCTTCATACGCACTATTTTCACTTTGCCAATATAAACTCCTTAAATTAGACCCTAACTCATCCAAATCATTTTTACATAACTCGTTAAAAGCATCTTCATCATTAATTAAACCATACAAGTCTTCAGCTCTTATTCTAAAATAACC
>Ga0194118_10004189_pt1 | contig 15957 bp, 29 predicted proteins | sample TA2MahsurfametaG_2_FD_148662 | JGI IMG/M metagenome (GOLD analysis project Ga0194118, IMG submission 148662) | Freshwater microbial communities from Lake Tanganyika, Tanzania - TA2015013 Mahale N5 surface | ecosystem: Environmental > Aquatic > Freshwater > Lake | place: Tanzania: Lake...
TTGCCTAGCTGGTCAGAAGTCAACCTTTACATGCCTAGATGTAGCTGTATCTCTAGGCCTGTACCTGGCTGATAAGAACAAGGGAGCGTTCAAGGATACTTTCTTGACCTTCTCAGGTAAGCCTGAGTTATTGCATCTAAAGGGTGATATCATCCAGAAGTGTAATCAGATGACTAAGTCTAAATGGGAGATGAATACCAACCTGAGCGCTGCTATTCAGAAGATTCTGGATGTAGCTGTAAAGGGCAATGTCTCACAGGAAGATATGCCAAAGATGCTTTTGGTTCTATCAGACATGCAGTTTGACCAATGCGCACGCCTTGATGATTCTGCTATTCAGATGATCGAACGTAAGTACGAAGAAGCTGGATACGAAATGCCAAAAATTGTGTTCTGGTGCTTGAACTCAAAAGACAACGTACCTGTGAAGTACAACAAGCAGGGTGTTGCTCTGGTATCTGGCTTCTCGCCAAGTATTGTGAAAGCAGTACTATCTGCCAACATGAACGACTTCACTCCAGAAGCAATCATGTTGAAGACTGTGATGGTTGATCGTTACGCGATTGCCTGACCTACTCTTAAACGAGTAATGAGAGGGCCCTAGTGGCCCTTTCTTTTTATATAAAATAAATAACGGAGGATGGGCCGGATGGTAAGGCAGCGGTTTGCTAAACCGTAGATCAGTTAAAATGGGTCAGTGGGTTCGATTCCCACATCCTCCGCCAAGTATGCCCCCTGTGGCCAAATTGGTATAGGCAGCTCTCTCAAAAGGAGTGTTATGTATCTCGGTTCGAGTCCGAGCAGGGGTACCAAGATTAATGTGTAGGTGACCGAACGACTAGGTAGCAGTCTGCAAAACTGTTTCAAGTGGGTTTGACTCCCACCCTACACTCCAATTAAGAGGTGAGTACAATCATGCTAAAGAATAAAATAGATGTTAATGAAATCAGAACATATGTAGATCAGTGTGGACCAAATACAAAGCTATATCTTGGCTGCGACTCTGAGCGAGTTCTTGTGAAAGGTCAATGGTATGCTGACTATATTCTAGCAGTGGTTGTACATATTAATTCATGCAACGGTTGCAAAATCTTTGGTGCTACAACAAGAGAAAGAGATTTTGATCAACGTAAAAATAGACCTGCTATTCGTCTAATGAATGAAGTTTATAAAGTAGCAGAATGCTATCTAGAATTAGCACAGGTGTTTGAAGATCATGAGATCGAAGTTCACCTTGATATTAACCCTGACGATGAGTATGGTTCAAGCTGTGTAGTATCTCAGGCTATTGGTTATATTAGAGGGGTATGTAATGTTGTACCCCTGGTTAAACCAAGAGCATTTGCTGCTTCATACGCAGCAGATCGTCTGAAGGGTCTTGGTTTGCTGGCAGCGTAGCAGCCAGTCAATGCAGGGGATAGTGTACCGGTGCGCACAACTGTCTGTGAAACAGTAAGATAGGGTTCAACTCCCGTCCACCTGCCCAGTAATTTGCACCTTTAGCTGATGTGGTCATAGCGGCGGTCTGAAGAGCCGTTGAAGTTGGTTCGATTCCAACAGGGTGCACCAAAAGAATCTCAGTAGTGTAACGGCAGCATTACAGTCTCCAAAACTGTCGGTGGGGGTTCGAATCCCTCCTGGGATGCCAAATTAAAACAAGCAACAGAAGCAAAGACTACTTTACAGTAGATTTAAATTAGCCCTTATGCTATAATCAGTAGCGTAAGGGCTTTCTTATACCATTCAAAGGAATTTTAGAGTAATTATGAACGAATATACGCCGGATGTATGGCACATCCTTAAACTAGAAGGATATTCTAATTCAGAGGGCCCTGTATATAAAGTACTGGCAGGCTGGTACGGAGGATTTACAGGAAGCGATTCCTGGAAACTTAACAGCGGTATTACCGAGATAGTGGATCAAGGTGATTACTACGACATCAAAGGATATTCTGGTAGCGTTTATAAATGTTACAAAGGAATTGAAAGGTTTTCAGGTCTTACATCAAGTATGCTAACATACTGGCAAAAAGAATCTAATATTAAAGTTGAAGCAATAAGTATTGAAGATACAATTAAATTTTTAAAGGAGTAAGTTATGCCAGGCGTGTTTCTCGTAAGTGATACACACTTTGGTCACGCTGGTGTTTGTCGCTTCATGCGTGATGATGGTGTTACCAAACTTCGTCCGTGGGATAGTCCTGAAGAGATGGATGAAGAAATGGTAAAGAGGTGGAACGAAACTGTTCGACCAACCGACAAAGTCTATCATCTGGGTGACGTTGTTATTAATAGAAAAGCACTTAACATTCTTCCTCGCCTGAACGGTGATAAAGTTCTTATTAAGGGCAATCATGATATCTTTAAACTGGAAGATTATACTAGACACTTTAGAGATATTCGTGCTTATCATGTGATGAACAATATAATTCTTAGTCACATTCCTATTCATGCTGAGTCTAAAGGTAGGTTTGCTGGTAATATTCACGGACATCTTCATTCAAATAGAGTGAAAGTAAATGATGTAATTGATCCTTGGTATCACTGCGTCTGTGTCGAACAAACAGACTTTAAGCCAATTTTGTTTGAGCATGTCTTGAAAAGGATGGAAAATGAACGTGATGAGTTGGCTTCAATACAGCGATATATCGATTAGTATTAGTCTAAACCCCGTCAGATGGCTACAAGCAGAGCTATCTTTGACGGGGCCTGATGATATGAATCCTAAGATGAGAGCATTTTATTTTAGAGCGCTCTTCCTAACAGTACAGGCAGTAATAGATGACGGGAGTTGGTAATGTTTATTTTAATGCTACAGCTTAGAGAAAAACTAGGCGACGTGATGCTAATTCCTATTGTGCTATATCCGCTACTTTTTATTTGGTCGCTCAATACATTATTTGCTCTTGAAATACTTTACTCCTGGAGTACATATTTTGCATCTTGGGCTATTCTTCTTATTTTTGAACTTGGAGTTATGCAATGACAACAAAACACACACTTACATTTGATCATGATCTTTATTTCTGCAGTGATGCAAATGAACCTGTAGTAGCTTTTCATATTGAAGGTACAAACGGGAATAGTGAAAATGCTATCTGTACTATCCCTCTGAGAGAAATTTTAGTTGGTGGAGCTATTCAGGCATATGAAAACTTGTCTGGAAACGGTATGAGGGCGCCCTGGATGCATCGTGACGATAAAGCAAATGAAATGAACATTCCTATTATGATGAGGCGATGTGCTGATTTATATGAGCAGGTACTTGGAAAGTATAATACAAATTAAAAAGGGGCCCAGAGCCCCTTTGTCTTAACGTGTTGCGATGTACATTGTTACTTCGAAACCATAACGCATTTCAGTTGCTTGAGGTGTAGTCCACTTCATAATTTGCTCCTTATTATAATAAGCACCAGAAGACCTGGTGTAATTATATAGAACAAAACATTTTCTCATTACGTAAGGAAAATCATTAAAAAGGTATAAAGAATTATCTGCTAAGTCTTTCTTTGTATCTTTGTTCCTGCTCTTGCCAATACTTTCTATTACGCTCAGAAATAATGAGATCATAATTTGAAACCTTTTCAGGAATCCACCCGTCACCAAACTCAGGATAATTTTCCTTACGACTTTCTACTACCAGATACAAGCAACCTAGATAGAATATTACTACTGATATAATTCCAGTAAGGGTGTACAGCTTTACTTTAAGTTTTTCACGTTTACGAAATGCTTTTTCTTTTTTTATTCTATCTTGAATAATGTGCTGTTGAATTAATGATTTCTGTTCTTTACTCAGAATCTTCATCATATCTTCAACATCTGTCCACAGCGCACCGAGCTCTGGAGGACTTTGATATACCATAATCTCACGCAACTCTGCTCCCATGGCTTCGAGTTGCTTCTTCATTAATACACGTTGCAAGGCGCGCTTACCTAGACTTACATCGCCAGTATAAACTTCAGTCTTACTTCTTTTTTCTTCTTCTTCTAATACAGTCAAACACTTATAATAGTTATCGTAATATACACCAAGGTGCTCACCAATCTCTGAATATACATTCGTAGTGTCACCGGCTTTTTTATTAAGCTCGATTACACGGTTTTTTTCCCGAATGTATTGATTCTTTTCAGTTACTGTAGGAGGCTTATCAGGAGGATGTCTTTTAGCAAACTGCTCCTCTAGATCTTTTAGAACTGCCCTAACATCCCCAGCTGCACCCTTTATATCTTTGTACAGCTGGCAGCCCTTCTTTACAGCAGTTACAGCTGTACTGGCTAGCGCAAAGAGGGTTAGGGGATCCACAAAATCTCCGGTTGATTTTATTAAAGAAATAATATACAATAATAAAATATGGAGTCATTTGTCCGCTTAATATATATGGATGTCACAAAATAGAATAGAGACTAAATGAAAATACAAACAGCCTTCATACTATACCATGACAGCCCGGTGGCAATGAAAAATTTAAAAGCCTGTGTAGAGTCCTGTAAGGAACATGGAGTAAACCCAGTTCCTTTTCAGGGTGTAAAGTGTATCGATCAAGAATATGCTAAGTCACAGACACGCCTTACAATAGATAGGTACTTTCATGGTGAGACAGAATGTACTATTGGTCACGTTAAAATTTGGGAATACATATCTGCTCTACCTCACGGAATATATGCAGTGTTTGAGAACGATGTTATAGTGGTAGGAGAGATGCCTGACATTCAGCTAACTGATGAGCAGGTAGCATTTTTAGGTTTTCGTGTGAGGGAAAGAGATCAATATATCTTTCCTAAAGGTGAAGAAACCGATCTCATCCCTACAACCAATTTTGAAGGCGCACACGCTTATGCACTCACACCAGGCAGTGCAAAGAGACTCCTTCACATGCTAGCTACAATGGACGATAATCATGTTGATTCTCCTGTAGATGGACTGCTGGGAATTAATAACAGATATAAATCAGAATTATTGATTGTAGATCCCCCACCTGTTGTATGTTGGGTTCGTGAGACTAGATCGTTCTCTAATACTGAACCAGCCTCATATAACATTCAGCCCACGCCCAAATTTTTAAGTGGCATTAATTTAAGAGAGAGCTATAATATTAATAGAGCCGATCAAAGAATGACCTGGCAATATTGGGTATAAAGGAGTCATAAATGGGTGAAGCATTTTGGGGTGTGTTGTTGATGACGTCGATCGCATCAACACCCGGCCAGTTTGGTGAATTGTATCAGGCAGGTTCTGTTACCAGAACCGCTTATGAGAGCAATTGCTGGCAGTGTAATGTTGGTATCGGAATGTCTAGCATTGAACAATGGAAATTCCAGCAGCAGTATAAATCAGATTTGGAGAGAGCTAACCGTGAAGCTCTCCCTTACGTAGACCCTAAAAATTATAAAGTTTATGTGTACAACAAATAGTAGTGGATTTATTTTTAATAAGCTACTACAATACGGAATCCTGTGCGGATGGGTAGTAGGTACCCTTTACCTACGTCATTATAATGAGGAAACTTAATATGACTAAGTTGGATAGCCTGTTGCAGGCTTTTAAGAACGGTGAAGAACTCACCGAGAACCAGATCGCTAGCCGTTTTGGCTTTGCATCTACTGGTGCCGCCCGCGCATCAGTCTCAGCTCTTCGTTACAAGGGCTTTTCAATCTACGCTAACAAGCGTACCAATAGTAAGGGCGACACCCTTACTAAGTACCGTCTTGGTACACCTTCTCGCGAAGTTATCGCTGCTGGCTATCGTGCTCTTGCAGCTGCTTAATTAAGCGGTCGGGCGCAGGGACGGTATTCTGCCGTCCCTGCTTTTTCTTTTTTAGAGGTATATAATATGGGTATCGTAACAGAATTTGATAAGCAGAATCTTTCTGAAGTACGTGAGTGGCTTAAAGGCCTCCTCCATGAAGGTGTGGTTGATGTTACTTTTAAAAAGACATCTGGTGAGGAGCGTGTAATGAAGTGCACACTACAAGAGACCGATGGAATGGATTATGAGAAGAAGACTGATCGTGTAAAGAAAGAAAATGATGATACACTGGCTGTCTTTGATGTAGAAAAGAATGGGTGGCGCTCCTTCCGCCTAGATAGTATTACACGAATCGAATTTACGATTGGTAATGGTAATTAATGGGAGTTAATAATGTCTAGTATTGCTAAAGATGAAGTGTCCCAGAATGCAATGGGCGGTACAGAGTTGATGAAGTATGGACTTGAGAAGCGAGTTGATCCAGAAATCCTCAAGCACTTTCATATTACAGCTAGCCGCTATCGCGGCGGTGATCCAAATAAAATTAACCTATATTGGTTGCATGATCTGCCTGGTGATCCAGAATCAGATCATCTTAAAGCAGGTGGTTGGAATAAATTTGAACGATTAATCTTTGCATCTAATTGGCAAATGCAACAGTATGTCGGGCACTACGGTATGCCCTGGTACAAATGTCTTGTAATGCAGAACGCTATCGACCCTATCGAAATCGATTGGGATAAGAAAGTAGAATCTGCTAAAGAAAAAATCAAAATCATTTACCATACTACTCCTCATCGTGGATTGAATATTCTTATTCCGGTCTTTGATGAACTATCTAAGAAGTATGATAATATTGAGCTTGATGTTTACTCATCCTTTAAAATCTACGGGTGGGAACAGCGCGATGAACAATATCAAGAGCTGTTTGAGTTCTGTAAGAGTCACCCTAAGATCAACTATCATGGGTCTGTTCCTAACGAACAAGTAAAAGAAGCGTTGAAGGAAGCACATATCTTTGCTTATCCATCTACATGGCCTGAGACGTCTTGTATCAGCTTGATTGAAGCTATGTCGGCTGGATGCTTGTGCGTGCACTCTAACTATGCCGCTCTTCCGGAAACTTCTGCTAACTGGACTTGGATGTATCAGTATCAGGATAATGTTAGCGATCACGCTAACGTATTCTACGGTATGCTTGAAAATGCTATTAAACAATATACTAGTGAAAGCGTTCAGCGTCGTGTAAAGAATGCTAAGAACTATACTGATCTGTTCTATAACTGGGATCTAAGATCCGTACAGTGGACCCAACTTCTTAACTCTATTCTACACGCAAAGGGAAAGATTCCAAATGTCGAGAGTAGCGACGCTTGATGAACGTATGATGGGTCCGGAACCTGTGTTCCGTGATCCCATTCGAGATAATGAGAAGAACGTTGTATTGGGTCGTGCTTTGACCTGGTACAACTATTTTTATGACTCAAAGAAGTGCATTCCTTGGGTACACGAATACATGAAGCGCAACGGATATACTAAGGATGACATTAAGTATATTAAGCGTCTTAAAGACCATGTCGTAGGTTCTACTCTTTCATCCCTCTGTAAGATCGTTCTTAATAACGGCGATGTTCTTCCTAAGTCTTCAAAGCAATGGATGGCTGATCGACTTTATCACTGCATTGAGCTTGGTAAGAAAGAAAAAGAAGAAGAGGTAGTAGAAGAGGCCCCTAAGGTAGTAGTTTCTATTCAAGACAGAATGAATGCTCTTGCTGGGCGTCTTCTTGAAGATATTGAGGGGGAAGTAGATGAGTTTATAGTTAAGGTAAAATCTGACTTTTCACTCTACAAGTTTCTTCAATCAAAAGAATGCAGTGCGCAGGTTGCAAGGAAGATTGCTGACTACTATAGACCCACCTTCGAAGAAGTAACCGACGCCCTTAATAAGGTAGATCCACAGCTTGTAGAAGGATACTCTCATCTAACGACTGCCGAGCTAAAAAGAACTGTAGCTTTTTATCAAACTCTTGTCGAGGATGCTGATAGGTTTGCTGGTAATAAGAAGACTATCAGAAAGCCTCGTAAGAAGAAAGAAAAGTCGGCAGCTCAACTATCATCTAAGGTTAAGTACCTGAAAGAGTTTGCTGAACTTAAACTAGTGTCTATCGATCCTGCCAATATAGTAGGAAGCAATCAGTTGTGGCTGTACAACACAAAATACAGAGTACTGTCAATGTACGTATCGTCTTCTACAGCAGGCCTATCTTTAAAGGGTACCACCATTCAAGGTTTTGATGAGAAGGCATCTATTAAGAAGAAGCTTCGCAAACCAGAACAAACTCTCAAGCAGGTATTAGATGGGGGAAAGATTGTTCTCAGAAAATTGATGGATGGTCTAACTACTGCTTCCTCAGAATGCAATGGTCGAATCAACGAGGAAACTATTCTACTAAGAGCTATTAAATGAAAACGTTTGATGAAGGTATATTAGAAGGAAATGTTAAAAAACTTCAAGAAGAAGTAAAATCCCTTCAAGCTCGTATCAATGAACTCGAAGAAGAAAATAAACAGATGGAGGGGATGTGGGTTAATCTCACCCCCTTCATTGAAGGTGTCTTTGATAAGGATGAGTTCGTGAGACGAGTTCTTTACTCCGCAGGTAACATTCAAAAAGGGATGTTATCAGACTTCCCTCCACAAATTTAAGTTGATTTTTTAATCAGAAGCCAATATTATATAGTGACATAATATTGGAGAACAACTATGATCATTCTTGACCTTAATCAAGTCATGATTTCTAACTTGATGGCGCAGATTGGTAATCACACCAATACCCCTATCGAAGAAGATCTCATTCGACACATGGTGCTTAATAGCATTCGCTCACTGAAGGCTAAATTTTCTGAATACGGTGAGCTCATCATTGCTTGTGACGATAAACGTTACTGGCGCCGAGAAATTTTCCAACCATACAAAGCCCATCGTAAGAAGGCTCGTGAAGAGTCTGATCTAGATTGGAATGCTGTGTTCAATTGCTTGAATAAAATTCGAGATGAACTGAAAGAGTATTTTCCATATCGTGTTATTCAAGTAAGCGGTGCAGAAGCTGATGATGTTATCGGTACACTTGCTCATGAATACGGATCAGTTCTTGCATCGGGTGAAAAGATTCTAATTCTGTCTGGTGATAAAGACTTTCAACAGCTACAGAAGTTTGGTAATGTTCAGCAGTTTGATCCTGTACGTAAGAAGTTTATCAAAGCTGGTGATCCTGAAAGATTCCTTCAAGAGCATATCATGAACGGAGATCGGGGAGATGGAGTTCCTAACTTCCTATCACCTGATAATAGTATTATTGATGGAATCAGACAAAAGCCTCTAACCTCTAAGAAGCTAGATAATTGGATAGGTAAGCAACCAGAAGAATTTTGTACTGAGGAAATGCTTAGAAATTACAAGCGTAATCAGTTGCTTATCGATTTGACCTATATACCTATAGAGATCAAGAACACTATTCTCGATCATTACAACCAGCAAGCAGGAAAGTCACGTGATAAACTGTTTAACTATTTTGTACATCACAAATTGAAAAATTTGATGGAAAACATAAGCGAATTTTAATATGCAGACGTTACATACTATTCTGACTAAAGTGTCAGAGCTCGAGAACACAGAACATAAGATCCAAGCGTTGCTCCAACACCCTAAGGGGGCAGCCATCAGAGAGATTTTCAAGTACACATATGCCCCATATATTGAGTGGGCTCTTCCAGACGGCGAACCTCCATATAAGCCTTGCGACCCGATCAACATGGAGTCCAGGCTCATTTCCGATATACGCAGACTGTATCTATTCGTAAAGGGTGGCAATGATAACCTTAAGCCACTCAGACGAGAGACACTGTTTATTGAAATGCTTGAGTCAATTCATCCCGATGACGCCAAGCTTTTACTAGCAGTGAAAGCGCGCAAACTTCCTTATAAAGGCTTTACTAAGAAGTTTGCATCCAAAGTGTACCCTGAACTGATGCTTGAGGGAGAAAATGAGCAAGTCACGTAAAGATTATATTCAAAAGTATTTCGATTTTGATGATGATTTCAGTGAAGTTAGAGTAAAAAAGTACAACCACAACAATGCATTAAAGCATAGTAGTGATAAATTTAAATCCAGGCGCTTCAATAGCGCCATCAAGCAACGTGATATAAAAGCGTTGCTTAGATTGTCGGAAGATATCTAGAAAAATGCCAACGTATAATTTACGTAATAAAGCCACCGGCGAAGAGTTTGAAATGTTTTTTTCATCTTGGACTAAAAAGGACGAATATCTCGCGGCCAATCCTGATATTGAGCAACTCGTCGGTTCCATCAACATAGGAGACCCCACGAGATTAGGATTAAGGAAGCCCGATGACGCCTTTAGAGATCGCTTACGAGACATCAAGTCAAAATTCCACGGTAGTAACATTAACACGTTCTAACAGATTAACAAAAAGAGAAAAGCGATTATTAAAACAGCAAGGTGTGATTGACGATAATAACCACCTCGTCAAGCCAATTTTTAATATCAAACAAAGAGTAAAACCTCTCACTGAGAATCAATCAATTGCTTTCAAGGGATGGGATGGAGGTAATAATTTACTCCTTCATGGTATTGCAGGAACAGGTAAAACGTTCATTTCGCTTTACCTTGCTCTTAATGAGCTCTTGCAATCAAATTCAAGATACAATAAAATATACATTATACGAAGTGTAGTGCCTACACGTGATATGGGATTCTTGCCTGGAAACCATAAAGAAAAAACCAAGGTATATGAATCACCGTACTACATGATCTGCAATCAATTGTTTGGTCGTGGGGATGCGTACGATATTCTCAAACTGAAGAATCATGTTGAGTTTATGTCTACGTCATTCATTAGAGGTACTACTCTTAATGATTGTATCATAATTGTTGATGAAATAAATAACATGACGTTCCATGAACTGGACTCTGTTATTACTCGTCTGGGTGATAACTGTAGGGCTGTCTTCTGCGGTGATTTCAGACAGTCTGATCTCACAAAAGATTCTGAGAGAAAAGGTCTTAGAGAGTTTATGAAAATTATCAAAGCCATGCCTCATTTTACATTTGTAGACTTTGGTGTGCAAGACATAGTAAGATCAGGTTTGGTTAAGGACTACATAATTGCAAAAGATAAGCTCGGCATTACGTAATAAGACCTTCGTTTGGGAGGAAGCAGTATTTGAAAAGTTACGTCAAGTAACAGAGGATGGGTACCGTTATTATCAAACACCAGAAGGTGATCGTTATCCTTCCGTAACTACTGTACTATCTTCTCTCACTAAGGATTCAATTCTTGCGTGGAGAAAGAAGGTTGGGGAAGAAGAAGCAAACAAGATAGCTTCCAAGGCAGCCAGACGCGGTACTAAACTTCATACATTATGTGAAGACTATCTACACAATAAAGACGACTTTGCAGATAGTCATATGCCATCAACTGTATCGATGTTCAAGGCAATTCAACCCCATATTGATACAAGAGTTGAGATTGTATATGGAAGTGAGATACCACTCTACTCGAGGTATCTAAAAGTAGCTGGTACGTGTGATTTATATTGTCAGATGGATGGTGTAAGGACTGTTCTTGATTTTAAAACATCATCAAAGAGAAAAGAGCGTTCCTGGATTGAAGGTTACTTCTTGCAAGCTGCAACTTACGCATTAATGATTCAAGAAAGAACAGGTCAAGAGATTTTACAGACCGCCGTTCTAATAGCCGTTGAAGATGATTCTCCACAGCTCTTTACCTGTCATGGGCCAGAGCTTGTAGAATGGAAAAAGAAAGCAATCAAAGTATTCAAAGACTATCATAAAGGAACATGACATGAAAATCAGAACACAAGGTCTGCCTACCACAGACCTTCAAAAACGTGTTCGTCATGCAGCCAAGTATTTTGCATCTAAGCTCATTCCTGATTATCAATTAAAAACTCTAGAAGTAAAAATTATATTTGATCCTATTCGCTGTGCGAGGGATGAGTGCTTGGGTGAGGTGTGGTGGGTAGATAGAAAAGATAAGCCGAGAAAATATACTATGCTTATTGACCCTGCCTCAAACATTGCTAGAGTGCTGGCTCATGAATTCGTCCATATCAAGCAGTACGTGTTAGGACAGATGATTGATCAATCCAAGGGACTAGTAGTATGGAAGAGACGCGTTATTAAGGATGCATCTCATATTGAAGATCGAGCCAAGTACAAGGCTCTTCCATGGGAAAAGGAAGCATATGGAAAAGAAAGAAAATTACTCAAAAAATATAGGAGAGACGTTGATAGGTCCTTACAAATCGGAAGATGTTAAAGACACTATGCGCTCCATCAACACCACTATTTCGCTTCTTCAAACAAGCGGAGTGGAGGATGGATGCATAGAAGGATGTCTCTTAGCCATAGTTTCCCTCAGACACCGCGCTCGTAATGATCGTGTGTCTTTTGAAGCATTGCTGAATGGGTGTCTATCAACTCCCTGGCCAGAACGCTAACCTATTGATTTCATTAAACTTTCTGCTAACCCCTTGATTTTCAAGGGGTTTTTTATTGTGGATTTAATTTCTGAGATAGCATATAATGCAATATCATCAAAGGAGATGTAAAAACGGATTTTGTTACTAACTCATTGATTTTATTGGTGAAAAAAATAGTGGCTTTATTTTCTGAGATAAGCCATAATGAGACAACATTAAGGAAAGGGTGATACGATGTTCGATGACTTCGATGCGCAGATAACCTGCGAAGAGTACTACAACGATCATGATCGCTACGAGTACGAAGTGTTACGTGAAATGTGGGAACAGGAAGAGATTGATTACGTCAATATGCTTCTTCGCGAAGCTGCTGAGATTGATCGCGAAGAAAACAGTTGATTTAATTTCTGAGCGCTACTACAATTAACTTCTATATCATGAAAAGGAGAGACTTATGTCTACAGTTGATTTGGTTTTGGATGGTTTGGATATGACTAATGTGACTTCGCCTTCGCGCGCAGTTCAGATGGCTCGTGAGAAGATTACCTCTGCTCGTGACCCTCTAGGTTTTGCTAACGGTATCATCAAGTCGTTTGGTGGTAACGAAGTGAAGAATACAGATGCAGCTCGCTTGACTGCAACTGCTCTGATCGAAGAAGCAATTCGTAATCGTGAGAACTTTGACTATAAGGTAGTCGAAGATCGTGTGAAAGCTCGTGTGGAGAAACTTATGGAAACTGTTTCGACTCCTACTGTGACTAAGACTGCTCGCAAGCCTCGCGGTTCAAAGCGCGAAGTTGTTAAGCAGATCTATCTCGCTAACAAGGATAAAGCTCAGAAGGATATCGTTCCTCTAGTTATCGAAGCCTTGGGTGTGTCTAAGTACAACGCTTATACATACATCTACCTGGTTCGTAAGGACCTTGGTGAGAACGTTGCTCGTAAGCCTAAGGCTGCAGAGTAATGTAGGGGGCTTCGGCCCCCACCTATTCTTTTAACAGGAGAGTAATATGCGACTGAACTGGATCAATGCTAACACTAATACTGCCGCTATCACTCTCGGTCAGACCGATCGATACAAAGTCATGGTATCGTTTTCGGAGTCATCTGTACTCATGAAGGTGTATGAGGTAGAGAGGGATAATGATTTGCTACTTGATGTATCGAAGCGTTTCGGAGGCCCTTTCCGAGACCCATCGTTTCAAGAAGTACTCCGTCTACTGAATACCGTGAATTCTCGGGAGATTCCCGCCTAATTTAACTCCTTGATTTCATTGAGGTTTTTAGCCATGCGCTAACTCATTGATTTTCAAGGAGTTTTTCTTTGGAAAAACCACAATTTTCGTGACGAAAAACAGTTGATTTAATTTCTGTGATCAGCCATAATGATAATATGATGAATCAGAAAGGACACACAATGTACACATTCGATGAGAACCTCATTTCCGATCTGCACAAAGATGCATACGGTTTCCGTCCTAGTGAGAGCTTCTGGGCTTCGTTCGCAGCGTTTAATCCTGATCAAAAGCAAGCTCTATGGGATTCTATGATTGCCGATTTGCAGTCTGCAATGGAGGAAGATCGCAAGATGGAAGAGCTCGCTATCTCCGAGTTTGAAAAGCGCATCGATGGTAACATCGAGTTGGGTGCAAGGTCTCGCGAAGATGCCATTCGCTGGATCATCGATAGTCTCAAGCTTACAGAGCAGGATCTTTGGTATGGTGGTGAGTATGTTTGTTATAGTCTCGGCTTGCCGTACTCGTACGCCAAGCAGTTTGATGCAGTGCTGAAGGTGGCAGCATGACCGTATACAACTTTACCGACTATGAGTCGATACCTGAGTCGCTAGCATGCTACATGCTAGGAGTAGCAGATGCAGAACGTATCTCGGATATTCCGCTCGATGATATCAACTCGTTTCTAAACGGATTAGAAGAATTTTTGGAGAATGAAAATGCTTAAATTAGCGTATTGTGACTTTATTGCCGATCGAATTAAGAAGAGTCTTGAGACCGTAATGGGTGACTCCCTTCAGCCGGTCAAGCTAACTTCTATCGGCAAGATTGAATGGGATTTGGATCCTGAAAAAGGCTTCATGTTAACTACTGCCAAGAAGATGATTGTGGAAGACTTTCAGGGCAAGAAGTACCTGATAACTGTAAAAGAGGTTTAATATGAATCAAGTTGAGTATTTTACTAGACGCTTTCTTCACTTCGATATCTATACCGACTATTCAGATGATCACTCGGTATGGACACGTGGTCGAGAGGCACGAAGTCAGTTTAGCGGAGAGGTAAAGCAAGCTGATCTCACCCTCGAGGAGAAGCTTGAGATCTATAAGCGTGTTGGTGAACAACACGACAAGATCTATCTTGAAGCTGTAGCTAAGTATGGAAAGACTATCGCACCTCAACCACTTTGGGGTGATGAGAAGGTTAATGACCGTCGCTATTTTGTGATGAGCTATCTTGGATTGGAGAAGAATGATGTTTAAAAGTTCATTCCAATCAACTCAAGAGAGAAAACAGCTCGAAGAGATTATGTCACGTCGATTGGCATATATGGTGTATGAGACTGATATGAAATCTGATGATGTTCGTGAGATTTTTCTAGAAGAATTTCCGGGAGAAGAGGAGTTCTACGAGATAGAGCTCTCTAACCTATTGGATTAAAAGTACATTTTTCCACGGATTTCGTGAAAAAAACCAGTTGATTTAATTCTCGCGTGACGTTATAATGTAATTATGATGATGAGAAAAGGTGATAAGATGGATGTGAAGATTTCTGCCTCTATCAAATACGGCAACTATAAGCGGTTTTTGAAGGGTGCTCAAATGCAGGTTGATCTCTATAAAAAGGTTCTGCCTTTGGCAAAGAAAATCATGAAGCTTCCTAAGAGTGTGTCTCTTGAGGTTCGACCCATCAAAGGTAGTACACAAGGCTTGTACTTTAATGCTCGTCAGGGTATGGAGATTGATACTCGTACTAAGACGCTTGGAGACTTTCTCGTGACGGTTATGCACGAGTTGGTACATGCAGAGCAATATCACACCGGTCGTCTGAAGGGTGGGTATGAATTCGGTAAAGGGTATGTGAACTACTGGAACGGTGAGGCTAATACTGGTCGTGGTAGCAAAGGCAAGACGTATGCTGCTTATCGTAAGTTGCCTTGGGAGGAAGAAGCCTGGGGTCGTCAGGAGAAACTGGCTCAGGATGTGACTAAGATGCTCTTTGATAAGGGTATCGATGTGAATGAGCTTGAGAAGAAGTATGCTGAATGTCGCAAAAAGTAGTGGATTTATTTTCACGAAAAGGCGATAATGTAATTATGATGGTTAACTTGAAAGGAAATACAAATGGCACACATGATTGAAACTATGGCTTATGCAGGCGAAGTTCCTTGGCACGGACTTGGTGTACCAGTACCTGCTGATCTGAGTCCTGCGCAGATGCTCGAGAAAGCTGGTCTGGATTGGAAGGTTCAGAAGATTCCAGCTTATGCTGAGATCAATGGTAAGAAGACCTTCGTTGGTCGTCATGCTCTGGTTCGTTCGAGCGATGGTTCGATTCTGGATACGGTGACTGCAGATTGGAATCCAGTTCAGAATGAGGAAGCGTTTGAGTTCTTCAACGACTTCGTTGCAAGCGGTGATATGGAAATGCATACTGCCGGTTCACTT
>Ga0194118_10004195_pt1 | contig 15945 bp, 16 predicted proteins | sample TA2MahsurfametaG_2_FD_148662 | JGI IMG/M metagenome (GOLD analysis project Ga0194118, IMG submission 148662) | Freshwater microbial communities from Lake Tanganyika, Tanzania - TA2015013 Mahale N5 surface | ecosystem: Environmental > Aquatic > Freshwater > Lake | place: Tanzania: Lake...
TATACGATAATTGTTGCAGAAGTAATATAGAAATAAAAGAATTTCAATTTTTTCGTCATCCGAATATCCGATTGTAGCCATCCGGTCATCCGAAAGCCACTCATTTCCGGAAATGAGAGAAAAAACACATATATACACCACAAAGTATTTTTTATATTTTTTGTTAGTTATAATAACAAAACAAATATTAAATATTTAAAATATTTTTATAATCGGACTTGAAACCATTGCCTCTTTCAAAATCTTGCATATTATTGAATACAGTAATCAAATAATATACATAATTTTCCCATTTATTTGCACACAACTCTTTGAAATATTTATTGAAACTATATGCATAACCAAGATGTTTAATACATATTCCCTTGTGTTGCCCATTTGATCCTTTATTTTTTAGGTACTGTGGCGTTTTAATTTTATCATATAATTGAGAATCAATATAGACATAAGGCCAAGCATCAAGTTCGTGAAAGTGAACAGTAATAATGTATTCAATATCCTTATGAAACCCTTCGTGTGGTTTAACTTTAATTTTAAAATGATCAAGAGTGGTATCATCATTCATAATCATTTCAACAATACCTAAATCTTTAAAATAATCATTATTACAAGCAGCAGCAATATCGAGAAATATCTTTAGTTGAGATTTCATTTTTGATATTAGTAAGAGTTTAAAAGTTAATGTAGTAGTTGTTACAAACTAACAAAAAGTATTTCAATTTTAATGGGTTGATTGTTACACAGGTGTAACACCGGGGGTAGTAAGTCATTTCCGGAAATGAGTGAAAAAAATGCACACAAGACAAGTATCAAGGGCACTTAAAAGATATTAATTAATTACAAATTGTTTGGAATAAAATATATATAGATTTTGTTAGTTATAAATTTATTTATAGTATTGTTTAACCAAATTTGTGAGGATTTCCTTTTCGCTATCAGAAATGGTTGTATTATCGCTTTTAATAAATTGTAATCCATTAAAGATAGAATAATACAAGCCATTTGAATATTCATAGGCAAATGTATAGTCAAAATTGACTTGATAATTAGAAGATCCCTTTTTGAAAATCATTTGCTCTTTAGTAGTAGCTCTTCCGTAGTTAAGACACTCAATAATGTCTTTATATTTGTTAGTTGAGGAAACAAGATCGAAAGTGGATTTTTCAGGAACTAATTGGGTCTTGGGTATTTCTTTTTGGAGCTTTGTAGCCGCCAGTTGGCCTTGAGCTTCTTTTTCTCTGCGAGCTTTGGTTTGAGAACGAGTAACTGGCGTTCTAAAAGTGTTTGAGATGGGTTTTGCTGTTTTTTTCATTCTCTTCACACCTGTATCAACTAATCCAAAGGTTGGATGTAATAACCCTAAAAATTCGATTCGTTGTTCTTTACGTGTCTCATTTGTTTCTGTGTCAGTGAAGTTTTTAAATACCCACGTTTTTTCGCCTTTGCCTGCTTGTGAAATATACGTTGCTTCATAGTTGTGTGGCATTCTATCATCTTTGCCTGACAATATGTTATAGTTAACGCAAAATCTGTAAGTATGATTTGGCTTTAAATTGTACGAGTCAATACCAGACATTTTAAGAATGAGGTTTTGCTTGAGTTTGGAGTTTGGAGTTTGGAGTTTGATAATGATTAGTATTTACAGCGGACTATCAGTGAAAAAAGTATTTCAATTTTATTTATGGACAATTGTATCCGAATGTGCCACCGGTGTCCCAACAGGAAAAAAATACTCGGGTTTCCCCTTGTATTTCTTCCCTTGAACATTTTAAACCTTATTTACGAGTATTCTTGGTAGCCTTATAACCAGATGTGAATGATGGAGGTGGAGTGCCGCCATTATTGACGTATTGGTTGAGTGCAGGTTGACCGCGATTGGCCTGAAGGTTCTTGTTGTTGTTAGCAATTTGAGCATTCAAATTGGCCATATAAGCTTGTCTGTATGCAGGAGTATTCATTGTTTGGATTTGAGTTTTGAGTTAGAATTATAGGATGTAGTTTATGCATCAAACTAACAAGGAAATAAATAGTTCAATTTTTTGTCAGATACACGCATTACAGCAATAACTAAAAATGAATATAATATAGTTTTTTAGTTGTTAGTTATTCTCTATATTAAAAGCAAAAAATTGAGAATATATATAGATTGACTAAACATTCTCTCAATATAATAGTCATTTCTTTTAGAGTATATTGTTATTTTTAGTTGTTAGTTTATTCCTCTATAAATAAAGAAAATTGAAACTATATCTACGATGCACCTCTGAAACTCTATATAGTCAGTCATAACCCTTTGGCTCAACCTTTCCTAAAGGTTAAATTCTTAGTTCCTTGATTTTTGCGTGTATTTTAAAAAAATTGAACCTATATTCAGTAAAACGCAATCCCTCACTCATATCTCCGGGTCGTACAGGGGTGGACCCCTGTAATTCTTAGTTCCCCTGTTTTTGCGTGTAAAATAAAAAAAATTGAAATACTATTTTCCCATTGGAGAACCTGTAACAATAATCATCATCAAACTTAGTATTCAATACTCAAAACTCGAACTCAAACTCTCTCAAGAAAATGTCTGCTCAAATTGCTTTTGAAATCGAAACCGTCGAAGTCTTCCAACCCGTTGTCTCTGTGACTGAGCTCTGGATGAAGACTTTGGAGAACACCACCAAGGATTTTGGTGCACGCGTAACTCAAGCCCTTGCCGAGAAGTATGGCTTCTCTAACGAGGAGGCTGTCAAGTTTTTGGGACTCGAATCCGTTGCCATTAATCGCAAGGCAATGGCGAAACGCTCCAAGTCCACCAAGGAGCCCAAGGAGAAGAAAGTCAAGGAGCCCAAGGAGAAGTCCAAGAAGGAGAAGATGTATCTGCCTTTCACGATGGATGTGGATGCAACTTTGTGTCACGGGATCTCTTACAACCACGGCCTATTTACCCAATGCACCAAGAAGCCTTTGGAAAATCACTCATTCTGCAAAGGCTGCCAAGCCCAAGCCGACAAGAATGCCAATGGCGAGCCTGATTGCGGCACTATTGAAGGTCGTATGGCTGTCCCCTTGTTTGAATTCAAGGACAGCAAAGGTCGCTCCCCAGTTGCCTATTCCAAGATTATGAAGAAGTATGGGTACACCCTTGAACAGGTGGAAGCCAAAATTGGCAAGCCTTTGGACTCAGTGCATTTCGAGGAACCCGAGAAAAAGAAGACTTCGGGTCGCCCCAAGAAAGCTGCCGATGCAGTTGCAACCAGCACCGATGACATCTTCAATGGTCTCACTGCTGATAACGGGTCTGAAATGGGTGAGGAAACCAAGACCAATAAGAAATCCTCCAAGTTAAGTGAGGAAGAGAAGGCAGAGAAGAAGGCCAAGTTGGAGGCCGAACGTGCTGAGGCAAAGAGACTTCGCGATGAAAAGGAAGCCGCTGAGAAGGCCGAGAAGGCTGAGAAACGCAAGGCTGAATTGGAGGCAAAGAAGGCTGAACGCGAAGCCAAGAAGGAAGCCGAGAAGGCCGAGAAGGAAGCCAAGAAGGAAGCCGAGAAGGCACAGCGTGCAAAGGAGAAGGCCGAAAAGGAAGCTTTAGAGAAGGCCGAGAAAGCAGCCAAGAAAGCTGCTGAAAAGTCGAAGTCAAGTCCCGTTTCTCCAGTCGCAACTGAAACCAAGGTTGAAGAGCCACCCAAGAAGAAGATGGGTGTTGTCAAGATTGAAATCGATGGCACCACTTATTACTTGAGCAAGGAGACCAAGATCGTATATGACCCCAAGACCAAGGAAGAAGTCGGAACTTACGACGAAGCAAATAAAAAGCTGATCCCCCTGCCTGAAGAAGAAGACGAAGAAATTGCTGAAGAAGGATATGAAACTGATTAATCAGGGAACACGTTCCCCGAACCCCAAGAAAAAGTATATTGAATTTGTATAAGTATATTGTATATGTATTTTGAAGTATTTTAAAAATTAAATTGAAAGGGCTTTGCCTTTTTTCACTCATTTCCTGAAATGAGTAAGATGATTGAATACCTCATTATTCTATTGGCTCATTGAAAATACACATATAACTCATTTCAGGAAATGAGTTGTCCCCATTGATAACCATAATAGAAACCCTAATTAAACCCTAATCTTTGGCTACACCTTTCCTAAAAGTGTAAAAAAAATAATTGAAATACTTTTTTCACTGATAGTCCACTGTAAATACTAATCATTATCAATCTGAACTCTTAGTTTAAACTAACTCAAACCTCGCTCTAACAAAATGTCTGCTACTATTGCTTTTGAAATCGAAGAATCTACTACTACTTTCAAGCCAGTTGTTTCTCTTACTGAACTCTGGATGAAGACAGTTGAGAATACTACTCGCGATTACACTGTGAACGCAATTAAAGTTCTCTCTGAGAAATATAACTTCCCTCTTGATGAGGCGATTCAATTCCTTGGATTAGAAAATACTGCGGTGAACAGAAAACCAATGACGAAACGTGCAAAGAAGGAAGAGCCAATTAAGGAAGAAGAACAACCTGCCGATTCTATTAAAGAGAATGAAGAAAAAACTGAAGAAAAAAAGTCTTCTAAAAAAGAAAAGTTAAGTGAAGAAGAAAAAGCAGAAAAAAAGGCAAAGCTGGAAGCTGAACGTGCTGAAGCAAAGAAAGCTCGTGAAGAAAAAGAGGCATTGGAAAAGGCTGAACGTGCTGAAAAACGCAAAGCAGAATTGGAAGCAAAGCGTTTAGAAAGAGAAGCCAAAAAGGAAGCTGAAAAAGCAGAAAAAGATGCAAAATTAGCTAAAGAAAAAGCAGAAAAAGAAGCAAAAAAAGCACAAGAAAAGTTGAAGAAAGCTGAAGAAAAAGCTGCCAAGAAATCAAATGCAAATACACCTGCTACAAGTCCTACTGCAACTGAAGAACCAAAGAAAATGGCTGTAAAAGAAATCACGATTGATGGAAAGAAATACTATATTAACAAGGCAACCAAGACTATTTATGATCCCAAGACAAAAGAAGCTATTGGAACTTATGACGAAACTAACAAGACTATTATTGAATTCGAAGAAGAAAACTAAACTAACAAAGTAAATAAACTTTAAAAAAATAAAAATTATAAAGTATATTATATTTTAAACTTTTGTAATATTAATTTAAGTAATTAACCTTTTTTTACGCACATCCGAAATTTATCCGAAAATATATCCGAACATCCGAACCGCAATAACGGGGTCGGGCAGGGGATCCCCTGCCAAAAAAAGTTGAAATATTTTTACAATATATATAACATTATAACAACTAACATATCATCAAACTTTTAAAGACTATGTCTGATTGCAATTGCTCAATTTGTAAAGAAATGGATAACTACATTGAAACTAAATCTGATTCAGAATGTCCTATTTGCTTTGAAGCCATTAGTTCTGAAATTAATACAGTCGTTACTGAATGTGGACATAAATTTCACTGCAAGTGCTTAATGCAGAATGCTATGCATAATGGATTTGGTTGTCCCTATTGTCGTACTAATATGGTTAATAAACCTAAACCAGAGTTTATTAATGTTGTTGAACAAAATTATGAAAATATTAATGAAAATGAAAATATTGAATTAGAATTAGAAGAAGGAGAAATTGTAAGAACTGATTTTGAAGAATTTGTTGATAGAGAATTTTATGCTGATAAAATTCGTGGAAAATATTTTGTTCTTACTGCATTTAGAATGTTTCATCAACGTATTGAAGGAGAAGAGCCAGATGAATATACTGAAGAAGAATTGGATGATTTAGAAGCTAATATTGAAACGAGAAGTCTTTTAAGAAGTATTAAAGAATCAAATGCTATTGTTCAAAGTATTTTGAATAAAAATATTTCTAAGGAAGATTTAATTAAATCAATGCTCTATGGAAGTTTTGGACATGCATTACATCAAGAAACTTATTTTAAAATTTTTGGAAAAGTTAAAGGCAGTATACTTGGAAAAGCTAGAAATTCTCAACAAAATAGACCTATTCATTATTAAATACATTCAATTTCACATATATTTTGTATAAGTATATTATATTTTATTGTTAGTTTCTTTCAATTTATAAATTTATAAAAAATAAATAATTTAAATTCGTTTTTTTACACATAGTTTTTTGGCTCCACCTTTGTAAAGGTGGAAAAATTGAAATAAAAAGTCCACTTTATACAAATGTAACTTAAACAAAATCATCAAATTTCACGATACAAAAGGTTAAAAATGACAGACATAAGACAAGAGCTTGACTTACAAATCAATATTGATAACAGAATGGAACGTTTTAAATACTTAATTGAGTATGCACATTTCGATTTTAAGCAACATCAATATGATGGAGTCGAATGGTGTCTTAAAAATGAGATTTGTCCTAATCCTTTACACAACGTCCGTGGTGGTATCATTGCTGATGAGATGGGTTTAGGTAAGACAATTATGATGATAGGTCTTATGTTTGTTAATTACTTAGAACATACTCTTATTATTGTGCCTCCTATTCTTGTAAATCAATGGGAAAATGAGATATATAGAGCATCTGGACACAGAGCACTTGTATATCACGGTAAAAATCGTAAGTCAATTACGCAAGATGAATTCAATAAACGTCCTATTATTATTACAACTTATAATACATTGCAACAATCTAATTCTCTTATTAATACTATAGTTTGGAACCGTGTTATCTTTGATGAGTCACATCATTTACGCAATAACAAAACAAGTAAATATAAGAAATGTAATAATTTAAAAGCACGTGCTAGATGGTTTGTTACTGGAACTCCTATTCAAAATAGAGCACGTGATTTATATAATTTGTTAGATATGCTTGGTGTTCCATCTGAAAATTATATGAAAGTAGATGAGATGCCAACTATATTAGAAACATTTATGTTAAGAAGAACTAAGAAAGAAGTCGGTATAGTTTTGCCATCAGTAAATAAACATCAAGTTTCGACACATTGGAAAACTGATGATGAAAAAAAGTTAGCTGAAGAAATTCATAGTTTTATTCCTAATCAAACTCGTGTATCATCTAACAAAATAGGTGAGTTTGCCAAGTTATATAATAATACACATTCTATTGTTTCATTCCAAAAAGCACGTCAAATTTGTGTATTACCAAGAATGATTAAAAATGATAAAAAAGCCAAAGAATTATTTGATCAAGGTTATTATTCTAATATAGATTATTATGACAGCAAAATAGAGACACTTATTAAACTTATTGATACACGAAAAGATAATGGGCGTGGTAAAATAATATTCTGCCAATTTCGTGAAGAAATAGACACTATTGTATCTAGATTGCAGCAAATTGGTCTTAAAAAAGTAGTCAAATATGACGGCCGTAACTCAGGTGGGGACAATTTGAAGAATATTGGTGATCAAGCGGATGCACTTGTTATTCAAATACAGTCTGGCAATGAAGGGTTAAATCTTCAAAAGCATTTCTCAGAAGTATATTTTGTTAGTCCTCATTGGAATCCGTCGTTTGAAGACCAAGCTATTGCACGTTGTCATCGTATTGGTCAGAAAAATGAAGTCGATGTTTTCAAATTGGAGATGAAGGAATTTCAAGAAGCTGAAAAAGAGGAGGAAAAGGAAATCACAATTGATATTTATGTAAGACAAACACAAGATAGAAAACGTGCATTAGCTAACAAAGTTCTTGGAACAAAGATGAAAGTTGAAGAAGAAAAGATCGATATTGTTGATAGTGAGAAGTTGCCAGAAGTAAAATCAATTGTTAAAGAAGATATTGAATTTGAAGTCGAAGAAGAACTAACTGAATCTGAATTGATGGCTAAAGAAGATGTAAATATTGCTATATAATATTTTATTACTCATTTACACATTTTGTCACTCATTTCCGGAAATGAGTAGCATTCTATTGTAGCACAGGTGTAACACATATATATATTTAAAAAGGTTTATAATACTTTTTTAATGCTTTTAAATGAATACAATTGTTTATATTATACATATTCTACAGGGCAACAACTCTAATTCAACTATTAATAAAAATCTAATACATACATAAATAATTACAGAAAAAAAATTGAAATATACTTTTTTTTATAATAATTATATAAACTGATATCTTCTACAAGCTTACTTTTTAAAATGCAATCCTCTACTCATATCGTTCAGAATTTTATTAGTCAAATTAATAATTTAAAGCAATTACAAGAGACAGATGATAATATAACAAGAATGATTCTTATAGAAATAGAATCATTGTTCTCATTTTTATTCCAATATGGCAATGATATATTTTTAAAATCTGAAAAGTTTATTGTTACTTGTTATTATAAAGGTCTTGAACTTGAACTACAACTAAAAAACGAAAAAAAATATAATACACCTTATATTATTCCAATGACAATAAAAGTTATTAAAACAATTCAACAATGTATCGAAAAAATAAAGAACAAATTTAGTGATCTTCTTAATAAAAAGAATCATTCATACCTTAATCCAAGTGTATATAATAAATATATAGAAACAAAAATAATATATGAAAAAAAGAATACTATTGTCGACTCAGATGATACATCAGAATCATCTGATAGTGATTATGAAAATGATAGTAGTTCTGATTTTGAATTAGATGAATTTGAAGATAGACTCCTTACAAATATGGATAACATATTTGATGAAAACTATTCTTTCTTTGTAGATGAAAGTGATGATGAAGAAGTAAATGATACTTATAAAAGAACATTTTCTAGAACAACTAACAAGTTAAATAAAGAAATTGTAAATTCTTATAAGAATAAAAGAAGACGAACCAATACTAACAAAAATAATAAAACTATTACAAAAATTACTAATAAAACAAATAATATTTCTGATATATCAATGCCCGAATGGACAAAAAAATTTATTAGTGAGTATGAAGCATTTGATACACCTTCAAATAGGATTAAAAGTTATTCATCAAGTCGTTATGGAAATATTGATGCTACAAAACTAACAAGATTTCTTTCAGAAAGAATAAATGCTAAAGAAATTTTAAAATTAGGTGATACATATTATATGGGAATTGAAAACTTTAAGAGAGTGTATGAAAATGATGACTGCAAATTATGGGAATTTATTAATAAAAATAATGATATAAGTTATGCTTATATCTTCTTTGATAAAACTTGGCAAGACTGGTATGCTTTAAAATTGAAAACCGAATACAATAAAAGTGATGAATTATCAAAGTTTAATAAATTGGCTGTTGCATCTTTTGGTAATTATTTAGTTTGGAAAAGCTCAAATCCTTATAATATTATTGACATTATTACTCCATCTATTAATATTTGATTATAGTATATTTGATTATAGTATATTTGTTTGATTTAAATAATTTAATTTATTTTTTTTCAATAAAATAAAAAAAATTGAAATACATTTTAAATACTTATAGTTAGCAAATCTTATAATATATGAAATCAATATTAACTAATAAATATTTAAAGAGTGAATTAGAAATGCAACACTTTATTGATACAAATAATAATGTTATGGTAACTGAATTATTGCATGGGCAAATATTTAATTCTTTGTTTGGAAAAACAGTTACTATGATGCTAGTCTTATTAAGTTTAATAATTAGTACTGCAATTGGAGCAATGTTAGTATCATTAATTAATATTTCAGTTTATATTTGGTCCAATTTAACTTCAGGATATAAGTTATTAGAATTAATATATATTCTATCTTCCTTTGCATCATTCGTAATGTTTAGTTTATTCTTTTACGAAGTCTCTAAATCACTTGATAAAAAAGCTGAAGAAATTGAGAAAAAAAATAGATATTTGCAAGAAGAAAATGTTGCTTTAAAACTTATTCTACAAGAAAAAGATAAAGACCTAAACAAGACCTAAATAAAAGTTAAAAGACTTAATAAATAAAATATATTGTGTATATTATTTCTTTGTTTAAATTAAATTTAATTAAAACCTTTTTTTACGAAAACAATTTAAAGACTTTTCAATAATATATATTGTATCCGAACTTAGCTCAATTGGTAGAGCGCTCGACTGTAGTGGTTAAACAATGTTATCGAGCGGTCGCTGGTTCAATTCCGGCAGTTCGGAATCAGATAACCCCCCTTTTTTCTTTATTGGGTCGTAAAGGGATACTTCCCTGTAAATGGTTCTATGGTGTAGTGGTTATCACATCAGCTTTACACGCTGAAGATCGTGGGTTCAATCCCCGCTAGAACCTTGAATTAAATTTTAGTATTAGTAAATTATATAATACTAAAATAGTTTTAAGTTTAGCTCCATCTTTTCAAACATGGGTTTAATAGTAAAGGAAGGGTTTCGGTTTCCTGATTAGTATGGAGTTGAACCATTAGGGTAATTACTTGAAGGATAATATGAAGAGCAACCAATAATATCATAAGAACTAAACATTTCTCCAGGCCCAGCAGTAGTAAAGTTTGGCCATAAAAAGCAATTTTGAGCAAAGCAATAATTTGACAAAGCAGGAACAACACCATTAGGTAGAGTTTGAGTTAAATACATATAACTTGGAACTTGATTAGAAATTTGAGATTGTTGCATAGGTATTAAATTATAATAAAATGCAATTAAATTTGCAATTTCTTCATCAGTACTAGACCAAGAGCCAGTTATAGGAGTTGCCAGAACATAACCAAAATTAAACTGATAATATACATTATTAGACGTATCAACTAAAAAATAAACTCCATTAATACAAGTTTCTCCAGATAAAATAAGTTCACCACAACCACAACTAGGTGGTGGTGGAGGAGGACAAGCATTACAAGCACCGCAACAACCACCAGTAGAACTACAAATAGTACTATTACAAGTACCAGCACAACCACATTCACAACCGCCGTTACACATATAATATATATTTATAAAACATTATTTATAAAACAATATATAAACAATATAATTTTAAAGATTTTTATTTATTTTTTAGTTCCATTATTTTTTAGCCAATCATAAATATTTCTTAAATCATTATTATTTTGATTTATTCTTCTTTTTAATTGTCTTCCATTACTTTGACCAAATTGATAATATAAATAATTTTCAAATGATCTAGCATTATTATATAATTGTTGTTGATATAATTTAAGTTCTAATTCATATTTTTGTTGAATTTCTGCAATCTTTTGTTTACGATAGTTTAAATAATTTTGTTGATATTCTGATAAATTTTCACTATTACTCATTATATTTTATATAAATATTTTAATTAATGAATTAAATATCTAGAAACTATATTTAAGTAGAGCTTATTTAGTAAATTTTATTTAAATTTCTCACTATGTTTGCTTCTAAATAATTTATTTGGATTTAGTAGTTCTTTAAATATATAATCACCATAAAATGTATTATTATCAGTTTGAGTATTATCATTTTTATTAATATCATATAGTGCAATATAATCATCATAATATGAATCAACGTCTTTATCAGTTGTTGATGAAATTGAATTATTAAAAGGATCCATTAAATTTTTTATAAAATCATTCATCTCTTCAGGTGTTTTTTTTATATTTTGTTTTTCACCAAAAAGTAAATTATAAATAATATTTTTTCTCTTAATTTCTCCATCTCTTATTTCTTTATGAAACATTTGGTCTATTATAGAAAATGCTGATTTTAGTAGAATTACATCTTTAATTAATTTTCTTTTATTTTTAAATAATTTAATAACTATTTTTGCAATTAATGTAATTTTATGTTTATGGTCATCACTACATGCTTTGTCATTTTCATAAGTATATTTTAAATGTGTAAAATAACGAATTTCATTTTTAACTGTTGTTAAATCAGTAATAATTCTTTTACGTTGATCATTTATACGTTTAATTACAGAAAAAATGTTTGTATTATATATAACTGGATAACGCATACGAATAGTTCGTGGTATAATAAATTGATTTGTCTCTTTAATTTCAGATATTTTTTTTTCAACATCATCTAATTTTTGTTTCATTTCTTTTTCTAAATCCATTTTTGCACTCTCAATCTTTTTAGTTTGTTCTTCAATACTAGTATGAATAATATCTAATTTAGAATAATAATTATCTATTTCATTTGGATTATCTTTATATTTATTAAATAAATTACTCTCTTTTGCTTTTTCCTTATCATATTTTTCTTGTAATTGTTCTAATTCATATTCATGTTTTCTCATATCATTATCTCTAAATAATAATACCGATCCAGATGTAAACTCAACTGTACTCTGTAATTTATCATATTGATGTGATGAAATTTTATGTGCTTCTGATGCAGCATCTAATTTTAAATAATTTACAATTGCTAATAATAATGCAATAATACCATTTAAAGCGGATATAAAGATAGTTCCCCAATAATAATCTTTTACAACAGATGATAATACAGTAGCTGAAGTTGAAAATAATATAGATGGCATCATATATATATTTAAATAGGATTCACAATAAAATTTAGCTTCCATATAAATAATTTTATGACCTTTTAGATAACTTGCTAAAATATCTAAAGAACTACTATAAGAATGATTAATATCTGAATAAAACTTGTTTATTTTATATTCAACATCTTTGAAATCTAATTTTTTAAAGGGGGCCATATTTTTAATCTTCATATTTTCAACTAAATTTAGTAAATTTTCATCTTCTGAATCATATTCATATTTATCACCACTTAAATCAATATATTTTTGTAATTTATCAGATGCTTTACTATTTATACCTTTATTTTCTTCTAAAGAAGATATAATTGTTCCCTCTTCTAATCTAATAAACTGATCAGTATTTTCATTATTTATATCTTTAGTAATAATATCAATATTTGAATTATTTAATAATTTATTAGATATAATTTGTTCAATATCTTTAATAGATATTTCTATATTTTCGTCCATAATTAAATTAACAATAGAAAATAGATTTATAAATAAAATAAGTAGTATATATATTAAATGGTTTATAGTAATAAACTTAAAACAGGAAAGAAAGGAAGAGGTGCTTATCTTAAAGGTTGGTCTAAATCAAAACCTAGTTATCACCAAAAAACATTAATGCTTAAAAAATGTGGTAAAAAGTGTTTTTTGGGTCCTAACAAAAGTTTTCCAATTTGTACAAAAAATACTTGTAAAATAAATAAAAAAGGGTTACATGCAGCTTATATCAGAGCAAAAGAATATAAAAGTATAAGAGGTACAAGAAAATATTCAAGAATTGCAAATAAGGCATATAAGATGCTTTACTAATAATGGATATCTATCTTTACTTAATAAAAATATAAAGACAATAATTTAACTTCTATATTTGTGAAAAAATTGAATTATATATTTTTATTGTTAATAATTTTATAAAACATATAATTCATCAAACTAATAATTAAAATTATAATTATAATAATAGTAAAATTTTATTAATAAATTATAAGATGGTTCAAATAGAAAGAAAAGTATCATTATCATTGAAAGAATATTATGATAATATTTATTCAGGAGTATCAATATTTACAGAAACTTGGGGATGGTTTATAGATATTGATATAAGTACAAATAATAATATTTATAAAAATACAAATATTATGAATAATAAATTTCCATTTTATAATAATAAGATACAAAATTATAGAAATAATATAAAACAGATGTATAATAATATTTTAATAAAAAATAATAATACTAATAATACTAATAATAATTATAATAAAAAGAATATAAGTTCAAGACCATCAATAAGTAGCAGATTAAGTGATTTAGAATTGCAATTTAATATGAACGAATCTAATGAATATAATGAAAAAGAGATAACTGATAATAATATTTATAGTAAATTATTTAATGGTTGTTGTTTTATCATAATACTTGCATTAATATTTGGATAAAAAATTATAAATATTATAATAAAAATAAAAATAAAAATAAAAATAAAAATAAAAATAAAAATAAAAATAAAAATAAAAATAAAAATAAGAAAATATTTTACTCATTTTTTGTATATCGCATATAATGAGTATAATTTAATTCGCCACATTGACTATTTCCAAATAGTTGTCCAAGAGGATCAATAGTATTCGTAAAATAAAATGGTTTAGTAGCAGTTGCTACATTAATAGGACAAGGATTTAAACATTGACTACAATCATCAACAAATATATTTGTACATATAGGTCCATTAATAGCACAGCAAACTCCAGATAAATCCATATAAGTATATTGTCCTGCTACTAAATTTTGTTTATCAAATGGAATAATAATATCCTTATTTATTTGATTTGATAGTTGACCCAAATTGAATAAATATTTATTCTTATAAGAATTGATTTTAATTAATTTATTGCAACAATTTAGATTACAGTTAGTTATATCTGAATAAAATAAATAACCTTTTTTATTATTAAGATACTCACTTTGAGAAATAAATCTGCCATTATTTAATGTTCCAAATGTAGGTTTGGCAGAAATTGGTTTAAAAGCGTGGGCCATTTATATTTGGTTAGATTATTTCTTTTAGTAACATTTTTCTTAGACTTAGTAATATTTTTTTGAAAACCTATCTTTTTTCTTGTAAAAGTGGACTTTTTAAAATCTGAAAAAATCTTATCTAAATTAAGATATTCAACAAAAGCCAATTTTAAAAATTGTCTACTTGTTCTTGTAGCTAATGCAAGTTCTTTATAATCTTTACTTTGTAAAAATTTTTCTAAAATTAAACCATCTTTTTTTGTATTAAAAGGAATATAAAATGTATTTGGTCCTAACCCATATTCACCATTATAGTCCATTTTAAATTCTAGTTCAGGTGACATAAGAAATAAAATAGCTTTTTTAGAATACAAACCAACAGCTAAATCTTTATTATTTGTACTGAGCATCTTATCTGGCGTATAAAATAATTTATATTTATTTCCTTTATAGTCAGCTAATTTTTTTCCACGATTATAAACGGCATTATTTCTGTTATTACTAATATATTTATTACACAAATCTTCAACTTTTTTTGTCCAATTAGATACAGGATTTACAGGTCTATTTTCTAAGAATGTTTCAAATTCATTATTTATTCCAGATTGAATAATTGTTTTTTTTTTGATAAATCTTTCAGATACTTTTTGTAATAAGAAATAACACATAGAAATATTATAGAGCTTAGGAAAATAATCAATAATATTTTTTCTAAAACTAACAAATTCAACTTGTTCACTTAATAATACTCGATAGGACTCCATAGTATTTCCAGAAAACATATTATCAGGAACAATAAAAGATAAATATCCATTTTCTTCCAATAAATTATGTGCTTTTAAAAAGATACGTTCATATAATTTACTTTTTCCACCTAGAATACGTTTACCTTTATTACTTAAACCATAGTCATCTTGAAATGGAGGATTACCGACAATACAATGAAATTTAATATTTGGAAACCAGACTTTTTCAAACAAAAAATCTCCACATACTATATTTGCATCAGTTCCAAACCACTCTCTACATTTCCTACAATTTGATTTATTTAATTCAACCATATAAAGCATTTTTTCAATAATATGTTTAGATCTTTCTTTATCTTGAGGAATTTTATTTTTTAATCCTTTCATTAAACGTAAATATACACAAGCAGAAAAAAATCCAAGACCAGCAGTAGGTTCAAGCCATTTATAAAATTTTTGTGACCATACTGATTTAGGCAATAAATCAAGTATTATATTAATTAAATCAGGATGCGTAAATACTTCACCTCTTTTATCTTTACCTTCTTTATTATGTTCTAAATTATCAATCATATAATTATATACTTCTTTTTCAGTCATATCAGTAATATTTTTTTGAGGCATTAAAAAATGTGTAAGTATATATAATATACTTATATAAAATACAATCTATAAATACAATCTATAAAATACAATCTATAAATACAATCTATAAATACAATCTATAAATACAATCTATAAATACAATCTATAAATA
>Ga0194118_10004202_pt1 | contig 15934 bp, 14 predicted proteins | sample TA2MahsurfametaG_2_FD_148662 | JGI IMG/M metagenome (GOLD analysis project Ga0194118, IMG submission 148662) | Freshwater microbial communities from Lake Tanganyika, Tanzania - TA2015013 Mahale N5 surface | ecosystem: Environmental > Aquatic > Freshwater > Lake | place: Tanzania: Lake...
AGGTTACTTAGTAAACTATTTAGTTCATGAGAATGTTCATGATTTCGGACCTCCAGAAACCAACAATTATTCAACTTAGATTGTCGGATTACCTCATTTAAATGATTGTTTAACTCATTAATGTCTTGGTTTTTTGGTAATCCGTATATGACCGCATACCCAAAGAAAGGAAATGGTTTATAAAAAACGCAGTTGAATCCCGTTGTACTCCCTAAAATATCATGATTGAATTTATTAAAAGATGCCTTGGTATTTGCAACGCCATCAAATAATCGAGCAAATTCCTCGCATAAGAATGGACTTACCAAATGAGTTATGATTTGGCTGCCTTGTAAATTCTTTCAATCATGTCCACCACCTTGAGACCCTCCAAAGCATTGGCTGTAATGGTATCATTGCCCTGGAGTGTATTCACTACGTTCTCAATTACATAATGATGGTTGGCTGCGGAACCCTTGAAGGGCCCATAGTCGTTGGGTGGGTTGGTAGGAGGCAATTCAGGCATCACATAGTCCTTGATGTGGCAATACTCAATTTCATTCATGTACTGACCACCCACCTTCACAGAACCCTTGGTACCCACGACGGTAATGCTGCTTTCCATATTAGTATCCCACAGTGAGGTAGAGAAATTAATGCATCCAATGCCCCCATTCACAAACTCAAACTGAACCAAACCTGAATCTTCAAACTCCGTCATGTCTAAGTGGGTAAAGCTCCTGACCATCGCTTGAATATTGCGGATATCACCGAAAACCCAATACATGATATCGATAAAGTGACTAAACTGGGTGAACAAAGAACCTCCATCTAAGGAACGGGTTCCTTTCCAACCTCCGCTCTTGTAATAACGTTCATCGCGATTCCAATAGCAATTGACTTGCACCATGAGGTTCTCGCCTAATGCGCCTGATCCCACCACCTCTTTGAGCCAGCGAGCGGGTGGACTGTAGCGATTCTGTTTCACTACGAATACCTGCCGCGACATTTGCAAGGCCGTATAAATGACATCCTCGCATTCGGCCTTGGTCAAGCCCATAGGCTTCTCAATCACCACATGCGAATTGTGCCGCAAAGCCTCCACCGCAAGTGCACAATGATATCCATTCGGCGTAGCGATGTTAACCACATCCGGACGAATTCCGGCACTGAACATCTCGGACAGACTACTAAAAGAAGGAACCCCTTCTGGGTAAAGCTCGTGTTTGAGGGCCTGCTCGGAACTATCCACTATAGCCACTAATTTGCACCCAGGATATTGGTTGATAATGGTAGCATGACGACGGCCAATGTGACCGAAGCCGATTACCGCGAACGTGCTTTTTTTTTTCATTTGTGTTTCTTTTGTGACGAATACTACTAATCAGTAACAAAATTTAATGTAAAAAAAATGGGTTGAATAAGGTTTTTGATAGTTGTAATAATTACCTTATTTCCTTGTGAAAATACTTGTAAGTAACCATTTTTTGAGACAGGTTTAATTATTAAGTTAAGGCTGAATTTGTTGTTTCCATTCGATGATGTCGCTGTCGTCCTTGGCACTTTGGTAGTAATACTGAGATCTTGGTATGGAAGCCAGTTTGCAGGCCCTGCTCACCGGTACGCCGTGATCGCGTACCAATTCTTCGGCTATTTGCCGCTTGGTGGCAGGGCCATGCCTTTTTTTGAGAACAGGTCCCTCAATAACTGGATATCCATCGCTAGATCGGCGTACATCCTCTTTAGGCGAGAATGCTCCTCTTCCAGGGTTTTGAGTTTCTGTACATCGGACACATCCAACCCCCCGTATTTGGCCTTCCACTTGAAAAGGTGGCGGGTGCAATACCCATTTCTCGGCAGATGACCCCGGTAGCAACGCCAGATTCATGCTTTTGAAGGGCCTGAACGACTTGAACTTCGGTGATTCGTGATTTTTACATGGTTTTTGAAATTAAAGGAATTTCTCTACTTTTAAACTGTCTATATTTTAGGGGTATTTACACTCGACGAGAAGAATCGTGCGAGTAATCTATACAAGGAGTTGAAGATTCATAAACTTTAGGTAAAATCATTTGAAAGTATACTGATAATCAGGGTTATCCTTCATAATCTCACAACTTTTGGGATAGTTCTCAATAAACCAACCGAGAAATTCAGTTGGATTTATAAAGCCGCTAAGCATCTTATCTCTACGCTGGGTGGCTTCTTCTTTCAAATAATCGTTTTGAAAAATCTGCACGATATAATCAAAGACACCATCTCCTGAACTGAAGTGTTTTAAAATACCGTATTCTTGTTCCATTAACAAGTAACACATTAAAGGCAGTGAATTGATATAAACAACAGGTGTTCCAAGCATAGCACTTTCAGATGCCATAGTACCACTTTCTCCAACAAAAATCGAAGCATACGCTAGTGCATCATGCATACGATGAGGTGGAATTTTGATTTGGTAAGCTTCAAAATCAGGCTCGATAGCTCGTTCAGATGAAATAAAGACTTTGTATTTTTGTTTCAGCAAGGATACTATATCACGCTTTTGAGAAAGCGTCAAACCAAGTTGATTTGTGTCGTGAAAAGCATTCCATGATACAAATCTAACAATTGCATATTTAGTTTTTGGAGAAATTCCAAGTAACTGATATATTGAAATATCCGGTCTATAAAATTTTGGATGTAGATAAAAATACTCGATTGTACAATTTATTCTAATTTGTTTTGGCCCTAACTTATGTTGATAATTATGAGGAGTTATAATTGTATCAGTAAAAGGATAAGTGAATTTTTTGTGTACTACATCTGTGTGTTCTGTATCATTAAGAGCTACATGAGGAACATTTATGAGTCTAGAGACATGTGCTGTATATGGCGAACCGAAACTAAGTAGTAAATCAGGCTTAAATTTAATTGAAGCATTAAGGATAAACGCATCAGCATAAAGCATGTAAAGCAATTTGCCTAACTTAGAGTCCCCTCCTTTTCCACGATTTAAAAACCTAATGTTATATGAATTTAGCAACTGAGAAATCACTTCCCGTTCTCTAGCAATGAAAAGAAACTCATGGCCTCTATCCCTTAAAGTTTTCCATACATTCTTAAAATAATGAACATGACCCGGGTGGCCAACATCAACCAATACCTTCATTTTTTTTTGTCGCATTTAGGAATTTAAACCAACATTCCTGTTGAGCATCTTCAGAGAAATCGCTTTTGAACATTTGCTCGATACTTAGTCTTGCATTTGTTCCCATTTCCATATATAAGTTTTTATTATCTAATAATTTATCACAAGCTTTAATAAAATCTTGGGTATTATTAGGATCTATAAGATATCCATTTACACCATGTTGAATTATATCAGGAATATCATTAACATTTGAGGATATAACCGGAAGACCGCAACTCATAGCTTCTATTATTGCCATTGGTAAGCCCTCAGAATCCGATGTTAAAATAAATATCTTTGATTTAGCTAAAAAGTTTGGAATATTAATTGAATATGGAACAAATATAACGTTACTGGTTAAATTTAATTTATTAACTATTTTCTCAATTTTTTCTTTCTCAGGGCCATCTCCAACTATTAAACAAGAAATGTTGGGCCGCGTTTTTTTAAGCTCAAAAACGATTTGAACTAACCTATCCAATCTTTTTAAAACCCTCAAATAACCAACAAATATAAAATCGTAAATTTTAGGAATACTGATATTAATAGTAAATCTACTCATCTCAAAAACGTTATGAAGTATGAATATTTTAGATTCCTTAATTCCCAGTTGAATAAGACTATATTTGCTGTATGTTCCTCTTACTGCAAAATAATTAGCAGATTCTAATATTTTTAGATATTTTCTGCTTTCAGTTAACCTTTTTAAATCAGAACCTGGTAATACCAGAATAAATGGTTTACGTGCTATTCTAGATAAAATTGAGGCATAAAACCCATAAGGATATAAATATATGCCAACAACTACATCAATTTTTCCGATAATTAGAAGAAATAAAAAATAGACACTACTCCATGTATCAAAAACTATTCTTTTTAAACCTTTTGAATTACTGTCGCTATTAGTCAAAAAAGGAGCGGTTAAAACTTTTGAATTATTAGAATATATATTTCCAAATGCTCTGAATATATAAATCCTGCTTATCTTTTGATTGTTTACAATTGGGTTGGTTTTGGACAAGAACTTCTCATCAGATAAGCCACCTATAATCAAGACTCTCATTGGCCATTTAACTTAGAAAATTGCTTGAGTATCATATCTTCAGTAGTTGATATCTGTTTTGCGGGATTTCCAGCCCATACGGTATTAGGTGGGATAGATTTATTTACAAATGACAATGCCCCAATAACTGAATTATCGCCAATAGTAACGCCCGGCATAATCACGCTATTAACCCCGATAAAAACATTATCTCCAATTACCACATCTTTTAAAACTCGTTCACCACCTTTTGAAATCCAAATGCCTTTTGGACCACCTCTATATGTATCTGTATGGTTTAAAACAATGACATTTCTAGTTATGTAGCAATTACTTCCTATGGTGATAGTGCTACCATAATGAGTATCAATGTAAGCTTTGGGTGATATAAAAGTGTCCTTCCCTACTCGAATACCTTTTTTTTGTAAATAGAATAACCGCAATTTGCTTCTTAATATTGAATAGAAAAAAAATGGATTAATAGTAAACTTGATTTTTTTCATGACGTGAAAACTTAATTTTTTTATAAACTTGTAAAAATACTTTTATATTTTCTTTTTCACTTTCAATACTTTAAAATTAGATTTATTAAGAAATAAGCCTGCCGTTATAAATATTATCATATTCAATGCGTGTGTATGAATAAAAGCACGCGTATATGTAAAATAGTCTAAATAGAATATGAAAAAACCAACCAATGCAAAAACGCCATAAGAAAATAATAGTCGATTAAATTCAAGGTCCTTCCTTAGAAGTTCAGCATAGATTTTTCGACTTACATTATGATATAAGATAATTATAGCCAATACACCAAATAAGCCTATTGATAATAAGTAAGTAGAAAAACCATTAATGGCCATAGATCCTGATACTCCAATATCATTTGCCGTATATACCGCATCCTCACCAAGCCCAATCAATATGTCTGGGCCTTTTCCTATGTAAAAAATGTGAGATTCGATATTCTTCAATGAACTTAAAACAATATGTTCAAGGCCTGAAAATCGACCTGTTGCATATTCAGTTTGGTCTTTATTATAGCTATAATTTGTAGCATAATCTATGCTATAGTTCAGGTCAAAGCGGCCAAGAACAGTATTATCAGGATTTAAGGTTGGTGATAGTCTTACGCCCCAATAAAAAATAAATGAACATATCAAAAATATAATTGTACCGAGTAAAATGTTATTTATACTAAATAAAGTTATTCCCCTAAGCTTTCTATGTAAGAAAAAAATTAGAAAAAGAACTATTGGAAGGTAGAAATATATTCCTCTCTTTTCACCAGCATATGCTATAAAAAGCATGCCTATCGCCAAAATAAGGTACTTCTTCTCTTGTTTATAAAAAAAGTAGCGTATTGTAAAAAATGATGTACCAATTAGAGGGTAAACCGTATTTAAACTACCACCCGTATATCCAATTGTGCCCGCATACATTTCCTTTGTTCCGACAGTACTAACCTTTATAATTGCCGCAAAAATCTGTAAGACAAGTAATATTACAATAGTTCGATCAAATCTTTCTAAAAACTTAGCATTAATAGTTAAGTTAAGACTGAAAGAGAAGCTAAGAAATGCAACTAAAGTATAGTGAAAGAATGAAAAAGATTTACCAAAATTTGAATTATTTACTGCGACCGATATTAACCATATAAATGTAAACAAAATAAATATCCATGTACTAAAATAGTTGTAACCTCTTGCTGTTTGAGTTTGAGTAGGGTATATAAGTAATATAGAAGCAATCAAAAACACTATAATGCCTGTTTTTATAATAGTACCATTTATGCCAAAAGCAAGTAATGCGCCTTGTAAAAAGGCTATGATCAAGGCTACAAAAAAAGCTTTAATGGCCAGATTCATAAAATCACAATCTTTGTATAATTGCCTTGACTCTTTTATCCCATGTAAATTCTGACATAACTAGTTCTTTAGCTGCAGGCCCTAAATTCCGCTCATTTGATAAAGCATCCATTAATTTCGAACAAAGATCATCAAAATTATCTGGGTCTGCTAAAAATGCTGTTTTGTTATCAGTTAAAACTTCATGTATAGTTGGAAATCCGTGGGCAACAATTGTCTTGCCAGACGCCATGTACTCAAATACTTTTAATGGAGAACAATACCCAATGGTGGGAACTTTCCTCGACCATACAGCAAGTAAAACATCAGCTGCTGCAAGGTACATTGAAATCGTGGAATGTGGCCTATGGCCTGAAAATGATATATTACTAACTCTCAGTTTGGTGGAAAGATTTAAATAGTATTCCTTATTTTTTTCAGGCCCACCAACGATACAAAAATGTACCTCCGGGAATCGCTGAGCAAGGCGAATTATATTTTCTATTTCACGATCTGGATATAAACTTCCGGTATATACTACAATTTTTTTGAGAATTGGTAATCCAAGTAAGAAGCATGCCTCCCTCTTGTTGAGAGTATTTTTAAAGGCCTCAATATCTACACCATCATGAAGAGTCAATAATTTACTTTTTGAAACTCCGGAGGATAACCAATAATTTGACAATTCATTACTTATACAAATAAACAATAAAAATTTGTTTTTTGAAGTACTTCTTAAAAGTCGTCGTTTCAAATACCAATCAATTATTTTAAACCTGTTATGAAGTAAATTACTATGAGCTTCAAAAACTACAGCTTTTCCATATTTTAATGCTTCATTAATCAAAGAAGGAACTCTAACAAAAACTATTGATGCTTCATTTGAATGGATCAGAGAATAAAGTTGTTTATTTCTAAAATATTTCCCTATTCTAGAAAATCTAAAATTTTTATACAGAATAATATTAAATGAGGGTTGAATACCATACTTTGAGGTTATATAATCATTTGGGTTATCAATCTGCTGATCTCCATATAAAAGTGCCAAATCAATTCGAAATCCATTCTTGGTAAACGCATTGCACATTGAAATAACCTGGATAAGATTAGCTTTCCTTGATGTTATCTCAACAGGGTGAATATAAAGAATATGCTTACTAAGGTTCACAGTTTTATGATATTAATTGTTCTTCTTTTCCTATGCGACGAATCAAAACAAATCATCTTTCCGTCTTCACTCCACCTAGGATGTAAATCACAACGTGCTTCACCCTTAAGTCTTAAATTCGAATAAAAGGAACCTAAGTAAATAAAATCAATTGTGCTTAGATTTACAATAAATAGTGATCTTTCAGAATATTTGTTTGGATAAGTATCAAATAGGACTAAGTCTGAATTAAACTTGTTAGTTGATGGGTGGCCGTCCTGTGTCAGATTAACGCTGCTAATGATCTCCTTACTTGTACTTTGATCCATATACTTAATATAGCGGACACCAGTACCAGGTATTAATGCAGTAACTAAAATTTCATTATCACTCATCCATGAATAATGTGATACATTGTACTCATTTTCTAATAAAAATAAATCTTGTCCTGTAATATCAGATGTAAATAGGCGGCTATAGCGCTTTGTTCCATTTGTCCATAAATGGAAAAATAAGAAACGACTGCCAGTTGGGTTGAAAGATAAATGGTTGACATAATGCATTGCGCCTTTCATTGAATCACGAGGAACAATATTTGATAATTGAGATAGGCTAATTATTAACTTTAGATTTCCATCCAATAGATTGGAAAAATATACTCCATCATACCCAGGAGCAGTCACGTCCGCGTGAAAATCTGGAAAGTTCTTATACCCATACCCAGGTCGAAGGTTCTGTAATCTGCTAAAATTTAAACTAAGCGCAAAATGACTTCTAGATGATATATCATAAATTGGGAAGTCGAAGCTCTTAACTAGCGTTTGGTTATCAATATTAAGAACATCAGAAACGTATCTACCATCCCTAACAGTATTGTAAAGAATACAGTTTTCCATTTCATTAAATGTAAACCATTGAAGCCGACTACCTTGTTGCCAGCACCAAGCTGATGTTTCACCAACAATAATAGAATCACCAGTAGTAAGATCAATATACCCAATTTGTGCTTTGATGGATTCTTCTTTCACATTTAAAGGCACGCTGTGGAAAAGCAATTTTGAATTGTTCTTTGAAAATGGATTTAGATCATAATAGCCAAAGAATACATGTCTATTGTGATGCCCATACTCTTTTACGTCAAATTTTGTGTTTTTCACCTTCTTGAAAATCCTTAGAAAAATTATTTTGAAAAATCTTAAAAATTCTATCAAACGGAGCATTTAAAAAAATAAATTGGTTAATTTAAAATTGATTTTGAATAATTCCATATCTTTTTAAATTCGTTAACTATTCCATATTCTTTAAATAGAATAGAAAAAAGTAAGAACGAAAGAATCATAAATATTAAAATTTTAATCATAAAATCAATTGTAAGAATGCCAACTTTTCCAAAATAATTAAAAAAATCATTATTGCTAAATACAGTTATTTCTCCTGATAGAAATAATAGAAAAGTTAATAACATTGAAATAACTAATAATTTTGTTAAAAAAAGCAAAGCTATACTTCTCTTCTGAAATACTTGAGTAAATGTAACAATAACTGTATTTATTGATATCACAATAAAACCAATTGACACTCCTAAAGCGACCCCATATATTCCTAAGTTCAGGTACACAAAGAGTAAGGCAGAAGCCAATGTAACAAAAATTGAAATAATTGTAATAAAAGTTCTCTTATTCATTTGTCTGGTAGCATTAAGATAACCAAAAAGAAAGTACCTTGAATTATAAAATACAACAGCAAAAAACAAAATTCGAAACAGAGGAATACTAGCCGAAAATTTTGGTAAAAATGCATTTATACTGTATGTATATATCAAAACAATTATGCCTAAAATGGTAGTTGTAAGCAATAGAAATAAAATTAATGGTTTACCGAAATATTTTGTATAGATCGAAAAATCATCCTCGCCGTATTTGCCACTATCAACTGCCATCTGTCTGTTCACTGTGATTGAAAGAATATCTGCAAATGGCACCTTAGTTGCTGACGCAATAACCATTGCATAACTCAAAACACCGACATCACTTTGCGTTAGAAATTTACTTGAAATAAGTACGCCAACAGAAATAAGTATTCCATCAATTATTTTATTTAAATACATCACAAATCCTGTTCTGAAAAGAATTTTTGATTTGTGCCAATTAAATTTAAATTTTAACTTTGGGGTGTTTAATTGTGTGTAGATAAAAAGAAAACCGATAATGTGTCCAATCATCATTGAGTAAAACATTCCATAAATTCCAAAAAAATAGACTAAAAGAACATTAGATATAGGAAGGCCTATCTTGATTATTAACTCATATTGCCCAAATATTATAAATTTACCCTCCCCTTTTACGTAATTATGAAAAAATGAATCAAGATTCGACAAAAAAACCAAAAAGGTAATAATAAAAACTAACGAGTAATTAAGAGATTCCTTATAGTCAAATCCTAAATGAACTAAAATCCATAATAAAAAAATACTGAATACAGTGGTTATTGTATAATTTGTAAAAACTATATTTTTTAGTAGTGTGACTTCATCAAGATCATTTTTACCATAAGCCATTGGTACTTCTCTTGAAAGATTCATTAAGACCCCAAGATTTAAATAACTCATGTATTGTATAATGATATTTACTACGGCCAACAAACCATAGTCCTTCGGACCTAGTATTGATGCTATAATTATACTAGTAGGTATTGAAATTGATTTACCTAACAAATTGGCAATCAGTGTCAAAACACCAACTTTAACAGTTTCCTGTTTTGTGTTTAAAACCATTAACTATTCTTGCTCTCCTTTACACAATTAAGTATGCCTTTATAAACTCTTTCTGTTGAAGCACCATCAAGTGAATAGAGATACTTTTCAAGTATTTCTTTTTTTGTGTTTTCGTCAGGCATATTGAAAATATCGCTTTTTTCAAATATATGTTCCAGTTGGTAATAATCAGAAATATAATTTACAGCATAAGGATAATGACCAAAATAATCAGATTCATTTGAGTTTAAAATATCTGAAAAATCAGGGCATAGGATCACTTTATCTAATAACATGCCTTCGAGGAGTGTTGTAGAAGTGTAACCAGCTACATATCTGCATCTTTTTAAAATAGTATATGAATCCTCAACGCTTGTAACTTTTATATTGTTAGGTAGTTTATTTGATGTAATTGCATTTATAATCTTTGTCAACTCTTTGATCGCTTGGTTATTATTTTTTGTTTTTATTACAAGTTCAATGTCTCTTCTCTTTAATGCCAGTTTAATAAAGCAAGATATAAAATTGGTTCCTCTTTCAATAAATCCTTTATGAAGTGCTTTGTCATTTACTAAAAAATTAGCTTTTAAGGAAGATTCAAAGAAAAATAGCACAATAGTGAAGGGATAAATGACCTGGCTTTGATTGTTACGTAAATATTTATCAAGCCTCGGAACTCCCACAGAAACAGTATTTTTCGCATTAATGCCGAATATATTAGCCTTAACCAGCATTTTTTTTATCATATCATTGTAAACATAAAGATGAGTTCCATGAAACTGCTTTGTATTATAAAGCGTTGATCCAACATGGTCATACTTATCAATTGGCAACATCCCCTCTTTGTAAAGAACTATAACGGGTATGTTCTTTTCCATTGATACTTTAAAAAATTCCTGCTGTGATACATAAACGAAATTACCAGAAAATACTGCATCAAACTTCAGAAGCTTTCGCAATACATTAAATAGTACTTCAATGTCCCGCTTTATAGCATACTGTTCTTCAGTTCCATCTAATAGAGGGTAATAAGACGCATCGTTTAGTAGGTGAAAATTCTTAAAATGAATTTTGATTATCTCAGACAACCATAGTCTCGGAAAATAAATATAGGCAATTAAGTTGGGCCTGATACTGACAATTTCATTAAGATCATCGTTGAATATAGGTTTTGTTAAACATAATAATTTGAAAGAATTTTTTGGATTTACTATACGACACGCCAAATATATGACATATCCAGAGGCCTTAATATATCCACTTCTGACAAAGAATTTAAAAATGTAAAATAGAATACTTTTTAATTTAAACATTTTGATACTTGTATAAAAAACAAAATTTAAGATAATTCAAATGGATACTAGCTCAGTGAAATTCTTTAATTATGAATTTAGCCCCAATTAAAATCTCTTTCTTATGAGGTTCTAGAAAAATAGAACAGACCACTTCCAGTCTGCTTTACACTTACGATATCTGTCTTATCCTTGGAGTTCATTAGCTTCAACAATTTTTTAATTTCTGTCAATGTTAACCCTTTTAGTTTGTTTTTAGATAGATTATTGTTAAATAGTATACCCGCAACTTTTGCCTTTGCACTCATATATTTTAATGTAAGAACGTATTTAAAAGGCAACTTGCTCTTACCAAATTGGGTTTTTTTGTTTCGCACTATGCTTAAAATGCTTTCCGCTATAATAGTACTAGACGATTGCGAGTATGAAAAATATTCCTCGATTATCTCATCGTTCTTTTCCGCAATAGGATCTCTTAACAGACTGTTTTTATAAAAATCCACAATTTCTTGCTTCGACTGAATTTTACTTATTGCAACGGGAACATTAGTTACCAAGTTTTCATCATATCGTTGAGGAAGATATGATATTGGCCTTTTACCCAACATTTGACATTCAATTGCTGTCGTACAATCAGGATGTATCAGCAGGTCACATGCTATAATCCACGGAACTACTGACCCTTCATACAACACCTCAACATTTCGGCAACCCTTTAGCATTAATTCGTAAGTTTCCAATCTTTCTTCAGGATGTGGTCGTAGAATAATTTTTGTATTTAAATTTACGTCCAAATATTTAATCAAATTAACTATATGATAGATTTTATTCTTATCAAAAGAAATTACATTCTCAATATTATCAAACCATGAATTATAATTCAACTTTACAAATGAATCTCCTTTTATATTATTTCCAAATCCCATATTTGTATTTATTAAAATGAAACGTCCATATTTCCTTGACAATTCTAATGCCTGAGTTCTATACAACTCCTGATACTGTGGTTTAAGAAGATCAAATCGTGGATGGCCGGACACTACACACTTAGAGTCATTAGAAATAAATTGTTTTACAAGATTATACTGTGCTTGACCCCACAAAAACACTAAATCTACCATATCGAACAATTTCCTAGGATATCGCTTTAGCAGAGTACGATTATCAGCGAAATCAACCGCACCTTCTTCATCTAATGAAACGAATATGCCATTTCTTTCTTTAACCAAATTAAAAGTTTCTTCAGTTTTCCCTTTGTGATACCCTTTATCTAAATATACATAATCTGTCATTCTGTTTAAAAGAAAATAAATGGATTTTTTACTGCCTAAATAACAATTTAAGCCGTTTTGTGCAAGTGCGTTGCATAGATAAACTTTATATAGCAACTCCCTTGGTGTTGTTTCAATTGGAATGAGTACGATCATTATTTTATTCTTTTTTAATTGTTCAGGCCAATTGTATGCATAACACCTAACATTCCATGGATATTTTTTTATATTTAGAATAATAAATTTAAATTCTTAGTTTTGATTTCCAATATAATAATATTACAATATTTTTCTTTAAAACACTAAGGAAAGAAAAAGGGGGAAAGTAAATGTAATTTTAAATTAATAGAAATTTTACATATGCCGAGTTCAACTAATAAGTGCAATTTATGAAAACAAACGGCAAAAAGGCCTCTGAGGGCCTTTTATGCCTTTTGAACGAGCGGTGCAATCTTTGCATTGCACATGAAAAAAAACTACACCCAGCTCAGTTTTGAACAAAGGTATCAAATTGATGCCCTCCTTCAGGCCGGAAGAAGCCAAAAAGAAATCGCCCAGCAAATTGGGGTACATCCTTCGACCATCTGCAGGGAATTTCGGCGCAATACGGTTCGAAGAGGCCCCACAGCAGGTTGTTACAGTGCTAGAAATGCCCAACGCAAGACGACAGAACGCCATGCCCACAAAACCAAAGCCCTTAAATTCAATGATTGCATGAAGCAAGTTGCTGTTCAATGGCTTCAGGTCGATAAGTGGAGCCCTGAATTGATTAGCGTTCGGGGCAAAGAAACCGGCCTTTGTCCGGTGAGCCACGAATGCCTCTATCAATGGATATGGGCGTGTAATCATGGTAACAAGCGCGCTCACCGCCCCTTCAAGCGATTGTACCAAGAACTCCGCCATGGGCATAGAAGGCGTAAGAGAGGGCTCAGAGGCGATTCTCGGGGTGTGATCAGCGGTCGCGTCTCCATAGAGAACCGCCCCGCTATTGTTCAATCCAGGAAGCGTATAGGGGATATCGAAGTGGACTTGATGATGGGCAAGAATCACCAAGGCGCTCTCTTGGTCATGACCGACCGCGCAACCTTGCATACCCGACTTCATAAGCTTCCTAACAAGAAAAGTCATACCGGAAGCCAGTCCATACGTCGTATTCTCCACAAAGCAACGTATCCCTTGCATACCCTAACCTTCGATAACGACAAAGCCTTTGCGGAACACCAGGCGATAGGCCTTGCTCTGGGTCTTAAAACCTAATTACCAGACCCTACACAAGCCAAGACAAAGGTACCGTCGAAAATCGAATCGGTAAAATCCGACGATTTCTTTCCAAAAAGACCGACCTTCGTGAAATATCTCATCACCGTGTCCGACAAGTTGAAGAATTCCTTAACAACAGACCTGTAAGAAAATTTAAATACAAAACACCTAACCAAGCAAGCAAGAAAAAATTGCACTAATCATTTGAACTTACATATTAAAAGTTACTGATGAGATAATATAGAAAGGAATTCTCGACCTTTTAATATTTCATGTCAGCTGGAATAATCTTTCTTTAAGAATTATCTCCATTATCTGAAAGTCATTAGGGTGATCTAAATCAAAGCACAAATGAGGAACTACATAGTACATTGATTTTGGGGTTAATGCAGTTTCCCAGCCTTCATCAAAAAAATGTCTGCGATAAAAATAGAACGAAGCATTCATGTCATAAACAATAGGAGCGGTTTGCCGTGACTTAATGACCAGTCCATCTTTAACAAGTTTACAAAAACCATCCGATGTAGGTTCAACCATATTAAAATAAGGGTTCCGATTAGGAGGGCTTACGGAAAAAATATTAATTGCATCAGGATTCTGAGCGATCATTGTTAGTGCTTTTTCAAGATCTTCCAAGGTTCGCAATGGAGAGGTTACGTCAAGGTCAAGAACATAGTCAAATTTTGTATTCTCCATTTGCTCCTCATACTTTAAAAGGTGTCTAATAGTCGGTATTTTGCCCGCTGCATCTGTCGCGTACTGATCGGGCCTTTTATATTCTGTATTGAGGCCATAAGCTGAGGCAATAGTTTTTATTTCTTCACTATCAGTACTTAGGGACACTTTCCCGCCATGCTTGCTCACAAAAGCAAAAGCAACATTAATACTATAAGATATCAAGTGTTTTCCATTAAGAATACTTGTGTTTTTACCTGGAACCCCCTTGGAACCTCCTCGTGCACAAATTGTAACTAATATATTCATATAAAGTGGTTTAAAGTATGCTCCAGCCACCGTCAATAACTAGGTTAAAGCCTGTCAAATATGAAGATGCCTGACTCGATAGAAACAAAATTGCGGCATTATATTCATCTTTATCAGCCATTCGTCCTAGCAATGTACGGTAACTGTATTGCTGGTTAAAACGTTCATCATGATTATCGTAGACTCCGCCCGGGGTCAGGCAGTTGACTCTGATGTTTTGTTCCCTGTAATAAGCTGCAAGGTACTTGGTAAGTTGAACTACGCCGGCTTTAGAAATGGCGTATGATACCGGTGAGCTGAATCTTTCTTCAGGCATATACATGTTTTTCACACCATCATACAACCTTTGGTCGGCGGCAACAACCCCATAAATTGATGCAACATTTATGATGACCCCATATCCTTGATTCAGAAATATTTTACAAGCCTCACGACATGAAATTGTAACACCAACAAGGTTTCCATCAACAACGGCATTGAGTGTTTCCTTGGTGTATTTTTCAAAAGGGGCATAGAATCCTATAGGCTTTACCTGCGCATTATTAATGACTACATCAATCTTTCCGAATTTCTCGATTATATTTTTGTAGAAACCAATGATACTGGATTCGTCACAATTATCAATATGCATTGGAAAAACCTCGTGGCCAGAATCTTTTATATCGGAAGTGAGTATTTTAAGCTTCTCAGAATCAATATCCCCAGCTATTACTTTAGCGTTTTGGTGTGCCAAAAATTTCACATACCTTGAACCCAAAATGCCTGTTGACCCAATGATTGCGATGACTTTTCCATCAACATTAAAAACTGATTCTATTGAAGTATTCATAAAGGTAGTGAATTAGTTTTCTTTGGCACTAAGTGAAATTTTCAGCACTTCAAGGGCTTCGCGAAATCCGGGTGAGGGTGTTATATTGGAACTTAAACAATCGAGGTAATAATGCACAAGACTAATGTACATATCATTTCGGTTGAAATTCTCGTATGTTAATTCATGCAAGATTTCATTGTTGTCTCCGTTAACCGTTAACTTATTGGTTTTAAAATCAGCTTTTATCGTAGCTGCTTCGGCTGTGATTTCAAAATAACGTGAATACCCACGAGTTAAATAATCAAGATGTATTGAGACAACAGTATTGCTTGCCGAAACATAATGGATTTCTGCCAAATCTTCAGCGCTGATTTCTAAATCAGAAA
>Ga0194118_10004210_pt1 | contig 15925 bp, 25 predicted proteins | sample TA2MahsurfametaG_2_FD_148662 | JGI IMG/M metagenome (GOLD analysis project Ga0194118, IMG submission 148662) | Freshwater microbial communities from Lake Tanganyika, Tanzania - TA2015013 Mahale N5 surface | ecosystem: Environmental > Aquatic > Freshwater > Lake | place: Tanzania: Lake...
CATATGAGGCATAAGCGTTTTTTCTAATTCAGTCTGAAGACCTCTAGCCCCAGTTTTCAAAGTTAAACAATTGTCAGCAATCAACTCAATAGCCTGAATATCAAATTCAATGTCTACTTCGTCAAGACTAAACAAATACTTGTATTGATCGATAAAGTTATTTTTGATATTAGTAAGCACTTGTACAAGTTGAGTTTTATCTAGGTCTCTCACGTTAATAGTAGTAGTAAAACGACCAATAAACTCAGGTATCATACCAAATTTAATAAGATCATCTGGATTTACCTCACTTAGATCAACTTCGTCGTCGGGTCTTCTAATTTCAGCACTAAATCCTATAGATGTGCCTTTTTTGCGCACACGAACAATTTCGTCTAGACCAACAAATGCACCACCTGCAATAAACAAAATATTTTTTGTATTTACGGTCATCATTTCACCGCCAGGGTGTTTACGACCTCCGCCTGCAGGAATACGACATTGCGTACCCTCAACCAACTTAAGCAGTGCTTGCTGTACGCCCTCGCCACTTACATCACGGGTAATACTAGTGCTTTCACTTTTACGTGCAATTTTATCAATCTCATCAATAAACACAATGCCTCGTTCTGCTGCTTGAACATTACCGTCTGCTGCTTGAACAAGCATACTAATCATACTTTCAACATCATCGCCTACATATCCTGCTTCAGTTAAACTGGTAGCATCTGCTACTACAAAGGGCACGTTTAGATACTTTGCTACAGTTTTAGCAAGAAGTGTTTTACCACTACCTGTGGGACCAACCAATAACACATTTCCCTTAGCAATTTCAAGATCCTTAGGCGGTTTGCTAATTCTCTTATAGTGATTTGCAATAGCTACACTAAGTACAGTTTTAGCCTTATCTTGACCAATAACGTGCTGATCTAGATACTCTTTAATTACGACCGCATTGTAATCCTTTTCAACATCAATACAGTCAAAATCAGGCTTTGTGTCCTTTTCAATTAAATCGTGACATAGTTTAACACAGTTATCACATATGCTTACATTTTCACTGACAATTAGTTTTTTAACTTTGTCTTTATGCAATCCACAAAAAGTACAATGATTTAGTTGCTTGTTTTTTTCTGCCATTTTACATCCTTGATAATGCCATACACTGCTGATAGGGTAGTACATGCAGTTCAATATCATAAAAGTCTTCAGGCAAATATTCAAATTCTACGGTAACCTTGCCCTGAAAAATATTCCTGACATAGATTGACATAGACGAGGGGTTGCCCAAATTATATAACATTGTACTAGATCCTTCAATTTTCGTGCAAACATTACCAAGAGTATTGCCTTCTTTACTCTTAATGGATACAAACAATTGAGGATGCTTTTTATTTAACATCATTTTTTGTAAATTGTAAGTTTTAGCTTTACTTGCAAAAACATAACTACGATTACTTCCGCCTATAAAAGTAAACTGACTTGTGTTTGGCGGATTTAAAAACCCCCCGCGCCCGTCACTTACCGTAGTGATTAGTTCTTCAAATGCATTCAAGTAGTTAATGTTCCAAGACATAGTATATGGAATATTAATTAACAAGGTGTTTCTATCGCTTAATGAAGTATATGCAGTACCTTGATCAATATTAAAAGCTCGTCTAGGATAATCATCCATAATCATTTGTACTAGTCTGTTCCAACTATCTCTAGCCTGTACTGCAGTGCGATAACTAGCATTGGCATCGTATCCATCAATAAGTTGTGGTTGAGGCATATTACCTAAAATTCTATCTGCAAATTGACTAGAATTAACAACAACATCCATTGTTACGTAATAAACTTTATTACTAACATAACTATTAACTATGTTGTAACTTGATACATAACCTGCGCTATGCACCAAAACATCGTTTTTAGTTGTAATATTATTTCTATGTTCGCGTTGGCTTACTACAACACTTTTGACTTGTGTTTCAATTGCTTGTCTTAAACCAGCTTCTCTTGCTTCAAGAAAAGTTGATCCAATGCCTGTCACCCTTATGGGGGAAGTAGCAATAGCAACACTACACATGAAAAATGTGATTAAACCAACCGCAAACTTATACATGGTAATTACCTAAGATTACGAAGTTGACGAATAAAATCAATATCAGTTCGATCCCAGCGTTGTACACACTTGACCTCTTGTTTATCAATAACAGGACTACCATCACGGATAGGCTTCCAGCCAACTAAAAACTGCTGACTTGAAACACGAATAGTATTAATGATTTCAATCTTAGTATCATTCATGTTTTCTCGCTGGCTAGTTTCGTAATTACCTGAACTATCTGTACTATTTTGTAGTTCCTTACTGTTCGCACCTTCAGTACTATTGCCTACATTTTTTTCTACACGGTCACTAACAACACGCTGACCCATCCAATGTGACACATTGGCAAGAGCCTGATCACACGCCCTTAAATATGCATTACTACGAAGTATAGTTGTGCCACCGTTACTAGGTGCAGTACCAGTGCTGTCAATGCTTACGATTTTACATTTACGGCGTAACAACTTACTAACAGTGCCGCATCCACTATGAGTAACTTCAATTTCGGGAGTTACCATTTCACGAGATAATACTTCCTCGCGTACAGTATCTACCCTATTCTTGTTACTAGAGCAGCCAGCAATAACCAAACTACTTACAATAATTAAAGCAAACTTTTTCATACACAATCTCCATATTACTAAACGTTATATTAGTATACATGAACGCTATGCTGTAATCAACTAGTTTGGTTTATTAAGTTTTTCCTCGACAAGGTCCTTTTCCTCGTTGGAAAGTAGGTCTATATCGTATTCTTTATTTCTAACTTTTTGTGCCAAATACTCGATATAGTTTGTATCAGCTAGATAAGAAGTGCTTAAATTTTTATTCATTTCTATCCAACGCAAACCGTCGAATTTGTATACACGATTTGGTAATACATCTACCCTGACAAAAATCTCACCCCTACCAGCTATTTTTGGAAAATTACTTCCAAAATTGCTTGAAGATTGTTTACCCAATGTAGCTTTTGCTGAGAAAAGATCAGGGCGAAGGTTTTGTAATGCTTCTTCTTTATATATTCCTTTATAATTACCGTTATCGTATTCTAAGTAACCACCATCTTTTTTAATGATTGGGGTTACGCCAGTAGTTATGATTTCTTGATTTTGTTCTTGAGGTCTTTGAACAGGTTTAACACTGGGCTGTTGTTCCAATTGGTTAGGTTTTTCCAACTTAACTTTTGTTTTAGGTTTTCTAATTTTAGTTTGGAACGTAACTTGCTTGAGTGGCTTTTTAGGCTTTGTTTTAGTCCTGATAGTTTTAGTTTTATTGGGTCTAATTTTCTTAGGTTTAATATTTTTACTAACTTTTTTTTTACAGGATTTGTGTGTTCTACTATCTTCATGCCGCCGTCAGCGGTCATTTCCATTGTACCTGCCTTTGGTTCTTCAACTTTAGGTATCGTGGTAAGTCTACCTTCAATCTCGTTTTCATTTAAGGGTAAATATCCTTTGCTACCATTATTAAAGAAAGGTTGTAGTTTTTCTTCCTTGTTAGGTGCAAACTCCCATTTGTAACTACTAATAGCAGCTATTACCAAACATAATGCTAATGGGTCAAATACGAAAATTAGTAATATAATTACCCAACGAACCGCACGATCTAGTAATAACTGATCAGGGTTATCTCCATAAATCAATGCTGCTATATATTTTATGGGTCCAACTTCTGCTTCTATGGTACGGTACTTTGCAGCAATAGGAGCTTTCTCTAAACTTAGTTTTTGTATCTCATTATTATTATTTTCTATACGTTTTTGAGCCTGTGAAATTTCAGCATTTAATGCAGTACGCTCTCTACGCTGCTGTTGACGAATTTGTACCGCTCGTTCTACCCCTGCCTCGCTATCGCCCCTATCAAGTCTGGCGGTCAACTGTGCATCCATTTGGCTTAATGTTCTACGGGCTGCTTCTATGTTTTGACGTTCGCTACTAATTAATTCTCTTTGAATAGTAATTTTCTCGTCAATCAATTGTATCTGAGCAGCGACATCTCCTGTTGGAATGCCTTGGTCCATATGTGCTTTCGACAAAAAGCCAAATATACCCATGCTAGTGACTATTGCTAGTACCACAACTGCAAACACTAGATAAGACTTCATTGCTAATTTAACGCGATCCCAGTATCTATGTAGCCAAACAGTTGTCACTACTTTTGCTATCTCTAGTGCGCCTCCCATTATGATAATGGGTATTACTGCCGCAGCAAAGATAGCGATCAATCCAACTACGCTATACCATGCAGCAATGGCACTTAGCGCTAGTGCTGTGACTAACGCTAATGTTGATAGGCTAAAAAATTTGCTAATTATTAGCGGCATTAGAATATTTAGTTAATTTTAACTTACAATATGTGCATATTATTTTGGCAAGTTTGGAGGATCACTTATATCAAATAAGTGTCCATATGTGCCAATAAATTCTTTGATTGGCAATACTAATTTACGTGGTATACCCGGTCCTTGCTGCATTAGTACGCTAATTAGATAGTCCTCGTCACCTCGCCATTTAACCTGTATTACTTCAATACTATCTCCGTCCTCAAAAGTAAATTTTTTACCTATTAAATCTTTATACATTAGTTAAGTAATTCTCTATCACTATCGTAATCATCATCAATATCATTCTCATCATCTGATCCTTCTAGTTTATAAGAAACATCATATCCGCCTTTACGCTCAGTCCACCAATCATCATAACGCTCATAATCGTAACTCTCAATAAACTCGTCAAAGGTATCAAGTTCTTCATCAGTAGGTTCATCTCCGCGAGAAGCGCCAAAACTATCTCCATTATGACTTAGTATTTCTTCAAATCTTGTTACACTACCAAATACTTCGGCAATATCCTCTTCGGGAATATCATAGGTAAATTCGCTATTAACTTGATGATGTTCAGTGCGTACAATTTTCATATTACCTCCTTTCATACATTATATCACTTATCATCACGAAATCTAATAAAACGGGGGAAACGCAAACTATAAGTGCCATCTTGATTCTGCGTAATAGCATCGCACAAAACTTCAGCAGTTTTACCAACTACACAATCCATTTCAACATGGTCAGCCCAAAGCATGTCACGATCCTCATCGCTGAAGCCACTGCCCACATTAACTGTGATATGCTTTCCATCATCAATACCATTACATACCAATGCACCCAGACGGCCCTTATTACGACCAGTACCTTCTTCAAGTGCAATAACCTTAAGGTCATATGTATGTGTGGGCTTCCATTTCATCCAAAATGTATTACGCTTACATTCATATGGTGCATTTAGATCCTTAATCATAATACCTTCAAAGCCTGCGTTTACCATATCATTAGCATAACGCTTGAGTTGATTCTGACCTTCAGCAGTATCAAGATCAACCTTGATATGTGTTAGCAACTCTATGTTATCACAATCATCCAATACTGGACGCAACTTTTCAAGTAAATCAATACGTTTGTGTAGTTGTACATTCCAATAACCACGAATATTGAAATCTTCATCAGGGATAATATCAAAGATATTGAATACGCTATCGTCGGCATCAACATTTTCTTTACGTCTTGCTTGACGCATTAAGTCTTGAAAACTTTGTCCAGTGACCTCGCCATCAAGCCAAAATCCATACTTTAAACTACGATCCCCTGCAATAGCAACTAATTTATGATATACCTTTTCGACCTGACGTTGAATAGTGCTAAAGTTTTCAAATATCTTACCATTGCGGCTATAACAAATACTCATGCCGTTACCCCATACGCGCATCAATACACGCACGCCATCAAGTTTGGGCTCAAGACGTTTGACGCCACTCATCTCAGGGCGCCCTTCACTATTAGTTGCTAACTGACAACCAAAGATAGGAATCTCATACTCAGACTTTTTAACTACCTTGTTGAATGTCTTATCACTAATACCGCAACGCAAATCCTTGCGAATGACATTACGCGCAAAGTTATTCCATTCATCACTATCAAATCGTTGCGCCAAAGTCTCAACAGCATCACGCGCAGCGTTGCCAGTTAAGTCTCGTCCAACTAATAAATCAAGTAGGCTAGCAAAATCATCCCAAGGGTTTTCGCGACCTGTAGCCTCAGCAATCTCAGGAACTTGACGTAGATTAAAAGCCATATATGGATTATAGGCACGATGTACAAATGTCAAAAACTTTTTACAACTTTCATTGTCAAGTGTTGCCATTTCATATGCTTGTTTAATAACATCTTCTTTATGAAGGCGACTATCGCTTTCATTTAGTTTATGTATCCAATATGCCATGCTCATAATTAATTCCTCAACGTATGCCACATTAGTAACTTGCTAATACCATCGTGAACAAAAGAATAGTTTTCGTGATCGTTTGGTTTTACTAACTTATACCCATTCTTGATATGTTTACGACGGTACGTTTCAATTCTGTTAGGACAGTAACTAAACCTATATCTCAACTTTTTTCCTATAGTTCCGCTGAACAATACAACTTTATCACGATTTTTAAATCGTTGTGTTGTGTCCCAGTCCCAACGATAATAGGTCATAAAGGCGCCCCAAATTTTTGTAGCGCCTTCTACTTCCTTTACACAAATATATTCATACTTTGGGCTTATATCGTAAACTTTCATACTATCTCTCATGCTGATAAAATTGCCCAACTTAAATGTTTTTCAACTTGTGGAATCAAGTGTTTAAATTTTACTTGATTTAGATCGGGTTTACAAACAGAATATTCCATATTATGACCTCGATATCCACGGAATTTAAAAGCATCATAGAATGGAATAAGTTTTGCTCTAAGTTTACCTGTGCGACGACCATATAACATAAGGCACTTATGTTCAAAAAAATAATCAGTAGATAAACTATGACTGTCCGGTACATCAACTATTAAATAAACTTCATCTGCGCTAGCCTGTTTATGCCAAAGTAATTCACGAATTTTCATACAAATGATTTTACTATATCAACAAACTGTTGTAGCGTTTGTCCAATCATATCAAAAACTTTTTCAGTTCCAACTTCAGCAATTAATATACCAAGAACTATACCAATTAGTATTCTCATTATAGCACCTTTACATGGTTAAGTAAAAAGTCAAGTACTAAATCATTTCTGGGTCAACGATAAATTCCAAACGAGCCATATATCCTATATACCGTTTACGTTTTGTATTCCAACTCATTTCCAAGACTTGATTAGTTGGAAATCTCACCCAAATTTTCTTACCTTCGTAATCAATATCAACAAGTGGGCAGTTCACACTTTTGCCGCCCTCGCTGCGTACTGATATGTTTTCGCCCTTACGCATTAAAAAAGAATCTGTGCGAATAGGTAAACAGTAAACAATACAAACAGTATACAGGTCGCTATAACTCTAGCGGTAGCAATAAATTCTTCTGTTGGTTTTATTTTAGGCATAATCTTTTTCTTTCTGCTTTGCTACAGCAAGAAGGGCAGCGATACTTTGTTCAAGATCGCCGGTCAATTCATAAAGATCGTTAGCACTAAGATTTTCACCCTCCATATCAATGGTATAACTTACCATGCGAGTAACATCACCAACCTGTGCCAATGTAAGATTTTTATTAGCCATAATTACCTCTTAAGTTTACGAAACAATGTACCACTTTTACTAAACAACCAATAGTCATTCAAAAAGATGAAGTAACTATTAGCACCAGCATAATATTGACACAATTGGATTTGATTGTCAAACAGTTTGGGTTGATGTTCATCAACTAACTTGTTGACCTTAAAAATGTCCTTATATTTGGTTCGTAGTTCTTCTTTGGATAGTGGAAGAACGACCGCTTTGATACGGTCGTCCCATGTTACCATAGCAACGACATTATTAGTCATTTACTTTAGTCCAATACCAGCAACTTTCAGTCTGGCAAAAATATCATCACCAAACTGCCAACCTTCAGGCATGCTTGTCTGCATGTCCAATTCATTATCAAGTTTATAAGCCTCTTCATTAGTAATCAATACAATTGCCAAATTGTTTTTAATCATTTGGGCAATCTCAGTAACAGGACATTTTTCTACAGTCATTGTTACTACTTGATTATAAATTAAGATGCAAGGAACGATATGCTCACGATAAGTATTTTCCTTGGTGCGATTTACGCTCTCACCAATAGTGATAAGATGGTCAATGCTGTCACTCTCAAGTAATGACCTAGCATTCTCTAGACCAAATCCATCTTCGTTGTCAATCAAGAACCTAAACCGTTTGGCGATCTTTTCAAAGATGTTACGCTCACTTACCTCACGGGGTATAGGCTTGATTGCCTGCCCACGAACCTTTCTTACGATTGTTTCAATGGACTCAATGATACCAACAAGTATCCAAAAGTTTTCAATAATATCACCATCAAAATTGATAGTGATGCACTTCTCATTATCCTTTCGTACCTTTTCAGTAAAGCCCTGCTCCAGCATACGCCTTCGCATTTCGGCAATGTCTTCTGGTCGTGCTAGCCAACCAAAGGTATAATGCTTCTTTTTGATTTCACACTTGACACCATTGTTGGTATAGAGTACGCAATTGTTTTGCTCCTCATATACACGCTCAGTGTAGCCACGGTCCTCGCATGAGGACTTGAAAAGATTAAAGGATACTGCTGCCATTACTTTTTATCACAGTAAGTAAACAGTATCCACTTCGCACGATTGAGTGTCTGACGGGCATCCTCATTCAGACCACGAACAATCTCTTCCTGTGCATCGCTCATCAGACTCGCAGCCATGAACGCAGGACCGCTGAAACGAAACGATAGACTATCCTCGACCGCTTCACGCATCTGAGCCTCAGTACAACCAAACATACTGACTTGACGCTTTTCCTGATCGGTAAGGGCTGAATAAATCGCAGTAGTCATATCAATCTCCGTTAATCAACTATAGATACATTATGCGCCCAAATTCATGCAAAATCAAGAATTAAATGTCTAATAGAATCAATAACTTACAGTGCCTTTTGACCTTTGTAAAACTTGTATGTGATATTGGGTAACTTAACATCCATATGTGAATAGATTAATATATCGACAAATCCATCTTTATCAAAATCATGCACTATTGAAGTCGCATTAACAGTAGAGTTACTTTGCCATCCTGTAATAACAGACGGCAAATTCACCTTGTCATAGATTTTAAATCCATTATTTTTAGTGTTTAGGTAAATGTAGGGTACCCCATCTCTAGAATGTGGGTAACGTAAAATGTCATCGTACCCATCATTGTTAACATCCTTGCATTCAAATTCGCCCCATACTTCTACGATTTCTCCTTCTATGTTTAGTGGTACTTCCTCAACCTTATTATTTTTTATAGTTGTCCCTACAAAAAATGACATATTGTTGCCACCTTCAACAATCGTAGAAGTACTTGTCCAATTAGTTACCTTTTGACCTGACAGTCCAAAAACAACAATAGGATCTGATTGTGGGGTCATTTTCAATTTACAACTATCGGCAATGCCAGCGAATGCCAAATTATAATCTTTATACTTAACTATATGTGCTGTATTTGCCGTAGTGTTCCAAGATACACCCTTTACTATACCAACAACTGGGGCAAAGTTATAATCTGTAGTCTTTGACCAACTGCCATCATTATTTTGAATAAAGCCTTCGGTACTTGCAAAGTTTGGCCATGTATTGCTACTTTGCAATATCATGTTTGTATGCTTTTTGCCTCCTAATGTCGAAATAAACTCAAAAGTGTTTGGACTTAAATTTTCTAGCCCCTTAACTGCTGTACGTGTAAATTTTTTATTACTGAAATAATAGGCATTAGTATCCATACCGTTCAAGCCAGCGCCCATAACGAAAGGCTTGTGATCTTTATCGTATCCTACCCCAATAGCATGATACCAAAGAGGGGAACCAAAAGATTGTCCATAATAAACAGCACCATCGCTAACTAGTGCAAAATTTTGAACACTAAAATCTGAACTATCATTACTAGTTCTACCATCTTCATTATTCATGGCTAAAACTACATCAAGTTTATTATCTTGATTAATATCAGCCACACGTAATTTACGTGAACAACCTTTAAGATCAGTGCTACCTTGAACATAACTTACTGTTTGGTCACTAAATGTGTTGTCAGGTTGCATGATATAAACTTTTAGTACGTTTGGGCAGGGATCATTACCCCTGTTTGTGTGCGTACCCATTTGCCATTGATGCACTACAAGATCATCACGACCGTCTCCGGAAATATCTAGAGTTTCCATTTTAGTAATAGTATTACTAAAAGGATGTTCCATTTTGAGTGCGTTAGCAATTTCAACAAATCTTGGAGTTTGTTGAGTAGTAGTCGGTGTAGTTACAACTGAAGTTGAAGTATTACTTGGGCTACTACCCGACCCTCCACCACAGCCTGACAGTATGATGCTAGCAATTACATAAGAAACTTTGTGCATACAAATCACCAATAGTTAAAACTGATGATTTAGTATAACTTAAATGGTTTACAAAATCAACTGCCCCTGCCTGCTTTTCGGGCAACTGCAGGACCGCCGAATCCCTTACTATTGACTTTACCCTGTTGCCCATTAATTGGGTGAAATTCATTTTTATGTGTTTGATTTTGGGCTTTTTTCCTAGCCAAAATATCCATAATTGGATTTTTCTTTTGTTCGCTCATATCTTACTCTCCAAATATTCGATAAAACTTCCATATAGGCTCACTAATAAAGCAATCTTACTATCATATATCCGAATATATGCTGATTTGGTTTTACTAGTTTTCATGCCTATAAAAAAGGGGCAGTCTACCTTTTTAAGTTTTATTGTAAACTGACTACCTTCAAAAATGTTTTTTTTGTTTATCTTAAAATCTTTAAGTTGTTTTTCAGTAAATAATGGAAAATCAAAAAATTCTATTTCTGCTTGGTCAAACGCTAGTTTGCCTTCTTCTGTCAAACGTAGATTATTGCTAGTGCGTCCTGTGACCCACCAACGCATAAGTGTTTTTTCTGCTGGAATGTTTTTGAATGTGCTACTATTTGGCAGATTATTTAATATAATATTTGTTATTTTTTGTTTTTTACTCATCAGGATAAACTTGACGACCACTATTCATAAAAATAACTGTAAACTTGTTTGTATGAAATTGTGCATTTAATTTACGACATAAATTCCTTGCATGTCCTGGGTTACTGAAACTAGTTTTCTTATACTTCGGTGTTGTTTCATTAGCAAGATAGTGACTGCTTTTTAAATTAATAGGTTGATTATCATAAAACACAGCCCAAATACCTGACGCCTCAACAATTTGTACTGTTTTGTACGTATCCTTCTCTACGTTTTCAAGTATTACTTTTGGTTGGTTTCTACTCATTTAAATTTGCCACCTACTATTTCAACTTGTATCACTTCTTCTGTTTTTGTACTGTCAGAAGTAAGTGTATGTAAATCACTTAATAACTTACTGAGTTCATCTCTAACACCACGCGCATCAACAGCGGAAATAACAAGTTCTTTATTTTGTTTACTCTCCATATGTGATACTTTATCAATAAACTTTTTAATATACAACATCAAGTATTTATAGCAGCCCTAGCTTCGTCCTCAGTTTTAAAGGGGCCCATATATGGATATCGCTGTATAAAGATGTATTTAGGGCAAAATAATACTTCTGGAGCATCTGTCATAGTCAATACAAACCAACCTGCTGTATGTAAACACTTACTTTTGGGTGCCTCAGTAAATAAATGTAGTTTGCGCTTAACATCAAAAACATCATTATATGTAGTTTTAGGTGTTGGATACTCAGGATAAGGATATTCAATTTTTCTATTATCAGATTTAAGATGTACAAACTTAATTTTAGTTTGCTTTTTAATATCGTCAGTATTATTGTATTGATGTATGCTACCATTGAGTATTACTTCGTAACCAGCACTATTGGCTTGTACGTTTCCTACTTTTTTATCTCCATCAGTAACGACCCAAAATGTATCTTTTATAATTGGCTTAGCAACTAGTTCATTCATATTTTACCTCTGTAATTCTTCCCACATATATTCATATGTTGGCACATATGCTATAGGCTTTATCCAGCCCTTTGCTTGGCATAACATGACAATTTTTCTATAACTATAAGGACACTTTTCTGAAACATCAATAACAGCCCGAGGATATTCTACGCCATTCTTTACAAATTTATATCCCTTATCTTCTGGACAAAAACTTTTATATGCTTCAGACTTTATATTGTACATAATTTTCCAACATAGGGATTATTTAACCACTTAGCATATGCCTCTGCCTGCTCACTAACCTTGTTAAGTTCGTACTTACCACAAAACTTCATAAAGTGTACGCCAACTTGTGGTGTGGTTGTAACGCGCAATCCATTACGTATAGTATCATCGACCTTCTGCTTAACATCATCAGGTTGTGCTGTCAAGTCAATCAAAAGTTTATTGCGCTCATACAAGTCCTTAACACGATATTCAACACCATCAGGATCTGCCCAACGTTGTAGCATCATGTTATTCCAACTAAAGCCTTGCTTATATCGATCAGCATAGGCTTCGGTTAAGCCGACCTTGTTTTTATTGCCCTTAGTACGTACACCGGGGTATGCGCTGAATACATTATCACCTGCATCACCGCGCATAATCTTCTCAAACAAGTGAAACTGTGGGTCACCCAGAGTCTTGTGTTCCCCAGTTTTCTTGTCCTTGACGGGCTTATTCTTGTCATCAAAATAACCTTCAAGAGTAATCAATTGATTACTAACACCGTTATATTGTTTGACGTTATTACTAATCAATTGAACATAATCTGTATCGCTGCTAATGATATAATGTTCGTCGTTGGGATGCAGATGTATGAATCTTGCGATAAGGTCATCTGCCTCAGCCCGTTCATGGCGCAATACAGAGCAGTTAGTTTTCTCACGCAGATATGTAGTAAACATATCATACGTTTCCCAAAACATTTTATTTTCTTCAGCCTCGGCTTCAGTCATTGCCGATTCAGCGACTTTACGATGTGCTTTGTATTGTGGATATACATCCTTACGCCAACTACGACCCTCAAGACAAAACACAACGTGATCAATATTAAATTTGCGTACACATTGATTAACACTTGATAGACTTAAGTGTAATGCCATACCAATTTTTTCCCAAGTGTCGCTATTGCGACTAGCGATGTGTCGGGCGCGAAAAAACATGTTGGCTGTATCAATAAGAGCGTATTTCACAAGCACACCTATTTACAAGAATAATATACGTATATTATACTAGGTCTTTGCGAAAGTCAAACAAATTTGGGTATTATTTCCCTTTTAGTAACCAAGTAAGCTTCCTTCTTTCACTCATTAGTTTTTTTACTTCTTCTGAATGTTTTTTTCCAAAATTTGGATTAGCAGCACCATATAATTTAGGTAAGAGTTTTGCTCTCTCGCTGCGTTTTTTCCGCTGGTCGTCGGATAAATTTAGTTTTTTACCTTTCATCTTGTTAGGTTTGCCCTTCCTTTTTTCTGCACCTTTCTTGACGACTTCCGGAGGTCTTTTTTTCCCTTTTAGAGATATAAAAATACCTGCATTTCTTTGTTTTAATAAAGTTTCTTTTCGTTTTTGATTAGCAATGTTCAATTCTTCTTTTGTTCGCAGTTTTCTTATACGTTGATTCGGTTTAGGTCCTAAAATCCATCCTTTGTTAAGAAAAATATTCAGCTCAGAAATCCTTACAAATTTTTGGTTTATACCATCATTTATGCAGCAACGTATTTCTTTATTAGATGAAACTGACCATCCACCTAATTTCTCCGTAGTTTTTCCCTTTAGATAATCATAAACCCAATCGGATCTAAGATTGTGTTGTTTTATAAAAGCCTTTAGTTCTCCGTGAACTTCAAAACTTATTCCATCTATATTAGTAAAAGTAAATATTATTGCTCTTGCATTTTTTTTACCTGTGTTTATGATTGATCTTTTTTTGAGTAATTCAGGGGCGTAAAGCCCTGTCTGACTTTCCTTATCCTTTTTGTATTTTTCTTTGATTGATTTGCTTATTTTTTGCCTTACTTCTGGTCTTTTAGCAGGATTCTTCAAACCAGTAAAAAGATTGGTGTTTCGGGTGTTATGTTCCACTCTCAACTTTTCATAGGTTCTAGAATTTACCTTGAATTTATTATTTTTTTTACCGGCGGAAGCCATGTAAAATAATGCTTTTGACATTTTACTATTATATTCGCCACCAAAATTCATTTTCCATAACAGAAGATGTGCTACATAATGTTCTCGTGCTGTAAATTTTAGCAAATTTGATTTTTGATTTGTCCCGCCAAAGCTTCTCGGTATAATATGATGTACTTCATAATACTCATAGGGAGTATTACGCTTGAAAACTTCTAAATTTCTTTGGAGAGCCTTATATACTAGTTGTTCGTAAATTCTTGAATATTTTTTATTTTTAGGTAAGATTGGCCAATGTATCATCAACTTACCTCTGTTCTACCGTTGCCTATATCTCGTTGACGAACAACACGTAAGTCATTATTACGGTTTTCCGGATCAGCCATTTGTTGTTCGTAAACTTCCAACGCTATATTACGGCATACAGTTTGAAACCAACGATCTACAATATCGTTGTCAGTATCCTTAGCATCCATTTTATAACCTTGCTTGATAAGGTTAGTAAGGAACTTATCGTTCCAATCTAATTCAAAGGCACCATTGTTGATATCTACAGGATCAATATTAATTTTAAGCACACAAACATAAGGCTCGCCTTTAGCAGTTGCCTCTTCTTTAGGACTTAACTTTTTTTTAGTCTTAGATGCAGGTTCTGTTTGATTTTTTTTAGTGCCTAATCCTAAAACGTTTTTAATTTTATCAATTATGTTCACTGATTTTTATACCTTAGTTTTTTTCTGCTAGCAACTACCCAGTTACCACGTAGACCAAAATACAATCCGCCTACCCATAGAAATAAGTGAAACGCATCATTTAATACCGCAGTCAAATCTGCAGGCTTAATTACTACCCATATAACACCTGTGACAATACAACACATAGTAATGCCACAGAAACGTGTTAGTATATCGCCAAGTTCTGCTACATAAGGTATTCTTCTAATACCTTGCAATGCCATAACACCGCCCACCAATAAACCTATACCACTTAATAGTTCGCCATATACTACAAACCACCAAGTTAGTTCACCTATGCCCAGACCCATACCACCTTGGGGATCAAAGGGCATTTTGCTAAGGCCTTGTTGTATAAAAACAATAGCTAATGGTATTCTTAAAAGAATATGACTCCAATCAAAGTCAGGCAAATAGCGCCAGTAAAGTTTTACTAAATTCATAGAACAAGTTCCTGTTGTATATTTACTTTAATATAAGATGCTATTAAAATTTACTGGCTAACTTAACAGCATTTTCTGAGCCAAACGCTACTAAGTTACACCAAAGTTTAAGTGCTGCGCTGGGCTCAGTTTGCGCGTCATCTAATGCATCCTTTTTATGTTTTAATTCATCATTACGCAATTTTTCTAATATTTCTTTTAATGTATTCCTATCTTTAACATTAATCCTATTGATGTTTGGATTGTAAACATTCAGATATTTTACTTGATCGGCATAGTGTTTATCAACAAATGTTTCAACTGCTGCTATAGTATGTAGCATCCAATTATTGCCCATGACAGCGGGAACAAATCCAGTGACAAATCCTGCTGCTGCCCATAATGGTAATAGTTTAGTTTTATCATTATCTTGTAACAAGCCATTGACTATATCAAGATGTTGTGATTCCTGATCAAGATGCTCATCAATTAATTTTTTCATTTTTGGATCATTGTTTACAAGGTTCATGGCCTTA
>Ga0194118_10004217_pt1 | contig 15916 bp, 15 predicted proteins | sample TA2MahsurfametaG_2_FD_148662 | JGI IMG/M metagenome (GOLD analysis project Ga0194118, IMG submission 148662) | Freshwater microbial communities from Lake Tanganyika, Tanzania - TA2015013 Mahale N5 surface | ecosystem: Environmental > Aquatic > Freshwater > Lake | place: Tanzania: Lake...
GAATTCTTCCCACGTGGTCCGTAGTGAACCAAGGTCGTGCATCTCATCGCCCCTGGCAGCAAACCGCGCTTCGACTGTGCTCCACTCCGGTGCAAGAAAGACGACAATATTGTTCAAATCATCGAGGAATCGATGAAGCTCTCCGGCCTCGCGGCTATTGTCCCGACCAAAGATCTTTGGGTACACAGCACGACTGATGTGACCTCGATCTCGGATGTCATACCTAAAGTTTGTCGACTTGTGGAGTTGACAGTAGAAAGTTGATTTTCCTGAGAGATCGCAACCCTCGAGCACGATCTGCCTTGTTGGTAGCCTCATACCTGAATCTTCCTCATCTTGTTGTTGTTTGTGGAGAATCCCCAGTTCGGATCCTTGCTGACCTCTGCGATGTAGATCTCATAGTGGTTCAGCGGCATCTCACCCCAGATCCGCAGGTTGACTGTCTGCATCTCATTATCGCACACCTGGGCACGAATGAAACCCTTGCCGTTCTTGGTCTTCTTTACATTGAAGTCCTTCACCAGGAACCAGCAGATCCCCTTCTCGTTGTCGCCAACCTCAGTGATCGGTCCGACCTGTGCCTTTTTGATCTTCGCGATAATGTCCTCGGGGAACATCAGGTCCTCACGGGAGGTTGATGTAAGATCGAAGTACATCTTCAGCTTCTCAGATCGAGTCCAGTCAGGAAGATTCTCATAGTTCTCGAACAGCTTCCAGAACGTGACCTCGGGCTGACGACCTTCCTTGAGCAGCTTCTTCATCTCAGTCTTAGTGTATCCGAACCGGCCACGCCTGAGGATGTCGTAGTTCTTCTCCTCAGTCAAGGTCGCCAGAAGCTGCCTGTGATTTGTCACCTTTCCAGACTTGAAGTCTTCCAGAGATCGTAGCGCCTCGACACTGCAAAGAGAGGTGAGTGTGGTCTTGTTCACCTTTGAGTGCCTCCATGCACCGTCCTCTGTATACAACATGGATTCAATCGAGACATAGGGTCGATTATCCATGATCTCAGCGACAGCAGTCTCACCAACACCCTTGATCGAGGATAGAGGTGGAACGAAGCCCTGTAGCTCGTGACTGTACATCCAGACAAGACCCGAGCTGTTAATATCAGGCGGATGGATCTTGAATCCCTGCTCCTTGATCTCAGTGGCAACCTTGGCAAGGCCATCAGGATTAGTGTTCTCGGACTGAAGGCAGGTGGCAAGCCACTCCTCCTCGTAGTGCTTGTGAAGCCAAGCAGCGTAGTAGGAATCGACAGCGTAAGATACAGAGTGCGACTTGTTGAAGCCGTAAGCTGAGAATGCCTCGATTGTCTCGTAGAGCTCCGTAGCATCCTTGACGGACATACCGTTCAGATTGACCGCGCCATCAACGAACCGTTTGCGCAGATCCTCGCGTTCCTTTGCCTTCTTCTCATTCATGTCAAGGGACTTCTTGACCAGTGTCTTACGCATCTGGTCAGATTCGCCTGGATTGAATCCAGCAAGCTTCTGTGCCAAGAGCATGAACTGCTCCTGGTAGACGACGAATCCGTGCGTCGGACCAAGCACATCCTTCAGAAGCGGATGTTTGTAGGTTGCAAGGCCCTTGTTCTTGACCTCGACGTACTTCTTGTGGACGCCTGCGGCGAGAGGGCCCGGACGGTAGATAGCTGTGATGGCAGACAGATCCTCGATCGAGGTGGGCTTTGCCTCGAGGCAGAACTTGCGAGCACCGCTGTTGGTGAACTGGAAGACCTGAGTGAACCGGCCCTCGTGGTAGACGTGCTTCCAGACATCCTGATCATCCAGCTCATTGTAACGGATGTTGAGGTTCTTGTCGAAGAAGTCCTTGACCTGCGCAAAGGTCGGATCCTTGATGCCATGCCGCGTCTGGAGGACCATTCGAATGCAGTCCTCGACCATCTTCAGAAGCGAGAGACCAAGGAAGTCGAACTTGAGGAAGCCGTTCTCCTCGAGATGCCGGAAGTTCATGCCCTCAGACCACGGTGTCTGGATCTCGCCGCGAACTGAGATGACCGGCATATGGTCCTCAAGCTTTGGGCAGATGAGAACACCGCCAGCATGTCGACCGATCGACCTCGTCTCCATGAAGAGCGACTGGACCTGTTCACAGAGCTCCGGATGCTTCTCCATGAAGATCTTGTACTTCTCAGAGTACTTCATGCAATCAGCGTGCGATAGGACGTAGGTGCTCTTTTCCTCGTGGTCACCCAGTGCCCTGTGCATGACGTCATCCTGCAGCGGCCCAGTGACCTCGTTCACCTCCTCGAATGGAATACCGTGGAACTTAGCGATGTCCTTGATCAAGGACTTCAACTTCAGAGTGTTGAAGTTCGAGACCGGAACAACGGAGTCCTCACCAAACAGCTTGCGCGCCTCATCGATCAGGACATCACGATCACCGACGTCAGTGTCGATGTCGGGCCACGCGACCTTGTGGCGACCGAGGAACCTCTCCCAGAGGAGGTCGTACTTGATCGGATCGACCGATGTGATGCCGAGGACGTAGTTGACCAGAGATCCTGCACCCGATCCGCGGCCAGGACCGATTAGGGTCCGATGCTGCGCGCGGTCGAAGACGAAGTAGAGCGTGAGGAAGTAGTTCTCAAACTTGAGATACTTGATGTCATCAAGTTCCATCTTCAGTCGTTCAACGTACTCAGGCTTCGTGTGAAGACCGAGCTCAACAAGTCCTTTCTTGCACATGTCAAGGAGCTGGTTGAAAGCCGTCTGCTCAGGCTTGTTGAAGCTCGGGAGCTTTGCAGAAGAATCGAAGGTGACCTCCTCGCACTTTTCCCACGCAATGTCATGAGTCCGCTCGATCGACTCCTTGACCAGGAGCTCAGTGTCCCTGTAGAAGTCATGCTGGTCCTTGTGAGCCAGGTACTCATCCCACATCTGCTGTGCATTCTTGGGATACAGCTCGCACTTGAGCTCATCAAACGTGGGAAGCACCTGCTTCTGCATGTCATCAGATCGACCGCCCATGCGGCCCAACTTCTTGTAGAGCTCACGCGCCTGCCAGACATTCGGGCTGTAGTAATGAGAGTCCGCAGTGGCGATGGTCTTAATTCCGGTGCGCTTTGAGAGCTCAATCAGGTGTTTGTTCGTCGTGTGCTGGATGTCGAGCTTGTTGAATTGAAGCTCAAGGAAGAAGTTATCAACACCGACAGCATCGACAAATTTGTCAGTGTGATTCTGGAGCTCACGCTGAATCTGCTCAAAAGGCTTCTTCAGCGCCTCGCCTCGGATTGAAGTAGAGGCAAGCAGACCTCCGACACAAGCTGTGGAGACCACGAGGCCCTCGCTGTGCTGCTTGAGCATGTTGTAGTCGATGCGTGGAAACTTGTAATAACCCTCGACATAGGAGCGCTTGACAAGATTGAACAAGTTCTTGAGACCAGTTCGATTCTTGGCAAAAACGACCAGATGATACCGCCGCTTCCATTCATCAGCATCATCAGCATCTACGGTCTTGGTCTCCTCCTCGTCCTCGACAACAAGGCCGCCGGTCACCTCCTCCTCGGCAAGGATGTCAACCTGTTCGGGCTTCCCCTCCTCGTTCTTGGCGCGCTTCGCCTCGAAGTGAGCAGCACGCTTCTTCTCCCAGTCGAGAAGGGACGGAACGAAGTAGAACTCAACACCGTAAAGCTGCCGGTACTTTCGGCCCTTGCCCTTCATCTTCTTAGAATATGTGTGCGCGTGAGCGAGACCATTGCCGCTGCCGTGATCGGTCAGCGCCCAGGCATCCATTCCGTTCTGGAGGACGAAGTCGATGTGACGATCAGGATAGCCAAGTCCGTCATTTACAGTATTCAGGAGAAGCCGGAGTGCGCATGCAAACCGACAAATCGGTTAGGCGCACAAACCGGCTTCTCAGAGCTCCAGTTTGACATTTTTATTCTTCCCTACGTGTGAATTTTTATATCACTATCTTACAATGAAATCAAGTAGAATACAAGTTAGCTGTCGAAAGCAATGACCATTCGGATCTTATCAGATAGATCCTGGTCTCCTACAATCTCAGCAAGCGTTCCTGCCCAGGTCATCTCTTTGTATTGATTCTCAGGACCTGGCAGAAAGATTCGAGACACTTCCATCTTAGGATCTGGAATGGTCTCATGGTAGTGGTCAGCAGCAAAGAGATCCTCGGGCGCAACGTTCTCACCGTCGTCCTTCTTGTACATCAGGAAGAGCTCGCGATTTGCTTGCTTGACCTCTTCGGGTGTCAACCACGTGTGGCTGTGAAGATCGCTCCCCCAGGCATCAACAAGCTGATGCCAGGCATTAGAGCTGTTATCAGGGACGCCTCGGCTTTCTGTGCCTAGATTTCCAGATGGGTACCTGACACCAGCGATGAGACCGAACCACCAGTAGCTTCGAGCATCATTGATGAGTTCAAATGCAATCCAGGCGCCCTCGGGCGACCTGAATTCCCAAAATCCGTGGATATCGCAACCCATGTCCTGGCTCCTATGGATTCATTCTAGCACAAAAATGGACCGTCGCACGAGAGCGTGCGAGGTCCAGCCTGTTTTATCGCTGACCAGCGATTAGTATCCGCCTGGGCCCTCGTTCTTTCTCGCAGGCTTTCCCTTCACAGCCATGATGGCAGCGTTGACGACGGCGTCAGGGTTGTCTGCCCAATTTGCCATCTTCTTGAGCTCTTCATAGGAGGCACCCTTCTCGATGGCCTTTGCCATTGCTGATGTTGCCTTGTATGTCTCACCGCGGTACTTGCCCTTGACAACACGACCGTTCTTCTTCTTGCCTTCCATCATTGGCATGTCCATGTATCCTATTGCGCTGTGAGAAGACATTGGCATTTCAGGAGGCATTTCCGGCTGATTGAACTTGTGATATTCATACCTAAGGTAGTCATGCACAGTCCCCATCATTGAATCAATAACAGCAATCTTCTCCTGCACCCACTCAGGAAGGTCATCGTAATCGTTGATCATGTCATGAAGCTCATGTGCCTTTTGACCTGTTGTGAACAGATTTGACTTAATCATTCCGGTCTCTTCTCCCGGAGAATTATCATGGAAAACTCTACCCTGCGGAGTTCCCATGTGATCCTGATGCATCTGGTCAATGCCCATCTCATGCATCTCTCTGAGAACCATCTTTCTAATCTTTAGTCTATCAATTGGTGACATTGCTCGCCTCTGTGCTCTAATTATACACCAGAGGCGAGCAATTTCCTACTTACTCAATGTGACCGTAGTAGGGCTCAAAGAGAGGCTTCCCTGCCTCAACGGAGCGCTGCAGGTAATCGCGGAGCTCGTCGTAGGATGTGGTGACCTTGACACCGGACTGTGCCAGCATCAGGTTGAAGTTGCCGGTGAGCCCCTGGGCGAAGTAGACGATCGGAACATTGGCATTGTATGCCACGCCGGCCTCAAAGATCGTCCCCATGTCCTTGTCACGGGTGTTGCACAGGACGAAGTCTGCAGTGCGAATGTGATCGACATTGCCCTTGAACGTGTCCTTCTGGACATCGAGCGGCGCGCTGGGCGGGCAGATGAAGATCTTGCGAGGTGAGGCCACATTTAGGCCGAGCTCTTCGAGCAGAACTTCCAGTGCCTCGACCTCTTCGAGTGCCTTGGGGGTGAACCATCCAGATGCGAGATAAACCTTCATGTTATGCTTCCTTATTGTTCCTGTAGTTAGTAACGATTGTATCAATGTCTGAGAGGACCTCGTTCCAGTGCTTGCGGAAGTGAGGAACGCCACCACCAGTTCCGTTCATGTCGTCACGAGTCGCCTGATAGATCGTGTCATCTGGGTGATAGGTGAGGTGCTTCTCACTGTCATCATCGGGCCAGTAGAGGTTGGTACCCGTGCCATTGCGGAACGTCTTGATGTAGTGCCAAGCAGGCTCGCGAAGGTTGATCGCAACGTGTGCCTCAGGGAAGACTCGGAGGATCTCACGTGCCATGAGAGCCGCGAGCATGTTGTCCTCCTCGGGCTGGATCTGCTTGTCCTGGCGCTGCTTGATGAACATGAAGGCATCCCTGATGTTCATGCGCATGTAGTAGAAAGTCTCGAGGCACTTCGGGAGGATATGACGAGCATCCATGAGAGAGATCTTCTGGGAGTCGACCATATCAACGTAAAGTGCCTTTGCATCCTCTACGTGATTCTTCCAGCGCTTGTAGAACTCCGGGCTATTCTGGATAGAGCCTGGAACAAGGCTGCGCTCGTGAGAGAGCCAGCGGTCACCTGTGCACTGTGCAGCAAAAGATCCAGCACGATGGCGGATGAGATGAGTCACAGTTTGTGTATCAATTCCGCCAACAAGGAACGTGAGACCAATCAGCTCCATTGCTGCCGGAAGCGCACGACCTGCAAAGACATCCTCCAGGGTCTTTGAGAGATCCGCATCAGAAGCCTCAGCATAGGGAACATGCTTGTCAGCCCATGTGGACTTTACGAAACAATAAACGGCCTGGCGGATTGTCTTTGGATCAGGGCTGTCTACGAGCTCGAGCTTGAGTGCATCGAGGCTGTTGATAAACTCAGTTGTAGGCCGCTCGTCGAAACGAATGGCCATGGGAAGAGTAATCGGTTGAAGATCAAGATTTTGAGGCATTAATTTCTCCTATCGAAGATTATCGATGATTTTGGTCAAGTTTTCAACTAGAATCACACCCTCTTGACGCTGGAGTGATTTATTGTAGGGCTGAACGGGGCTAAAGGTCTTGAGGCCGTGGGAGGCAAACTCTGCTGCATGCTTTGGCGAGTCATCAACGCAAAACGCAACGTGCCCAGCAAACTTTGACTGAATGATCCAGAGGAACTTCTCTCCGCTGAAAGCAACGTCATCAAAATAGAGACCTGAATTATGAAGCCAGCGTGCTGTGTCAAAAAGACAAAGAGGATTATCTGCAGGACGTGCTGTGAGGATCTGAACCCAATATCCGAGGCGCTGAAGCTCATGTGTGAACTCGGCGGCGTCACTGACTGCAGGAATGTCGCGAAGCTTGCGCTCTGCTATGAACTCTTTAAAGAGGCTCTCTGTGTTATGTCCTAGATTTTGGGCTGCTGATGCAGCATAATATTCCGGACAGTCATACGAGATTACTGCTCCCTTTGTCTCAGCAAGCCACTCAAAGAAAGCGCGTCTAAACTCTGCAAGGACATCATCCATGTCAAGGATGACTACTGGACGACCATCCCAGGTCTTCTTTGAGAGATTGTGCCTGAAATGAAGGTAGGCATCCTTGTCCTCGAAGGCATCAATGAACTCTCTCTCATTGATGTCCCAAACATTCATGATTGCCACAAGGTACCTGATCACGTCAATGCTCTCATACAGGATCTTTGTCCGATCTGGCATCTTGCGATCCATCCGGTGATCCTTGAAATTGATCGATGACACAAGATCTGATACTTCAGAATGCAATTCAAGAGCGAATGATTTTGTCATCTGCTCCTTTTCTGCATCTGTGAATGTCCTACTATCGAAGAAAAGATTAGAGAATGCACGCTGACATTGCAGTATCTCTTTTAGGGTCACGTTAGTCCTCTAGTATTTGCTCTTAATCCTATCGTGAATAATCCTGTCTTTATTAACGTATGCCTCAAAAAGCTCATCTGGGGTAATGCCCATGATGATGAGGAGGGAGAGAAAGTAGTTGAAAGAGTCAACCATCTCCTCCTTGAAGGCAGCTCGATCAAAATCTCGAATCTCTGTCTGTCGATGAGACTTTGCATTCTTCAGCTCTTGCACCGCCTCAAAGACCTCCTCGACACCTCGAAGTGCAAGATCTCTGAGATGCTGCTGCGTAGCCTTGTTTGTCAGATCAACAGGCATCTCTGGATAGACATCTGGGACCTGCTTCTGTAGAGCCATCATAAAGGCTCTGCGAAGGTCAAACATCTGATCGAGCTTGTCCAAATTATTCCTCTAGAGACTCAGGTGGCGACATGGCTGCAATGGCAGCAATCATTCTGTTAAGATTCTCATCAAAGTTGCTGAGATAGGCGGTATCAGGAGAAAGCTGACCTCGTTCATCAACAACCAGTCGAATCGTCCTGAGGTTGTCAACGATGTCAGTGCCTGATAGAATCGCGATCTGAAGAAGCTTCGCAATCTGTGAGATTGTGTCATCTGAAAGTCCGTATACTGATGTTGTCATTTTATTTTCCTTAATTCTGAATTTCTGGGATCCAGAAGGTAGTCCGTCCGTCCTTCGTCGTCTCTCTCTTTACCTCTCTACCTTCTGGATCCTTGAGCTGATTGTAGACTGCAAAGCGGCGACTGTAATCTCCCTTTTTTCCATCGAATCCTGAAAATGTGTAAATGGTAGCGCCACCAGTCTCATATGACTTCCTAATTACATTTTTAATCACAAAATTGAGAGTTTTCAACTCATTTTCAGATAAAGAACTAGTCATTCTATGCGGGCTAAGTCTACTAAAATACAAGCATTCAGACTTTAGATAGTTTCCTACTCCGCTGATTATAGACTGATCCATAAGAACTTCTGCTAGCGTTCTATTCTTCTTCTTAATAGATCTAATAAATACAGAATCTAATACATCCTCAGCAAGCATGTCTGGGCCTAAAGTCTTCAGCTTCTCTGCCAGTGAATCTTTTTTGTCAATTAGTTTTAACGTGCCGAAGTTTCTCATATCATTGAAGTAGATCCTTCCTCCGTCGTCCAGATCAAACTGAATTCTGCTGTGCTTTCTCTCGACAGCTGACCAGCTTCCGGTCATTCCTAAAGTATTGAAAACGTGCTTTCCATTTTCAAGACTAATGAAAATGAACTTTCCCTTACAGCCAACCTCAGAAACTTTGATATTTAGAAAACGATTCAGATTTTCCCAACCTTCAGGGTTCTTCTTTGTGTAGCGACCAGATAAGATCTGCACATTCACAATGCCTCTGTCAAGGATGTAATTTCTAATTCCATCAGACACAACTTTTACTTCAGGTCCTTCAGGCGTAGCACACCTCCTTTTTTTGTTGAGAATTTACCCACTTCCAGTAATTCTTTAGCGCGCCATCCTTCGGTTCAGGAATTCCTGCCCAGTTGTGGCGACAGAAAATCTCATATGCTGCAGCTGCATACTCTCCGACACCATGAAGATCTTTCGGCTCAGACCCTTCCCAGGAAAGATAGTCAGATGACATCTTGATTAAGGTCTTTGCACGTCGCTCTCCAAGTCCCAGATTCTTTACAAGTTCATGCACATCATCAAATCGAGCACATGACGCTTGCTTTGCACTGGGCCATCTATCAAAGAAACGCCACATGATTGGCTCAGCATCGACGCGCTTGGTTAGATTGCAGAAGATACAAACAACAAAAATACGCCAGGGGTCATGCTGGACGTGCTCTTGAATGAGATTATATGGCGAATGCGGTGCGTGCATGTCATATAATAAAGTAAAAATATGATTTTTATAAATTGAGACCTGTCAAGAGGTCTTTGGAAGCTTCTTTAAAAGGCTTCCTGCCCATTTTGGTGCCTGATCGATGTAGACCTTTAGCGCATATCTGTGGGCCCGGCGTCGATCCTGATCTTTCTCTTTCATCGCGTGATGAACAACAGAGCTATAGATCGACCTAAATCGACGGCTCTCCTTGTCGATTTCATCTTCGTCTCTGTCTGATTTCTCAAGCATAGCTCTAAAGAACCTTATCACCCTGCTTGAGATCTTGTCAGGCTTCGGTGCGTACTTCGATGGCATAAATTCTAACTATCGATGTACACCGCAGTGAATGCGACTGTCTCTGTGACGGTGACAATCTCTGGCAGGTGCCGGAGGAGATACGTGACGAACTTGCATTGCAATCCATCTTCCTGGCACCCAGTATCCCCAGCGATCATAGTGTCCAGGTACCCAGCGTGAGGCAGGAGCTGTGTACACGACAACCTGTGCGTAAGGAGCTGGTGGATGCTTAACCGGGTGAGCGTGTGCTATGCAAGAAAAGAGAAGTCCGATTAAAAACATTTTGCCTCCTAATATTAGTACCGGCTAAGCAATCAAAATATTCAATAGCCAAATGCCTCAATTGTGTTTCGGAACGGATTTCCTGGGATTTCTTTGACCTGCTTTAGCATGTCCTCTGCGAGCCAGCAGATCTCGCGCTGAGCATCTGGCTTTAGTCGAAGACCGAGAAAGTGAGCAAATGATCTCCAGTTGAACATGATGTCCATTGTGATCTGATTTCCGTATGGAAGGTAAAATCGAGCAGATTCCTTCGCGCGCTTACGATCCATCCCACTATCCACCAGTCGCTTTAGGGTATCATGGTAGCGCATGAGAGCGTCCTCCATGAACGCGATGTAACGTGCCTGCTCCTCTAGCGACCAGTCCTTGGGCAGATAATACTTGTCGTCCTTGAGCTCTTTATAGCGGGAGCTTTCTGCATTAACAGATACGCCAACTCGATGCTTGATGACATGTATATGTGTAGCCACATCGGTTGTCACAAGAAAATGCAATGAACTCTTCTCAAAAACCGTGTGGTGCCCATTGTCGGCAAGCATTTTCAAAAGCTGCGGCATTCTACCACGCTTCTCGTCTGAAAGATCTCGGGATGTAGATGTCCACGCGGACAGCGCATGAGTCTCATCTGAGCCATACCAGCCTGTCAGTTCTACCTTATTTTCTTGAAATGGCATCCCTTATTTGCTCCCTTGCATATTTGTCCCAAACTATCTCAAATAACCACTGAAGAAGCGTGAGTGACATACCCGATACAAGAACAATCATTGATGATGCAACAATGTCTCCTGTAAAAAGGTATGTCACCCACGCTCCAAACAGCATTGAGAACACTCTCCAGACGACTGTCTTGATAAGCAGCTCAAAGCTGTTTGAGTTCACTATGATGCCTCGAGAAGGAGGCGAGTGACAACGTAGGGATCAATGTTTGCGCATGGACGCCGATCCTCAAAATACCCGCATCCTGCTTTTGCAACGTGCAATGGAATTCTGATAGAGGCACCCCTATCTGAAACACCGCACCTAAACTCCTTGTATGAGCAGGTCTCATGCTGCCCAGTTAGTCTCTGTTCAATGCCATGCCCATAATGGGGGATGTAGTCATCATGCAGCCTTCTCAGTATGCTGATGATTCGATCAATCTCTGTCATTCCTCCAGACTCGTCACGAGTTGCAGCAGTCGACCAATTCGTGTGAGCACCAGCACCATTGAGCTCTCGAACGGGCTTTGGATCAAGCTTGGCGTTGATGCCATGCTTCTCTCCGATCCTATACAAGAGCCACCTTGCCAGCCACAGATGATCAGAAACTTTGACAGGATCACCTGTTCCAATCTGAAACTCCCACTGGCCGGGCATAACCTCAGCGTTTAGGCCGCAGATCAAAAGCCCTGCATCCATGCATGCCTTCATGTGGTCCTCAACCAGATCACGCCCACACACTTCATCAGCGCCAACCCCGCAGTAATAGGGTCCTTGCTGCGGAGGATACCCGCCATCAGGCCACCCAAGAGGAGTGCCACCTCTGAAAAGCGTGTATTCCTGCTCGATTCCGCACATTGGAGCCTTGCTGCTCTTCCTCTCCATCATCTTGACAAGATGGTGACGTGTGTTTGTCCTGTGAGGAGTTCCGTCTGCATTATAGACTTCACAAAGAACAAGAATTGCAGGCCGATCTGCTGATCTTATTGGATCCTTGCAGAAAGAGACAGGAACAAGAATGCAGTCGCTCTTGTCTCCGGGTGCCTGGCCAGTTGAAGAGCCGTCAAAGGTCCACTGAGGAATATCAGATATTCCTAGGGAATCGCCCCCAAACTGAAAAATTTTTGTCTTACTTCTTAGTTTAGAAGTGGGAGTCGTTCCATCTATCCAAATGTATTCTGCTATTACGTTTAACATTTTCACCTACTCAAAACTGTACTTTATGTCCACTTTGATCTTCATGTTTGGCGACCTCAGATGATTTGCGAGGCCGTGTCGCAAAGCTTCGTTTGCATCAATGTACCAATCAGCGTGACTCTTCTCGTGGATGATGTTGAGGAAATACTCAGGCTCCTTTCCGCAGTTGGCTGCCATCATTCGATAGACCTTCTGGTTGAGCCGTTCTGCCTCCTTTGAGTCTGCCTTAATATCCTCAATCTTTCCAATGGCTCCAGACGAAACATCGTGAATCATGATCGTAGCGTCGGGATCCATAAATCTGTATCCCTGAGTCCCAAAGGAAAACAGGATCGCTCCGCAGCTCATTGCCTTGCCTTCAACGATTGTAGCAATTGTAGTTCGAGATGACTTGATGTTACCAATCATTGACATGAGCGAATAGACCTGACCACCGTAAGAGTCAATGATGATTGGAACAACAGGCTGCCCGGTTGATTGTGCCAGCGACATCTGCTGTGCAAACTCCTTCGCGGAGTCCTCATCGAACTTGTTGACCCGAATTATTACCGGGCTAGATCGAAGCTCGACTTCTTTGACAAGAGGAGACACACACGTGATTATGTTCATGAATACAAGGATACTGCGTGCGTGGCTGTTTTATCCTATGAGCACTTGGAATATGAGCAATTCTTGCAGGAAAGACAGCCTTCCTGGTACACAAGCTCGGTATTTCCACATTGCGGGCACCCCTTCTCTGATGATGCAGTTCCATCCTTGATGTACCCCTTCAGCACTCTTGCAATGACTCTTGCAAAAGAGAACATGTCGCTGTTCTTGTCCTTCTGGAGCTGCTCAACAACGTAATGAAGAGGAACCTCATGACGGAGCGCAAGAGACACTGTCCGAGAGAATGCGCCCTGTGTGGGATTATCAAACAGGTTGATGATGTCCTTAAAGACGAGATTCTCGTCGTCGCCAACAGGAACCTGCAAATTGTACGTGGTTACACCCTCGCGCTTGCCGTTCTTGACAAGAATACCAGACTTATACTTCTTTGGAATCTCAATATTCTCAGGTATTCCGCAGAACACCTCGTATGGCTTTCCATCGAGGAGACCGACAAGGACAAGCCAGGATTCTGATGCTTCACCGTTTCGAACATTTGCACGGTGAATATCACAGGGAAGAGACTTGGCACGCTTAGGAATGAGCCTTCCATCGTCTACCTTCTTTTCCTTCCTTGACTCATCTGCCTGGACTAGAACACCTGTACGACATCCATCCCGGTAAACAGTGAATCCCTTACAACCTGACTTCCAAGCCTTCATGTAGACGTCATTGACGGTCTCACGGGTAGCTGAATTGGGGAGGTTGCAAGTTTTTGATATTGAGTGATCAACCCATCGCTGCGCAGCTGCCTGGATCTCCACGCTCTTCACCCAGTCGATGTCATTTGCTGTGCTGCCCCAGTATGGGCTCTCCTGCGGATCCGTTTTACCTGTCACGTCCATCCACTTCTTGAACCAGTGATGGTAGACCGTGTACTCCTGCCACTTATCACCCATCGGGTCTATGAAATCAACTCGTGACGCAAAGTCGCCCTGAGTTATCTTCTTTCTGCGCTTGTATGAGAGGAGGAAGGCAGGCTCGATGCCAGATGTTGTCTGTGTGAGAATAGAAACAGAACCGACTGGTGCTGTGGTGGTGAGTGCGATGTTGCGTCGACCTGTGGTCTGCCACATGTTGCGCGTCTCCGCGCTAAGCTCGCTGACTGCATCCATGACATTGTTTAGATACCTGTGGTCCTTCTCCTTCTCGTAGTCCCAGACAGGGAATGCTCCGCGCTCCTTAGCCATGACGAGCGAGGAATAGTGTGCCCACCGCGCCAGGTTGCGGTATATTACCTCTGTCATTTGAATTGAATCGTCGGAGCCGTACTTGAATCCAAGCGCTGCAAGCGCATCACCAAGCCCTGTGATGCCGAGACCAGTACGGCGGCCGTTGAGACCGGCGGCTCTGATCTTCGCCCAGAGGTCGCGCTCAATCTTCTTCACGTGCTCAGGCTGCGGGTCACGATCGATCTTTGTAAGCACTCGATCGACACATTCAACCTCAAGATCGACAAGGTCATCCATGAGACGTTGCGCTGCGTAGACAACCTTTCCGAATCTCTCAAAGTCAAAGCCGGCATTTCCCGTGAAGGGCTCATTCACGAATGTGGTGAGATTAACAACCATAAGGCGGCAGCTGTCATAGGGACTGAGTGGGATCTCACCGCATTGACGACTCGCAAGAATCAGGTCAGCCCTGTTCCTGAACCTCTCGATCTCCTCGCTGCCAACCCTGAAGCAGAAAGTGTGAACATCGTCAACGGTTCCGTTGTAGACATCCTCACTTCCTGCAGGCTCAACTGAGATTACACGATGGTTGAAGCTCTCGGCAGCGGACTTGAGATCGCTCCACGAGGCGAATCCATTCTGGGTTCCGATGCGAGGCGAGCATCCAGCCTGCTTGCAAGCAGCCTCCCACTCCTTAAAGAAGGGCATCCTGCTCAGATCGCTGCGAACAGACGTGAACACGCTGAGCTGCGCCTGACGCTTCTTTTCACCTCTGGCAGTATGCATCGATCTTAGTGTCGCAGCTCGACGCTGATTCTTTCCAGCTCGTCGATTAGCGTAGGTGTTGGAGCAAGAATGACTGCAGAAAGAAACCTCGCGTCTGTCATACTCTGACCAGAACGAGCCCTTGCACCACTCACATGTCTTTTCCACGTGAAGCTCGCCGTTGGTCAATTGCCAGCGATAGCCGTTGGACTCTGCGTGAAGAGCGCGTCGTGCCATACGAGGATCCATGTCGCAGATATCAGAATCGATACCGCAAGAAATTGCGATTTCATAGCAGGCTTCAGAGAAACTCTTACCACCAAGCCTAAAGTTATTCAGGAAGGTCGGGAAGTTGTTCTCCTTGGCGAACGCCACCCAGTCCGAGAGCGTCACGCGTCGATTGATGCTAATCGTCAGCTTCATGATAGCGTCGACGATCGAATCATTTGAGGCTTCGTAGGCACGAGGATTGTTCATGCCACCCACTGACTTCGACATTTTTTCAGAGTATTCGGCGAACTTGACGGGGTCTGCCTTGATCTTGAAGATCGGATTATTCTCGCCCTTGATCAGATCAGCGTGATAGCGATCATGAGCTTCCTTGCTCATCAATACGAGATTACTCGGATGATTGTTTAGAGAATTGAAGTCAGCGTGATGAATGACCTCATCCTTTCCAATCTTTTTGCCGTTGAAGTGTTCCCACATAATGCGGTGAGCAGCCTTCCAGGTTCGATTTCCACCACTTCGAATCCAGCTGTAGTCCTGGGATGCCGTCGCGCGGAGCCCTGGCATTGCCTCATTGAACTTGCCATTGACATGATGAGAGATCCAGAGCGAATCACCGGTGATCAGGTCTTTCACCTCACGCTCACTTCCATCGCGCATGATCATCTTGTGATTGCCAGTTGCTCGGAACGAGTGTCCACCCTCGACGGTCACACGATAGATCTGTGCGCTCTTTCCAGTGACACGAGGATTTCTCATCGTCTTGATGACAAGCTTACCGTCTTCATCGCATGCGAAGACAGGCACGTCGCTTCCTTCATCTGCGAGCGTCTTGATAGCGACAAAACCACGACCATCTGCGACCATGACCTCTGTGTCGCCGGTCACGCAAGGATTCGTGGAGATCGTCTTGTAACCTACATCCCTGTAGTTGTCTACGATGCCATTGTTGACGACAGTGTCCCAGAAGAGCGCACCCGGTTCGGCGGAGGACCACGCCGCGTCGACAAACTTGTCCCAGACCTGCTTGGCATTGACAGTCTTTGTGATCTGTGCACTCTCCACTGGAGCTTCGACAGGCCAACGCAACGTGAAGTCTTCACCGCTCTCGACAGCCTGCATAAACTCGTCTGTGAAGCGGATGGAGATGTTGGCACCCGTCACCTTCTTCAGGTCACGCTTGATGTCAATGAAGGTCTCGATCTCGGGATGGCGACAGTCGATTGTGAGCATGAG
>Ga0194118_10004234_pt1 | contig 15868 bp, 10 predicted proteins | sample TA2MahsurfametaG_2_FD_148662 | JGI IMG/M metagenome (GOLD analysis project Ga0194118, IMG submission 148662) | Freshwater microbial communities from Lake Tanganyika, Tanzania - TA2015013 Mahale N5 surface | ecosystem: Environmental > Aquatic > Freshwater > Lake | place: Tanzania: Lake...
CGCGAGCGGGCCTTTGTCACTGCCGCAAACCGTGGTCAAAACCGGCCGGGGTTCACCTCGGCGTCGCTGACGACGCCCGGCACGGGTCGTGCGGATGTCTGGGTGTTCGATGCGAACCAAGTCGACGAATCTTTGAACGGCAAGCCGGTGACCGTGCTGACCTTGCCGGCGGATGTGCCGCGCGCGCTCGCGGTGAGCAACGACGGGCGGACGGTTTACGCCGCCGCGTTCATGTCCGGCAATCGCACCACGGTTTTGCATCGCGATGCACTCAACACGCCGAAGCCCGGCATCAGCACGAGCGTCGACGGTGTGCAGGCACCGGCGACCGGTTTGATCGTGCGTCAGGACGGCAGCGCCTGGCGCGACGAGGCGCGCACCGATTGGTCGAATCGGGTCAAGTTCACGCTGCCCGACGAAGACGTCTTTTCGATCGATGCGACGGCGGCGACACCCTCGATCACGGCGCGCTTCGCGGGCGTGGGCACGACGCTATTCAACATCGCGGTGGGCAACGACGGACGATTGTTCGTGAGCAACACCGAGGCCTTCAACGAAATCCGCTTCGAAGGCTCGGGTCGGCGCGGCAACAGCAGCGTGCGTGGTCGCATTGCCGAAAGCCGCATCTCGGTGATCACGCCTGCCTCGGGTGCCGTGGCCGCAGTGCACCTGAATCCTCATGTCGATTTCGCTCTGCCGCAAGGCGCAAGTCTTCCGGCCGCCGAGAAAGCTCGTTCACTCGCCCAGCCGACCGCCATGGTGCTGAGCGCGAGCGGCGATACGCTGTTCACCGCGGCTTTTGGCTCCGGCAAGGTCGCGGCGCTGTCGACGGCCTCGCTGATCTCGGGCAACTACACGCCCGATGCCTCGCGCCAGATCGAAGTTCCTGCGGGCCCCGCGGGTCTTGCGCTGAACGCGGCAGGTTCGCGTCTCTTCGTTTATTCGCGGATCGCGCACGCGGTCAGTGTGGTCGATGTCGCCAATCGCGCTGTGCTCTCGACACGGAGCCTCTTCTCGCCCGAGAGCGCGGTGGTCAAGGAGGGGCGACGTTTTCTGTATGACGCGACGCTGAGTTCGGCCAACGGGACGGTCTCCTGCGCGAGCTGCCACGTGTTCGGCGATCTCGATCACCTCGCCTGGGATCTCGGCAATCCCGACGATCGCATGCAGAACAATCCGAACGCCTACCTGCCGCTGAGCCCACGCACCACCCCGCGCTTTCATCCGCTGAAGGGACCGATGACCACTCAGACCCTGCGCGGCATGAAGGGCAATGGCCCGATGCACTGGCGCGGTGATCGCACGGGCACGACGCGTGCGGTGGGCCGTGGCAGCACCGAGACGCTGGAAGAAGCGGCGTTCAAAGAATTCAACGGTGCGTTCGTGGCCTTGCTCGGCCGCGAGACCGTGCTGACGCCCGCGCAAATGCAATCGTTCACGGATTTCGTCATGCAGCTCGCCGTGCCACCGAATCCCGTGCGGGCGCTCGACAACTCGCTCACCGATCAGGAGGCGGCGGGACGCAGCTTTTATCTCAATTTTCCGTCGACGCTGCTCGGTTCTTGCGACAACTGCCATCGCTTGCGGCCTACCGAGGGGCAGTTCGGTACCAATGGATTAATGACCTTCGAGGGTGGCCGCATCACCGAGAATTTCAAGATTCCGCAGCTGCGCAACATGTACACCAAGGTGGGCATGTTCGGCTTCAGTGCCGACAACGCGGCCGCGAGCGGCGCGCAGATTCGCGGTTTCGGTTTCAGCCACGACGGCGCGGTCGACACGCTCGACAATTTTTTCCGTGACCCGGTCTTTATTTTTCCGCCGCCCGCGGACGTAACGCGTCGTCAGGTCATCGCCTTCGTGCTTGCTTTCGATGCGGATTATTTGCCGGTGATGGGACAGCAGGTGACCTGGCGTCCCGGTGCCGGAAGCGCCATCGACGATCGACTCGCGCTGCTGCGAGGTCAGGCGCTCACCGTGACGCCGCGCCGCGCCTGCGATCTCATCGCCCGCGTCACGGTGAACGGTACGGCGCACAGTGCGCTGCTGCAGGCGGATGGCAACTGGGCTCTCCGGGGCGGTGGTACTCGCAGCGAGACACAGCTCAAAGAATTAGCCACCGTGGCGCAGCCGATCACCTTCACCTGCATGCCGCCCGGTTCGGGTCGTCGCGCAGCGCTCGATCAAGCGTGATGCCGCAGATCCGCAGTGCGCAGATCCGTGACGCTCAGGGCGCTGGCTTGGGCGCCTCGAGCAGCTCGACGAGATAGCCGTCCGGGTCGCGCACGTGGAATACCTTGCCGCGCAGCGGCGAGCCGTCGGCGGCGGTTTTCTTTGACGTATAGACCTGGGGTGGCTCGAGGATCGCTACCGCGGCACTCTGCAGCCGCTGGTGAATCGCCTCGGCGTCGACCACATCAAAGACAAGCACGACATCACCGCGACCCGTGCGCGCGGCATCGACGCGATTGTCGGCGGGCGTGGGCTTCGAGAATTCGACGAGTCCAATGCGACCACCTTCGCTGGCGGCGCTCGCCATGATCACGAGTCGGGTCTGTGTCGAGGCGGCATTCAGGGGAAAGTGATTGCCTTCCGGCCGCCGCGGGTTGGTTTGATCAAGCTCGGTGCGAAAACCGAGCAGCTCGTAGAAGCGGATCGAGCGCGCTGCGTCCTCGACGATCAAGGCGGCGCGCAGCAGCGTCGGTTGCGGCGTCGATGCGGCAGCCAATGCCGACATCGCCAGCGCGAGCAGGCACAGCACCCCTCGGAAAAACGTCTTGTGTACGACCATGGTTGTCTCCCGCTATTGCGCAGCATACAACGCCGGGGCGACCATGCAGCCCATGTCCTATTCGCTCATTCTCTGGGCCCATGTTCTCGTGATGGGCTATTGGCTCGGCAGCGAGCTCGTGATCAACGCGTTGACGCATTACATCGCGCGCACGATCTCGCTCTCGGGTGTCGAGCGCATGCGTCTTTGGGACTTTCTGCTCGATGTCGACCAGCATGTGCGCAATGCGATGATCATGTCGGTGCCGCTCGGTTTCACGCTCGCCGCGATGCTCGGCTTGGTGCCGATCGAGGGTGTGGCGATGTGGGCGCTGTGGATCGTCTCGGCGCTATGGTTCTGGTTCATGTGGCTCGTGCACTGGCGGCGCAAGGCGCCTGCGGCGGTCATGCTCGCGCGTTGGGACTGGTGGATTCGTTATGCGCTGCTGGCCTTCTTCGCGGGCAGTGCTCTGTGGTCGCTCTTCACCGGTTGGCCCTATCCGACGCATTGGCTGGCGCTCAAGGTGCTGCTGTTCGCGGGCGGCATGGTTTGCGGCATCTTCGTGCGACATTACATTCGCGAGGCCTACCGTTCGGCGATACCGGCGATCGCCGCGGATCGCGCCACGGCGGCTGACAACGAGGAGTTCCGTAGCCTCATGGTCAAGGCAACGTGGGCGCTGGTGGTGCTCTGGGTGCTGCTGTTCACGATTGGCGCGCTCGGCGCCCTCAAGCCCCAGTTCGGCTAGATCCCAGTTCGGCTAGAATTGGGCGGATGTACCGCTCAACGATCCTGAATCGTCTGCCCCTGGTCGCGGGGCTCCTCGCCACTATGCTGCTGCTCGCCGGCTGCCTCTCAAACGCCGGTTCTGAGTCGCCGACCATTAGCGAGGATCCGAAGGATCGAACGGTTTTTGTCGGCCAGTCCGCCAAGTTCGACTTCGGCGCCTCGGGCAAGCCGCCGTTCACCTTCCAATGGTTTCGTAACGGCGTCGCCATCGCGGGTGCGACCGAGGCGATCTACATCACCCCTTCGGTCACGGCGGCCGATGATGGCGCCAAGTACTCGGTCAAGATCACCAACGCGCAGGGCTCGATCACGAGCAAGGATGCGACCTTGACGGTCAAGGCGGGTCCGAGCATTACGACCGAGCCGGTGGCGCAGACGGTGAACGTCGGCGCCTCGGCGACTTTCACGGTTGCCGCCACGGGCGAGCAGTTGCAGTACCAATGGCTGCGCGACGAACAACCCATCAGTGGCGCGACTTCGGCAACCTATACGTTGAGTGCCACAGCGGTGGCCGATGACGGCACGCTGATTTCGGTGCTGGTCGGCAATCCGGGCGGAGTGATCAGCAGTCGTGCGGTGACGCTCACGGTGCTCGCGGCGCCGTCCGTCACGGTGCAGCCTGTCTCGCAGACGGTGATTGCCGGGGATGCCGTGGTACTCGGGGTCACGGCGCTCGGCGGCAATCTTCGCTATCAGTGGCGTCGTAACGGCAGCGATCTCGAGGGTGCGACGGGCCGTGTCCTGCGGATCGAGGCGGCAGCCCTCGCCGATGACAACGCCAGTTACTCCGTCAGCATCACCAATTCTTTGGGCAGCGTGAGCAGTAACGCTGCCACGCTGCGGGTGGTCGGCGGCGCTGTCGCGACACTGCCCGCGGCGGTCGCGCAAGTCGCGCTCGCCAAGCCGGGCACAGCGGCGGCGGCCTTCACTTTGGTACGACGCAGCAACGGTTCGGTGGCCAGCTGGGGATACAACGTCGATGGCCAGCGCGGCGATGGTACGACCGGTGTGCCGAGCGACTCGATCGGCGCGGTCACCTTGCCTGCGGAACGCACCGCGCGGCAGGTGGCGGCGGGCGGCCTGCAGGCGCTGGTGCTGCTCGACAACGGCGAGGTGCATGCCTGGGGTCTCAATGACGTCGGCCAATTGGGTGTTGGCGATTCGCTCTCGCGCACGGCGCCCACCAAGGTCACGTTGCCACGCCCGGCGATCGCGGTGACTGCAGGCCGACAGTTTTCTTTGGCGTTGCTCGACGATGGGCGCGTGTTTGCCTGGGGTGCGAACGATCTCGGTCAGCTCGGCAACAACTCCCGCGAGGTGTCGTTGCTGCCCGTGCAGGTGAGCGTGCTCACGGATGTCGTACAGATCGCCGCGGGCAACAGCCACGCGCTCGCGCTGCGCGCCGATGGCAGTGTCTGGGCCTGGGGCGCCAATGTGTCCGGACAGCTCGGTGACGGTAGCTTCAAGCCGAGCAGGGTGCCCGTTGCCACGGGCCTCACGCAGATCGCGCGGATTCGTGCGGGCGGTGGCGTATCGGCCGCCATCAGCCGTCGCCTCGGGCTTTATCTTTGGGGCGAAAACGCCGACGGGCAGCTCGGTCTCGGTGCAGGCGCGCCAGGCGATGTGGGCGTGCCGACCGCTTTGCGTCGCGACACGATCGATGTGGCCGCGGGCGAGCGCGGCACGCTGGCGCTCGGCAGCAACGGTCTGCTGGTGGCGAGCGGCGCCAACGATGCGGGTTCGCTCGGCGATGGCGGCACGACGGCACGCAACAGCTTTGCTGCGGTCAGCGTCGTCAGCCGAGCGATCGCACTCGAGATCGGCGGGCTGTCCTATGCGGCGGCCATCGGCGCCGATGGCACCACCTGGACCTGGGGCGACAACGCCTCGGAACAACTCGGCAATACCGCATTGCCGGCGACCGGCACGACGACTCCGACCATCGTGCCGTCGTTCGACGCCGTGCCCTAAAGCCGTGCCCTAAAGCCCTGTCCTGACGCCGGGGCTCAATTCGCCCGATAAGGCTTCCAGGCGCCGTCTGCGCCGCGAATCAGCCAACCGTTGGCTCGCCCCGCGACCTCGAGCAGCGCGGCGGTCTCAGCGTCTGGCGAGCCGTCATAGCGTGCCGGCCGATACTTCATCTGGAAGTTGGCGATGACCCGACGCGTGGCTTCATCCAACTCGCCGTGGCGGGGCACCTCGAAGCCGATGGCATCGAGTTGCTGCTGAAACCAGCCGATTCCCGGCAGCACGGCCTCGTGAGCCGGCAGCGCGCCTTGCACGGCCGCCGGATCCGGCCAGGGGATCAGGCCTTCTTCGGCGAGTCGCTGCCACGGAAATTTGGGGCCCGGGTCGGTCTTGCGCTGCGGGGCGATGTCGCTGTGGCCGAGGATGCGATGCGGTGGGATGTCGTGGCGCCGCGCGATATCGCGCACGAGATCGACGACGGCATCGATCTGCGCCGCGGGAAAATCGATATATTCACGGCCCGGCGCCGCATCGTCGCCGAGATTGACGATCTCGATGCCGATCGAGCTTGAATTGAGCTGGGTCTCGCCGCGCCAAAAACTCTGACCCGCATGCCAGGCGCGTCGATCTTCATCGACCAGCCGATAGATGACGGGCGGGTCCACATCGACCAAATAATGGCTGCTCACACGGCGCTGACCCTGATTTTCGGTCAAGACCTGCAGCGAGCGCGCAAAGTCGAGTTGGGTGAAATGGATGATGACGTAGCGCACCCGGTTGTCGTGGTTCGCGCTGCGATAACGGGTGTCGATGGTGCGGCCGTCGAGGGTCATCGTCGAACAAGCTCCTAGGCAGAGCAGCGGTATGAGTATGATGGGGGCCCACCGCCCCGGTCGGACGCGTCTTGAGGTTGCCATATGGATCGAACCTTCCTGCCCCTGCTCGCGACGATCATGGTACTCGTGGTCAATGCCGCCGCCAATATCGTACCGATCAACGGCCTGAACACCGGTCAACTTTCCGACCTTTATCCGACGGGCTTCACGCCTCCGGGCTATGTCTTCGGCATCTGGTCCGTCATCTACCTTGGCCTGCTGGCGTTCGGCATCGCGGCCTGGCGCGGCGCGCCGCGCCTGCGTGCACGGATCGCGGAGATACAGATTCCGTATCTCATCAACGCACTCGGCAATGCGGCGTGGATCTTCGTCTGGCACTACCGGTTGATTGCGGTCAGCGTGGTGGTGATGCTGGTGATCCTGGCGACGCTCATCGTCATCTTCACGCGCTTGCAAAGATTATCCGCGCCGACGATCACGGAGTTCCTCTGTGTCGATGGCGTCTTCGCCATTTATTTCGGCTGGATCAGTTCGGCCACGCTCATCAATGTGGCGACGCTGTTCTTTGACCTGCAGTGGTATCCCTTCGGGTTGTCGATGGATCAATGGGCGCTGGCGACCGTCTGCGCGGCGACCGGCATCTATGTCTGGATGGGCGCGGTGACGCGCAGCGCGGTCTATTGTGGGGTGTTTGTCTGGGCTGCCGTCGGCATTTATTCGGGCGAGCCGACGGTGACCGAACCCGTGCGCATCGCCGCGCTGAGTGGCGCGGTCGCGGTATCTGCCTGTCTGCTGTGGACGCTCTTCATGCCACGTCCGCGAGCGCTGTTTCGAGGGCCCTGAAGACGGGCTCGGCGTCGGGTTCGTTGAAAATCTCGTGATACATCGACTCGAAGCACTGCGCCTGCAGCACATCACGCGGAGCGCGGGCGGCGAATTCTTGGCTGCCTGACGGGTCGACGGCGAGGTCATTGCCCGCGTAAAGCAGCAGGGTCGGCACGGTCCAACGGGTCGCCGCTGCGCGCACTCGTTCGCCTTCGAGCGCGACGAATGCGCCAAGCCGAGCGCAGATGCGATCGTGCACCAGCGGGTCGGCGATGTAGTCCGCTACCACCTGCGGGTCGTGACAAAGAATTTGTGGATCGAGTCCGTTGCCGAGGGTGAGATTCGGCGCGAGCCGCGGCAGCCATTGCACCGCCGCGCGTTGCCAAGCCGCCATCTTTACGGCGAGCGCCGGCGAGGACAGCACGAGCAGTGAGGGCGTCACGAGACCGCGCGTCACCGCCGAGGCGGCCACCAGCCCGCCTAGGCTGTGACCAAGCAGCACGAGACCGGATGCGCTTTGCGTGGCGGCGACGACTTCGCCGAGGTGCTCGGCCAACTGGAGTTCGCGCGCGAGCCCGCCGCGCGGACCGCTCGATTTGCCGTGGCCGTACTGGTCGTAGGTCCGCACGGGGTAACCCGCGGCGCAAAGACGCATCGCCAGCCGCGAATAGCGACCCGAGTGCTCACCGAGTCCGTGGACGAGAACTACGAGTGGCCGAGGCAGATCGCCGGTTGCGCCCTGTGTCCCGGGGACCCAGTCGCGCAGAGCGAGACGCGTTTGGTCGCGGGTGATCATGCCTTGATCGCTCCCCTTTGAATGATCTCGGTACCCGCGGAGTAAATCAGGGGGGTCGATAAAAAGACAACGGCCAGCGGATCGCGAGATCCGCTGGCCGTGGCGGCTTTTGTTGAATGGTGGAGCTTCAGAATCGGTAATTGACGCCCAGCGTGAACTCTCGTCCGATGCCGTTATCATAGGCACTACCAAATTGACCGAATGGATCTTGAGTATCGGTCAGATTCGACACGCTTAGTCGAACCCGAAAGTTATTCGAGATCTCATATGCAGCGTAATAGTTCATATACCGATACGCTGGTTGGACATAGGTTGGCGATTGTTCGGGGTACGTGGCGGGGTCGGCGAAAACGCTACCGACCAGCCCATCCACCCAAATCCACTGCAGAGTGTGACTGAAGCGTCCCACACGGTGGCTGAGATCGACGCGTGCTTGATACTCCGGCAAGCCCGATCCCACGGAGCGACCCGAGAGATTTACGCCATCCGCATAAAGATCCAGAACCTTCGCCCAGTAGACATTCGCACGAATTCCGACGTCACCCCAGCCTTTCGCACTGCCACCGAACAGGTCACCAAGACCAAAGCGGTAAAAGGCATTCAGGTTGGTCGACCGAAGCTTGCGGGCGCCCTGATTGAAGTTCGGGAATTGGAAATATGCGGATTCAAATGGCGCCTGAATAAGCGCCGGCGTATTGGTCGGCGCACCCCCCGCAACCGGATTTCCCGTCAACGGGTTTGTCGCAGGCAGAATGAATACACCGTTGTTCAAGACTCCAAAGGTAAAGAGGTCGCAGACCGGAGTGCCGTTGACGATGGTATTCGGGAACTGGTCGGAATCGAAGCAATTGGGTATGTAGAGGGCTGGCGAGAGCAGTCCTACTTCGTTCGCGATATCCAGAGATACGAAATCTGCGCTCACCGTGAAATTTTCCATCCAACTCGGCTCGTAAGTAAGTCCTGCTGAAAACGCGTTACCCTCTTCATTGAGCAGGAATGGATTACCGGTGGACGCTGCGGGTCTGAACCCACCAGTTCCGGTAAAGCTGGCCAAAAAAGTTTCGGCTGCCGCGTCATTTGCGGCCAGACCGAGTTTCTTGACCGCCTCGATACAGTTTTTCCGCCGGACTGCGGGGTTAGGTCCCGTGCCGATCGAGGTGTTAGTACAAACGTTACCGATTTGGTTGGAGAATCCCGATCCCGGTGCCGAGAAAAGTTCGACTAGCGAAGCGGATCTGACCGAGGTTGATCGGTTGTAGCGCAGCGTCAGATCTTCAAACGGTTTCCAACGAACGCCAATTGTGTAGGTATCGTCTTTCGTGCCCGGGGCAGATACCGGGAAAAACGGGCTTGTTGTGGTGCCAGATCGCTCAACACGTCGGAATGCACCGTTCAGTTCCATTGCGCGCAATAGCGGAAAACTGAAATCGCGACCGAATACCGGAAGGATCACTTCCGCACCTTGCTCCTCGAATTCCAGAGAGCCCCGATTGGGTCGAATGAGTGTGTTGCGTGCTGCGCCCACAGCTGCCGAGGCACCGGGGGTGAATTCCACGTCCTCTTCACGATACTCTGCCTGAACGTTGATGCTGATGGGTCCAGCAGGAAGTTCGAACAGACTTGTACCCAAGTTTCCGGAGTAAAAGGTCTGCGTGTTGACGTTGGTGGTGCCACCGTCCGTCTTGACGTAACTGATAGCATCTCTCGATGGCGCGCCCTCGCCAAACAGGTTAAGTGGTTTGCAGGCGGCAACCTGTGCGGCGGTGGGCACAAGGCTTAGTCCGGTGTTGATGAATGCGATCTGCGGATTTCGCAGTGCAATCGACTCTGGGGCTGCAAGCGTCTGCTGGCGACAAACCTGTTGTCCCGCCGCATTGGTAACCACGTCGACGGCGAGCGCGAACTCGATGTCAAGGAGTTGTTCGCTGCGATTGATGGCCTCGGCACGTCCGTATCCGCCCGCGATTTCCCAATAAAAGTCGCGGTCAAGAGCTTTGAATTCACCTTCCAAAGTCTGCGCGACTCGCCAAGTCTTGACATCATTACCCGAGTTGTTCGGGCCATCGGTAAGATCAGAAAGTGCGCGTCCCATATAGAAGACTTCTTGCGCAGTTGTTCCGGCTGGGCACAATGCGGCAGAGGCGCGTTCCACGCCGTTGGAGCAAATAGCGGTCGGTGTCCATCCCTGGCTGCGAAGATTTGCGAGCGTCGCTTTCGAAGCCGCGTTCAGGAACGGATTCTGATTGATGAAGACAGGGATTGGTCGCGTGCCGGCGGTTGTCGATCCGGTCGCCGAGTTGGCTTGAGTTCCCGATACCGAATCAAACGTGATGTCGGTGTAGAAGTACTCACCCTTCGTGCGAATGTTGTCGGTGAAGTCAAAGCGCGACTGCAGGAAAAGGTTCGCTCTTTGTACCGCAGAGCGGATCTGCTGATGCCCGTCTGCGTAAGAGTCGTATCCTTGCGAACCGAATGTGCTACCCAATCGGCCTTGAAGGGGGGGGGTGATATTGCCGATGTTGAATGGCACCAAGGTTCCCGAGCGATCGAACTGCAACGGCACTGCCACCCGAGGGAACAGGCGGTTCGTTGCAGGGTCCGTGTTCAACACTGTCGGGTACAACCCCGAGTTCGCGCCAGGGCCAAAGAGACCTACGAAGAGCAGCGGGTTGATCCCCGGGTTGGCTCTGGAGTATTCGAACGGAGTCGGCCTGTTGCGTTGCAGAAGTTGAAGAGCCAGCGCTGATAGCTGTGCGGCTGACAACCCTGTAACGTTGGTTCCGGGCGCTATGGTGTTGACGACGCTGAGTGGATTGACCCCCGCAGGCAGAGTCGATGGCGCGAAAAACGCGAAACCTTGCGGATCGGCTGCAGTGCGGGCGAGTGTCGCTGCAACAGGCGTGGTCGGAATGTAAACACTGTTACTTGTAAAGCCTGAGAGGAACGAGTTGGACATGACGAGACCACCCTTCGAGATGATCGGGCTGGTCAAGGTCAGCGGGCCGTAGAAAACCGATGAAACCCCGTCACGATTAGCCGGAATGAAACTCAGCGGCAAGGCAAAGCCGTTTCGCAGTGCGTTGGCCGCGTCAGCAGCTGATAGCGGGTTCGGATCTCGAAGCGATCCGTCCAAGTTGTTAATAACGCTGGAACCGAGGTAACGACGGGCCTCATCGGCGCTGGTGGTGATGATGTCAGCGTCATAAAATTCGCCCGATACCGTGATGTTCGCGCGACCATCGAGAAAATTTTTGCCCCAGATGCCCGAAATACGGTAGTTCTCACCGTCACCGATCTCCGTGACACCCGCGCTCAAGTCAACTGACGCACCTTCGAAATCGCTGCGGGTGATCACGTTGATCACGCCAGCGATGGCGTCCGCACCGTAAACAGCGCCCCCCGAGCCCGTGATGATGTCGGTTCGCTGAACAATCAGAGGATTGATCAACGAGACGTCAACTTGCGCGCCAGATGCGTTTCCCGGAACAAAGACGGTACCTTGATTGCTCGGGACGACTCGCCGCCCGTTGAGCAGCGTCAGCGTCCGCTGCGAGCCCACTGAGAGAAGATTGACGAATGAGTAGTTATCGCCGTATTGTATATTCGGGCCTCTGTTGGAACTGACTGAAGCCAATGGCAGGTCACGCAAAGCGTCGACCAGATTAGTGACCTGTCTACCCTCAAGCTCCTCAGAGTCGATCACCGTGTAGGGGAGGGTGGAGTCCTTGACGTCAAGTTGCGCACGGCGGATTCGAGAGCCAGTAACCACCACTTCCGACAGTTCGTCATCTGCCTTCGCAGAGTTTCCCGTCGCTGTTTGCTGCGCGTTCGAAACCTGCGATAACGAAAAAATCGTAACGAGGGCTGCAAAACTCGATACACCCAATTTGCTTGGTGTAAACGGTTTGATGGAACCGTGTCCGCTAAATTTCATTACTTATCCCTCCAAAGATGAATTGTCAACAAACCGTGTCAAAACGTGCCCGGAGGATCGGTTTACGATCCTCCGGGTGCATCAGATGCCTTCAGCGTGGCGAAACGCGCGCGATGTTTGAACTCTTGCTCACTTGTTACCAAATTCCTTGCGTACGGTGATGCCGTAGGTTCGCGGCTCGTTCGGATAGCCCGAAACCGTGCCCGCCTGAGCCACGCCCGGGAAGGACGCGGTAAGGTAGTTGTTGTTGCTCAGATTGCGACCCCAAATCATGAGGGTCCAGTCATCACGCGTGAAACCGGCGCTGGCCGTCAACGAATTCACCTTGCGGAACGTGCTGAAGGTGTTCGTCGGTGGCGAAACCAAGCAGTTGCTTGCTGACGTTTCAAGAATATTGACCAGCGTATTGCTCTCGTATTGATAGTCGGCGCGAACGAAGCCGTCCGTCTCGCCACGGCTCCACGCGTAGGTGAGCGCAGCAGAAATGCTCTGCCCATGGATGCCAAACGGGCGATCACCCGTTCGATCGACCGATGTGATGCCGCTCGTGCAGGCGTTCGGGGCTCCCGGGTAACGGTCGTATTTCGGCTTCAGCCAGGTTCCAGCGAGTTCGGCTGTCAACGCCGGAGTGACCTTGAATCGGCTCTCGATTTCGATGCCCTTTGAACTCTGCTGCCCCGCATTTGAAAGCACGAATCCCGTTCCACGGAAGGTGTTCTCCTGAAACCCTTCGATTTCGGTATCAAAGATTGCGACATTGACAGCTGCCCGATCCCAGCGCGCTTTGAGACCGACTTCGAGGCTGGTGGCCTCTTCCGGGCTTGCTTTGCGCGACCCGAAACGCGGGTACCAAGGATTGGCGGCGCCCCCGAGGGGCGATCTCGCTGCAGTTACCTCCACCGGTTTGCTGTCTCGAGAGAGATTCCAGGACGTCGCCTTGAAGCCGCTAGAAATGCCGCCGTAGAAATTGAGGTTGTCGTTGAAGTCAAAGGCGAGCTTGGCGGTGAAGGTGGTTTTGCTATCGTCCGATGAATCGCTGAAGCCTTGCACCGGCGCCAAAAACTGCAGCGGGTAAAGAGGCAGCAGCGGATTGGTCAGGCAGGTCACCGTCGTGCTACCCACCACGACCGGAACACACGCGATGCGAGTTCCGTCTGCCACACTCGCGCGATCGGCGAGCTGAACTAATGCAGTCGGGGAAAGCGCAGCCCGCAGCAAAGGGTTCGCGTTAAGTGCTGCGAATATATTGAAAAACCCGATAGTTACGAGATTTTCGGCAGCGAAGGGTTCGCCGCCGTCTGAGTTGAAGTTTATATCCTTTTTCGACTTGGTCCTTGCCACCCCGCCGATGAGAGTCATTCGGTCGGTGAGGTCGAACTCCAACTGGGTAAACGCTGTCCACGCTTCGTTCGCCTGGGTATTGGTGATGTCATTACCGCTGCCGTTCGCAAAATACCTGTTCAGACCGGGACCAGCGGCGAGCGAGACCGGCAAACCCAGGGCTGCGCCCGGAACCGCCGTACGTGTCTCGAGCGACGCAAACGTTGCCAAAATGGCTGCCGGAGTGGTTCGACCGAGCGCTGCGGCAAGAGTGGCCGCGTAGTTGCGCGCATCAGCCCCGAAGAAAATTTGATTTCGATAACTGACGTCCTCATCAAGCAAATAGCCGCCAAGCAAACCGCGATACCTGCCGCCCGCATCGTAGTTGAGGCGCAATTCCTGCGTGGTCGTCGTGGTATCACTGACGTTGCGATTGGTGCCGCCAAGCGCGGCGCTGGTAAAGTCGAAGTCGTAGACAAAGTCGTAATCCTGCTTACGACGCGCCGTGATCGAGGTCAGCGTGAAATTTCCTAACTTCCAGTCGACATGCGCCGACAAGCCCGAGTTGTTTACTTCATTCTCCGGCAATCGATTCAGATACGCCTTTCGATCGAAAGGGGCTTGCGAGTAGATCTGACCACCAATTCCGCGGATGACTTGTCCCGTGGCGCCGTCGAGCACGTTGGATACACCGCAGCAGAGTTCATCAATCGAACTGACGTCTCCAATGAAACGTACCTCCAAATTATCGATGGGCTGCCAAAGTAACTGACCACGAACGTCTGTCCTGTTGCGGTCATTGATCATTCCGCTGACTGTTGGCGACTTGGTGTTCCTCAAGGCTTCAAAATAACCATCCCGCTTGTTGCGTACGGCGGTAATGCTGCCGGCCACCGTGTCGCTGATCGGGCCGGAGAACTTTGCCCGCAGGACTCTCTCGTTGTAGTTGCCGAGCGAGGCTTCGACGAAGCCCGAGGACTCGGTCAAGCTCGGCTTCTGCGTGACGATGTTGATGACGCCGGCGGTGGTGTTCTGACCGAACAGGGTGCTCTGCGGACCCCGCAGCACTTCGACGCGCTGCACATCGACGAGATCGCCAATCGCACCCGCCGAACGCGAGCGGTAGACACCATCAATGAAAACGCCGACCGCAGGTTCGATGCCCGGGTTGTTGGCGCCGTTACCGAAGCCGCGAATCAGGAACGTGGTCTGGATCGAGGTCTGGTTGGTCGACACGCGCAGCGATGGAACAACGCTCTGCAGGTCGGAGATATTGCGAATTTGCGCACGCTCGAGAGTCTCGACCGGCGTGACCGTCACGGCGACAGGGACGTCCTGCAGCGTTTGCTCGCGCTTCGTGGCCGTGACCACGATCTCTTCGAGACCCTCGCCTTCTTGTGCGACCGCATTGCTTGCAAGCAGCGTGAGCGCCACCGCGAGACTGACGGCTGAATATGTCTTCATTGACAAAGCCCCTCTTTGAATTTGTTACCGCACGCAGCGAACTGGCCGTGCACGGTGTTGTACGGCAACGCCGATTCTAAACCTAACTTGCGCGAAAAAGCCCTAGGGCCCGCGCACCTTCACGAAACTGTGGTTTCCTCGCCACTCAAGCGCTGAGCCACGGCCTTCAGCGCGTCCTGAACCCGCTCGGTACCGAGAGTGGTGAGTTCGATGTACTTGCGTCGCCGGTCCTTGGGGTCCTGCGTACAACTGACGAACCCGGCTTCGAGCAGACGTTCGATGCGGCGCAGGCCGGTCGTGACCGGGCTTTTGGAGGCGAGACAGAGGTTGGTGACCGAGAGCCGCCGGCGGGCGAGGCGCGCCCGCAGCAACTCAGTCAGCATGCTCCAAGTCGAATCGGGTTCGAGGATCCCCTCGAGAATCTGGATTCGACAGTCGTCCAAATCCGACAACAGCTGCAGCGTGCTCAGTTCGACCCGCTGCTCTCTGGCGGGTGCGCGGCGGGATTGCTGCACCACGGCGCGCTCGACCATCTGCACCAATTTGCCGTCCTGCAGCAGGGGCTCGCGGGACGAAGAATGACGCCGCTGCGCTTCGAGCACGGCGCGCAGCAGGGTTCGTCTCGCCACGGGTTTGGGCAGGAAGTCGGCTACGTCGGCGTGTGCGAGCTGGGTGTAGCGGGCGAGGGTCACGGGCTCGGCCACCAAGATGACCTGCACATCGTCGCGCAGTCCCGTGACCTGCAGCTCGGCGAGGTTATCCCGCCCCAGTACGGTCTGCGGATCGAGCACCAATACATTGAATGCCGCTTTTCACGCGCAGCACGGCGGCAGCCCCGTCGGGTCCGGCGATCCGGTCGGCAACCAACACTTCGACAGCCGCCTGCGACAGCGCCCGGGCCATGAATTCGACGGCCGAAGGGTCGGAATCGACCAGCAGTGCAAGCGGTTCGGTCTGGCCGTCTGTCGAGAGCTGTATGCCGTCTTCCGCAGCTGATTCGCGCACTTCCGCCATTCCCATTTGTACCCCTCCATAGCCATGGGCCGTCGCGAGCTGAGAGCTCTTCAAGCAATAAGGTCCGCAACAGATTCAAAGCGGACCAATATTTGATAACGGAAGATAACCATTTTTTTGGGTATAACCTTTAGATATAGATCCATTAAGGA
>Ga0194118_10004235_pt1 | contig 15865 bp, 9 predicted proteins | sample TA2MahsurfametaG_2_FD_148662 | JGI IMG/M metagenome (GOLD analysis project Ga0194118, IMG submission 148662) | Freshwater microbial communities from Lake Tanganyika, Tanzania - TA2015013 Mahale N5 surface | ecosystem: Environmental > Aquatic > Freshwater > Lake | place: Tanzania: Lake Tanganyika...
ACCTGATGGAAGAACGCTAGAAGGAACTTTCAAGGAGGGATTCCCTGAGGGAGAAGCTACAGTCACGCTACCCAATGGAAAAAAGTACCTCATCGAGGTGGTCAACCGAATACTAATCCGTAGTCAATTGATCCATCCTGTGGATCCAAGAAGGAGTCCATTTCGAAATCCAAATTCAGAACCATTGGTTGACTCACTTCCAGAAACCGAATTTTTTCCAGGGTTTTTTGCATCATTCAATCCTTCCACTACTCCACCACCACCCATGAAATCCACTTCAGCCATCCTTCGCTTTGCCTCTAGAATTAATGCTTCTGTTCCTTCTCGCATTGTGAAGGCTGATCTTTCCTCCTTTGGGAGAAGCGGCTGGGTTAGTATCCAATTCGAATACGAGGGTAACAGCCATTCCTACCGAGTTCCCTTCACGAGACCTTACACTAATCAGGCAAGGGGCGAATTTGCAAATCTGCTCAACTTGAATCAAAGTCGCTCGGATAACAACCTTGTCTTCCAAGAGTTCATTGCCCGGGCCACCGCCAATTACACCGTGTACCCGCAGATTGAGGTGGAGTGTCTGATTGCGCTTTCGGTGTAAAAATAAATTTAAGAATCTAAAAGTCGATCAATCCCTTCCTCTGTAAATGCATCCCCAATTACCATTAAAATGCTTGTGTTACTCATGTTTAAAAATAGCATGGCATTGGATTCGAGTGTGTATTTAGTGGTAAACATGGGGTCCTCATCTTCGATTACATAAGATAAGTCCTGCTCTTCCATTTGAATACCAGATACTTTTGAAAAGACCATCCTTAGCCAAATCTTGCCTTCTTTTTCAAAAAGTAAAATCTCCTCAAGTTCAGGCTTTAACGCATCCTCAAACTCTAGGCTAAGTTCCGGTAAAAGATCGTAAGTATCCTGCATGGAGGGTATTTAATTAGTGAACATTCTGTACTCTGTAATCAAAGGTTTAAGCAAGGCTATGGCTTCTTTTTTACTTTCCCCCTCCAAGAAAACCTCTGCATTGATCAAAGAGGAAACATCCCCTTCAAAAGTCTGAGGTAAAGGAATGACTTTCAATTCTTTTGGCGAAATAACCACTGACTTCAAAAAAGAGTGTAAGCTATGTCCAAGTATTTCCTCTCCTTTACACAATTTCAAACATTTTTTGTCTCGGTTGTTTTTGAAACAAACCAATAAAAGGCTATCCGACTTTGCATAAAATATATTACTGATCGAATCATTTAACCCACGGATTTGCTCTCTCTTATTTACATCTAGTTGCTGAAGGAGGTTCCCATTGATTTTTTTGACTAATCCATTTTTAAGTACAATGAAAAGCGAATGGTCGGGTAAATCTAAATTTACACTGACTTGAAAAGTCACTCCGTCTTGGATTCCATCTTTTTTTTCAATGGCATTTTCCCATACGCATAGTACCGGCATTGCCTCTGTAGGACGCTCCCTTCTATGAAACAGCCTGCCATGGGTAGCAATGTCTTGACTAAATTTTGCACTTAGTTTTGATTTGAACCAGTCTTTATTAAAAAAGCCAAGGGGTCTAATCCCTCCCAAAAGGTTGAGGTATGGGACTATGGCAAGTCCATTGTCCTCAAAATTTCGTTCGTGAAGACCATTTTCTTGAATAAATTCCAAAACTGCAAGTACCGCTTCTCTATGCCTAGCAATTTTTGACTGGCCAAAACTCTTGGTTCGGAAGGACAAATTTTTGAAAAAGATTTTTGTTAGCTCATATTTATCAGCCCTTCCATCCTCTACTGTCATATAAAAGGACCACCATAATCCCGATAAGGGATAATCCATCAACTCAGCCTGAGAAGATTTGGTCATCAACCAATGGTTTTTGATATAGCTCGTCGTGGAGCTATTGTTTGGGGGATTATGAATTTCTGGCCACATTTTATGAACTAGCGGATAAAGCTCGTTATGCGCTAGGTAGTTCCAAAAATCAATATCTGAGGCTTGCCTCCTAGTTAAAAAAGAGAATGCTTCATACACTAGTCGTCCTCTTTCAAAGTCAGAATCTGCCTGAAGGATTTCTTGTAGCTTAGCATTTGATAGGGCATCAAATGCTAACTCCTCCGTAACTTCTTCAAAGTTATCGGCAAATGAAAACTTCTTTTTATCGAAATAGGCATAGGTAGTTGCCCCTGACTCCAATTGAACATAGAGTTCCGTGCTAAATCCTTCCTTATATTTTCTCTGCTTCATGCTATTTGGTTAAAGCTTCTAATTCCTGAACTACTCGAGAATTTGGTTTCTGTAAAATTTTGTCCACCAGTACAGGGATGTCGGAGGGTTCAGGAAACTCCAGGCCTAACAAAGAGTCACATTGTTCTTTTAAGGCGCGAAACCAGGCCTTTTCTCCATAGGCCTCTTCATTTTCTTCATTTAAGTGGTGCAGGGCATGTGTCAGTGCTGGGGCCACAAGGATTGAAATAAGCATGTGTCCAAAATTTGGGCTATTGTTCAATCTTTGAAATTTATCTAAATCACTTTTAGGAACTTTTATGAAAACAGCGTTTTTATTCAGTTCATAGCGGGTAAACTCATCAGTAGTGTTTTCGATAATTTTAATAAAATCGGAAACGCCAAGCCGCAATGCATCTACATCAATACTATGGGTATCCAAAATTCCCATCACATCTCCTGCCTCAATTTGGAAAGTCTGGCCTAGAAGGTCTGGGGAAAAATTGGAAGAGGTAAAATCCGACAATTCTTCCACTGCGATAAGCAAGAGTTGGAGATCCACCTTATTTTTCAGATCCTCATCTGAAATTTCAAATGAAAGTTTGGTTCGATTACTAAAGAAAACTTTTCTGTAAATCGTGTAGGAACAATTCACCTCACACACCAATTGGATTTTATCCTTTCGCAAAAGGTCGAGCAAGTCAGCACCTAAATTAGTTAACTCATACTCAAAGCTAATGGTAGCTGAATTTTCCTGATGAGCTATTTTTCGCGAAACATCAGGTTTAAAATTGAAGTCGTTATCATCATCCAGTTTTAGGATAGGATGGGGATAGAGGTAATCGTTGGCCTTCATAAAATGTTAAATTAATTTTAACCGAATGGAATGTTTGTCGGAATCATCCAAAACAAATGTAAATTGGTTTCTTCCACTCAAGACTGGAACCTTAATTTCATTGGACTCCTCGGGTATTGGTATCCCATTTACTGCTAGCACTGGGATTTTATTATCCTTTCCGGCCTTTTCACTATCACCCCCCACTAAGACTTCAAAGCAGGCGTTTGGATCATTTTCCTTTCCTCTAAAAGAGGCTTGATACACCCACTGCCCCTCTAAATTCTTCTGCGCAAAGCAGCGCAAACCAAATATTTTCTTTTCGCCTCCCCCACCTTTCGTGGTACGCTTGACAGGCTTTATGCTCCTGCTTAGTTTTTCGAACGATTTATTTCTAGTTGCTTTATGATTTCCAGTATCGATTTGTAGAAATTCATTCAATTTAGAAAGGATGAGGGTAGCCCCAAGCTGAATTGAATAAAAGTCTTGGTAACATTTTGTAATGAACTCTTCTAAACTTTTTAATGCTTTTTTGCTTTCGGCATGTTTGGTGTTTTTTGCTGACCATTGATCATGCCGAGGATTTTCTAAGCGCTTTAACAATTGATTGCCATGACTGTCCTCGCAAACAAACACCCCTGCATATCCCATGTGCGGTGAATTTCCTCGCTTTCTATTGGATTCAATCAGCATGTTCGATTTTCTGAAATAAGAAATTGTTCCATTGAATTCAGGATACTTACACAAAGTGAGTGTCACTTGACCTAGATGAGGGATGGAAGCTGTAAATTTTTCTGCTTCATGCAGTTCCAGATAGGTTTCTATGGCTTGTCTGGGGTTGATGTTTTCCCCGGTTTTGTTGCCTTGGTAATCAGGCCAATGCGTACAGACTAGGTCGTAGACATTTGTGGAATCCACGAGTAGGCTGTTGATTTTTACCTCTAGTTTTTTGTTTAGAATGGCTAGCCAAAAACTTTTTAGGACCGCTTTGACAAATTGGATTTCTATTTCTAGCGAATTTTCCTCCCACACCCCAATGATTCCTAGGGTTGTTCCAGGTTCGGTTCTTGAAAAATTAGTATGCAATGGCCCAAGAGGTGGGGAGGTAGTGGGAAGAAAGTCCTCGTTACCAAAAAATCCTTTAAAGTAGTAGTTTTCGCCCCCAAATTGATGGGAGGCTAGCCTCGCAATTCCTTGGAATAAAGTTTCGCCCGTTTCGGCATGCAAAGAGGAGACCAAAATGGTCCGTAAGTAACTATTGCTAAAAAAGGCGGACTTCCCCATTCCTTTGGATCCACCCGAGGTATCGTCCTGTTTGTGGTTGATATTTCGAGAAAAGGCGAATGCATTGTAGGCTCTATCCTTTTGCATGCCTAGGGTATTGAAATCTGAAATTTTCAAAAAAGGCACTGAAATCGAATTTTTTTCGATCATGCTGACCATCTCATCCAGGACTTCTTGGTCTTCTGTGCCAAGGTGGGTGTCCTGATGGCAGGCTTTGACCCGGGCTTCAATATCAAATAGGGAGGCTAATGCTGCTTTATCCAAATCCCCATAGCGGAATTCAACCCGTACCGGCTTGGTGTCATCCAGTACGGCATCCAAGCTATTTTGTATGGATTCCCGCACGACGGAAGGAATTCTGAATTGATCAAAAACCTGGATATCGTTGTCTCGAATGCCTTGTTTTTCAATTCCCGCGCTGATAGTTTCAAATTTCCAATTCATTGGGAAGGGTCTAGGGTGGATTGGGTAAGCGTAAGTAACTTTTATTTATTCTTTTTCGGTTTAGAATTGATAACTCTTACCCGTGGATGTTTTGCAATGGAAACACAAAGTTTCAACTTAATTTGTTCTCTGTATTAAAAATTGCAAGCTTGTAGTTTACTTCATTTTTTCGTCACCCAACTAATCTCCTTTCATTTCCTCGTAAATGGACTGGGTCAATCCCAGAAAATCCTCTTCATCTATGGTGGTGTTGGGTTAAAAAAAATTGATGGTAAGGCTTGTATAAACTAAATTAAGGGTTTGTGAATGAAATAGGTCTAGGTGACTTATTCGGTATTCTAATCAAGTGAAATGGCATTGTATTCTTTTTCAGAGATGGGGAATTCGGGGTCGATAATTTTCACATCACTGAAATCTAAATTATAGAACCGATAAATTAAGAAGTCTATTTGATTTTCTAAAGGGCCAGTTTCCTTACCAATTAATTTATAATCAATTATTTGAGAAACGATATTTGAAATTTTTTTAATTGATTTCTCTAATGGCTTAATAATTGGTATAGCTAATAATGGTTCTTTATCAATTTGGAAATTGTGGCCTTGCATTTTTCCCTTATTTCGTAACCAATATTCAATCACTTTAGAATTTAATAACCCAGTCAAATACTTCATGTCTATCCGGTCAGTTTGGATTATATAAAATGTTGCCGAAACATAACAATCAAAATCGGTATAAGTAAAGGAAGGCCGATTAACACATTTTCTTTGTGCAATTATAGATTCTCCTCTAAAAAATCGTTCCTCCCGAGCTCTATGTAATCCATAAGGTTTATTATCTGATGTAATTACATCCCTAAATCTATCCAAATGTCTTTTTAGATTTGGATAAGGAAGCATTGAATTTGGATTTTTAAATTCAGACCCAGTGTAAATAATCCAAATTTTATTTTGAGAATCTGCAAAATATCTACCTAATTCTTCAGTAGTGTAATATGGCCTGATTAATGATAACTCCTCTTTCGATAGGTTTAAGTTATTCTTTTCATTGTTGTCTAATCCAAAAATTCCTTCATTTTTCTGAAATTGTCCATTTGAATTATCTGCAATTTTCTTGCTTACAAAATCATAATGGGGATGAATTCCATTTGCGACCTCTTTTTCTGTAAGAAAGAATTCACCACTTTTTCTAATTTTTTTCAGAACTTCTTCAGCATTTTTATTGTTAAATGTAAAAGGCTTTCCTTTAGATGATTCTGAATTTAAGTTAAATAAAAACTTTTCAGCATAACTATTTTTTAAATTAAAATCTAAGAAGTTGATTATTTCCATTTTAGAGATTTGATCATTTTGCAAGACGGAATAACCTATAAAATATTCTGATTTTGGATGTTTCTTTTTTAGTAAATAAATCATGGTTTGGATTCCGGCAGTCTCAAAAACTTTATAGTTTCCAAAGTCTGTAAACAACTTAATTTCGCTTTCGGAAAGTACTTTATCTCTAAAAACTGAAGCTCCAGCGCTTGTAATCCAGTTGTTTTGAGCTATAAAACATTGGACTCCATTTGACTTTAGTAGGTCAAGCATAATACAGGCAAAGCCATACCAAATATCCATTTTCCCTTTGTAATAAGGAGAATTTCTAAAGCCGTCAAAGGCATTCCTATTCGTATATTCCTTGATGTAAGGTGGGTTTGCAATGACGATGTCAAAGCCAGGTTTGGTATTAACATGTTCATTAAAAATCTCTGGAAAATTTAATTTCCAATCAAAGAAATCGATTTCTATATTAGAATTTGCCTTTTGATTGTTAAGATTGAAAATACTGTTCTTAAGGCTCTTAATCCTTAATGCATTTTCAGCCTGTTCTCTTGCAGCCTTTTCAGAAAGACTAAATAGACTTAAATTTTCCGCTTTATTCTCAAGCCTTTTCAGTTGTAGTTGAAGGTGAAATACAATTAGTTCATTTTTTGATCGGTTAATTTCAAATTTCAGGTCCTCTTTTTTTTCACCTCTTTCATTAAAAAACTTTTTTTGGCTGCTGGTAAGGTTATCAAAATGAGATTTCAAAAATTGAATGTCTTCTATAGAAAGCCCTTGTTGTTTTTGCTTTCCATAATCCAAGTTCCATTCGATATGAATTACTTCATCTCCCAACTTAGGAACTAAACTGTTTCCTATTACAATTTTGTAATCCAGGTTTGGCAGTGCCTCTGGTTCGGGTTCGTCTACAATTAGGCTGAGCCAGAAGCGAAGTCGGGCGATATCCACTGCCCCCTTTTCGATGTCTACCCCATAGATGGAATTTTGGATGATGTTTTTCTTGACCAAATTGGGTTTCCATTCGTCCATGCCCCATCCCTTACCGACCACAGCTGGACTGGCCTGGAAGAGCAGGTATACCGCATGAAAGATCTCAGTGAGCAGTCCCATGGGAAATGCTCCTGAGCCGATGGCAGGATCGCAGATCTTCACATCCCGCAGGGCGATGGCCAGTTCGCGACTGTAATCCACAATGCTATCCCCCTCCTTCTTTTTAATGAAATTGGACAAGCCTTCCTCAAGCTGCAATTGCTCCGTTTCGGATGTGGGCCATTTTCCCGCGCCCTTCAAGAATGTCTTCAGGTATTCCAGAAGGCTCTCTTGACACATGTAATGCACGATCTCCTTGGGGGTATAAAAGGCCCCTTTGTCTTTGTTGTCCTCCAATAGGTTTTCAAAGATATGTCCAAGCATCTCCGGGTCGATCCCGACTTCCTGTTCCTTGGGGTCGCTCTCATCGATGGTGAAATTGTATCGGTCAAAAAAGGCAAAGAGCTCTTCAAAAAGTACAGGAGGAAAATTAATCAGATGTGTATTCTCCTTTCCTTTTTCAAAGAGTCCGCCGTTTAGGTAGGGCACTTTGGTTCCAGTAGGGGCGAATACTTGGTTGGGTCTCCCGTCCAGATTAAGTGCTTCATAAAATAAGGGCTCCAGGAAGTGACTATGGAAGAGATCCTTGATCACATAATTTTGAAAGGAGTGCTTCAAGAAGTGAGGATCACCTGAATCCCAACCTGCTGCTGTGGCAGGCACACCCATCCAGCGTTTCTTTTGCAGGAACTGGATAAAGACCAGTCTACCCAGGGTCAGCTTGACAAAATCTCGGATGGCTTTATCATCTTCCTTAAAAAGTGCTACCCGGTAGCTCGGGGTCTCGATCAGGTAATTGACCATGCGGGAGTAGTGGACCTTGTATTCCTCAAAGAATTCCTTGCTAAGTTTTTCTACGGAGAAGGCATCTTGGATGGTGTGTATATCGGCCCCTGCCTTTTTGGTGCTGAGGTCATGCAGCCGCAAGGCGGGAGTCTTGCAGCTTTCATTCTTGCCTAGCAGGTAGGTAAAGCGTTTGGTATCGGTTTTTTTGGTGACAAAGTCCGATTCCTCCTCCTCGTAGGTGGTTGCCTTGGCCGAAAAGGTAAACCGGTAATCCTCTCCTCCCTGTTCAAAAATGGAAAGTACCCCATGGTTTTGTTCTTGGTCGATGTACTGGGACACGAGGTTGTTGAGCTCTACCCGGTTGCGTAGGATATTTACATTGCTCTTCAGCTTGAGTTCAAAGAGGGCCAATGACTTCCCGTCCTGAAGTCTCACATTTCCCAGCTGTCGAAAAGATTCCACTTTTGAATTTGCCACGGGAATGGTCAAAACTGGATCAAAGAGCTGCACGTTGGGGAAAACTTCCGAGACTACCTGCTTCCAATTGTCGGTGGAATAGGGTTGATTCAGTCGTTGTTGAAGTTCTTGCTGGGTCATTGTTCTTATGAATTAGAAGCGAAAGATTCAGAAATCATGATTTCAGGTTTTAGGTCTTCAAAAGAGCGGATGGTCACCGTAGGTCTATCTTCCAGCGCATCATTGTCGATGGGATAGGTGGAAATTACTTGAATCATGGCATCCAACAGTTCTACAGGCTTCATACCTCGGGTTTTGGCATCTTTTTTCAGTTTGTTGATATCCCGTTGTAGCTTTTGGAATTTGCCTAGCTTGACTGCATTTTTTGCTGCTCTGATCATTCTTTTGTCTTCCTCAGAGGCAAATGGTAGCGTCAAAAACCCATCCAAGTAGGCCAAGGCTTTTTTCTCATTGGGACCTTGTGTGGTGTCCACTACCTGATTTCCAGCAATTTCTTGGTGCACTTTGGCATGAAAATCCTTCAAGGCAATGTTGACATGCTGATGATGCTTGTTGTGTAGCGGAATTCCTTTTTCAGATACCATGGCATTGAATACCTTAGCGATTTCTACAAAAGTTAATTCTTCGAAAGTCCCCTCCGCATTAATAAAATAGAAGGCATCTCTACGGGAATTTCTCAAAAAACAAATGGTTGTTCCATTTAAAGTCTTTGATTTTCTTCCTACTCGTGCCCTGATGGGCATGTTCTTTATTTTTCGGAATAGCTCTGGGTTTTCAGATTTGAATTTTCTCAATTCCATCAAGAACGCCAATTTTTCATCCCCTCCGTCTTCGACTGCTTTGTCGAAAAGCCCAAATGTTTGGGTCTCTTCATCTGGGGAATAGATTTCACTGTCTTCCCCTAGCGCAGAGTGAAATGCTTGAAGCTTCATGATCGCACGTTTTTCCAGCTCGATATCTGAATTTACCTTGGCGGTAGGGTAAAAGTTGTAGATAAAGACTTTGGGGGCGACCGAGCCAATTCGATTGACTCGTCCAATGCGTTGCATTAGTCTTGTTGAATTCCAGGGGGTATCGTAATTCACAATTACGTTGGAACGGTGAAGGTTGATTCCCTCCGCCAATACTTCTGTAGCGATGATGATGTTGTAGTCGTTTTTGTAGTCAGTTCTAGGAATATTGGCATCAAAATTTTCCTTAACCGTTTGTTTCAGTTTGTCTCGATTATCTGCATACACTTCGAGTACATCTTCCCTTCCCGATTCCTTCAATTTTTGAACTAAGTAGGTAGTAGTCTCCTTAGATTCAGAGAAGACGACTAGTTTATTGGAAGGATTAATCTTTGAGCTCAGCAATTCGGTGTTCAGCCGTTGAATGAATTCATCCAATTTTGGATCTTGTTTTACATGGCTCCAGGCCTCATTAAGTTCTTGGAGTATCTTTAGATCTCGAACCAATCCCTCATAAAAACCATCCAAGAAATCAGAAGGACTACAAATTTCAATGGTGGGATCGGTTTCTTGAAGGCTGAGAATTTTGGTCAAGAGTTCATCCTCTCGCTCTTCCATTATGTATTCGTTGACATTTAGGTTTGGAGCGATAAATACCCTTCCGTTTTCAAACATTCTACACATGGCTTCAGTAGCCAAGGTGAATCGATTGAGTGAGGCTTTAAATGCATGAAAACTACTGTCAATCCGCTTTACCAACAGTACTTTCATAATTCTTGCCAATGCTTGCGAGGCTACATCCGCGTTGGAGTATTTTTCTTTTTTCTCGGCCTTTAAAAATTTAATGGCTTGATACCTGAGGTATTTAATGCCTTGTTTATCATCGCTCAAGAGGAGCATGGTCTTGTCATACAGGTCGTCCAACTCCTGATCCAGCTCATAGAAAATTTTTCCTGGCCTTTCAATTTCAGGGAAAATAATTCCTTGTTTTTTTAGGTCTGCGCTATACAGTTCGTGTGCGTTGAGATCTGTTCTGGTTCTCCTTACCGTGAGTGGTTGAATGACCATCTTTCGAATTTTCTCATAAATCACTTTTACTCCAGCTTGAACTTCTTTGACATTCGGATTTGTTTTTAGCTTTTTGTATTCGTCAATTTGGATTCTGAAAAAATGTTGCAGATTAGATACCTCTAGGCTGGAATCCTTGGAATCTTGAAAAAGGTATACCTGATTGGCAATATCCTCAGGTCGATTATTCAAGGGTGTAGCAGAAATGAGCATTACCTTTTTTTCGGCTCTAGATCCATCTTTTTGTTTTCTTCTGGACCTAGTTTTGCAAATTTTTTGGAGTTGGCTGTAGGCCTCAGCAGTGTCGTTACGAAACTTATGTGCCTCATCTACAATAATCAAATCGTATTTTTCAGCGTCTGTTATTAGGTGAAGGCTACCATTTGTGATGATTCGGTAGTTGCTCAACTGAAATTTCTCCAGGGTCTCCTCCCAGTTTGGTTTGAGTGCTGGAGGTACAACGATCAGTGTATGGGAAATGTGGTTTGGAAAGTCATTCGAATAAAAAAACTTCTTCGCAATCAAGGTGCCCACCACGGTTTTCCCTAAACCCACTACATCCGATAGGAAGAATCCGTTGTGCTTTTGCAAGAGTTTAAACCCTTCATTTACCGCATCGATTTGGTAAGAAAGTCGTTTAAATCCTTCAGGTAGGTCTGTTACAGAACTAGCATCAAAGTCTACACTTCTCCCAAAATATTCGATCAGAAATTTGATATAGACTTCAAAGGGTGTGAATTGATCATGGATATAAGTTTCCTCTTTTAATTTTTCAATTTCTGAGGGGAGAATAGATACTCCTTCTTGCCAAAGTTTCTCAAATTCATCTGTCGCAAACTTTACATCTTCATAGTAATGAAGCAGTACATTGAATTCATAATTGAATGTTTCGGAATCGCCTAATCCATTTTCGGTAAGGTTGGATGATCCTGTAATTACAGATCCATTCTTGTGCTCATTCCATCCTTCGGGACGGAAGATGTATATCTTGGCATGTAGCCTCTTACTGGGATGGGCCTTGATTTCAATTTTCTTGGTAGCGATGTCTTCTACAAATTGCAACATTCCTTTTTCCACCTCTTCGTTGTAGTCTGCTTCTTGAATATCTGATTTGATTTCGGATAGAAATTCAATCAAGGTTTGGTTGGCATCTCCTTGGAATAAAAGGCCTTTGGATTGATACTTTGCGAGTATTTTGTCTACGTCAATCCCTACTAGAATTCTAATTTTAGGAACCTTTTCAAGAAAAGGTCGAATTTTGAAATAGCCTGACGCTCTAAAGTAGCCCACCAAAGCATCAAAAAATTCAAGGTCTTGGTTGTTTTCAAATATTCCTTTGAATTTTTGTAATAGGGTATTTTTGTGTTCGTTGGTAAAAAATCGGGTTGACATAAGCTCTATTTTTAATACTTGTTTTTGTTTATTACTAAGTTGTGGTGTAAGTGCATTATTTAATTTTTCACAAACACATACAACAAATATTTTGCTCTACTCGCTTGGGTGTAGAGTACTTGGTAATCGGGATTTTCTACTTTATCGGTATCGATGATCATCACTACATCGGCTTCTAGTCCTTTGAAGGTATTGATCGTGGTGTAGTTGACGGCTTTGGGATTTAGTCGCCCATGCCGATCTACAGCTTCGATGGGATACTTGCCTAGCTTTCGGGTGCTACCGATGCAGGAGTCTTTTTTCAAAGAATTAAACATCAGCACAATCCGATCTGGACGGATCCCTTCTTGTTCGACCAGCTGAAGCCAGCAGTCCTTGATTAGGTTGAGCTGCTCCACATCGTTCCGGTACAGCACTTGCCTTACCTCATCCCCTACAGGGGTGTCCATTTTTTGGTTGATCTGGGTTTCCTCTTGTACGACCTGCTGTAGGTAGTCTATAATCTTTTTCGTGTTTCTGCAGTTTTCGGTAAGCGGAAAATTGAAAAAGCTACGGTTGCCGGGGATCCGCTGGTAGGCATTAAAAATGTTTTGATGCTCATCCATAAAGACATAGTAATTTCCTTCAGGCTTGAGCAATCGCTCCAAACTCTCAAACCAGAGCTCATGGAAATCCTGTCCTTCGTCGATAATCAAGACATCAAACTCGGGGGAAGTTCCTGCAAGGACCTCGTCCAGTTTGAAGGCCGCTCCTTCTGTCCAGAAGTCGTCTTCCTTGGAATGGGCATCCCACCACTCTGGATCTACCGCATCGATTTTACGCTTGCATACGCTGTGGTAGGTGGCTACTTCGATTCGATTTTCCTCACGAGAGAGGTGGAGGTTGTAGCGAATGTTATTGGCCAAAATCCGGTTGTAGGTGAGCAAAAGGACTTTTTTGCCCGCATCAAAAAACCGCTTGGCTAGTGTACTTGCCAAAATAGTTTTTCCAGAACCAGCTGGTCCTTTGACCAGAATATTTTGATTGGCTGCTACAAGATGGAGTAGATCCAGCTGTCTTTCTGTGAGCTGAATAAATCGCTGCTCCTGTAAGTCAAACTTTTTGTGAAGGGGAATGACAATCCCCAAGCTCTGAAATAGGGAGGCCTGAAATTCCTGGTAAAGCGCTCGCTCTGCACCTCGTTTGTGGGGATTTTTCTCCTTGATCCAATCGATAAGGTCGATAAGTTGCCTGTCGATAAACTGTACCCCAAGGCTATCAATCACCTGCAAGGGATTGGCTACGGTGGGAAAGGTATTGGCATCGGGCACAAGCGTTTCGGGAAAGACCAAGCCCCAGCCAAAGGGAACCGAGTAGGCTAGGTCTGGATAGCGCTTGACCAGGCTGTGCATATTGCCCGTCACTTGTTTGATGGGATCATCCAAGTGGTGCTGATTTTGTTTCCATTGATCTTGTAATCCATTGTAGACGATATGTCCTCCCTTTACCTCCAGAGCAATTAGTGCTTGTACTCGTCCACCTCTTAGGTCGGCGATCAAAAAATCGATTTCGTATTCTACCTTTTCTCCACGCTCGATGGCAGCAAATTTTCTCCCAAAATACACGTCAAACTGCTCCGGTGGGAGTTTTTTGAGTGCATCAAACACTGCCTTTTCAGCTACGTTAGTATTGTCTAAGGGAAACTCAGAAGGATAAATCATTGAATTCTAAAAGTTAAAACTTGAATTAGCATAACATGAAGGAATGAAAAGCAATTTTACTTTAGCACCAACCATCCCAAATGAGCGCAGCAATTCTGAATGTAGAAAGATCCACTTTTTTTTTGGCCTTTCCAATCCATTTTGGTTATGCCGAGCTCCTTTTTTAAAACATCCCCTCGTCAATTTCCTGGGCAACATCATCCCAGTCGAGGTTGTTGAAGGCTGTGGTAATCAGGTCCCTTAATGAGGACTCATCGGGGCTGTCGATAAACCAGATGTAATTCAACTGGGAGGTAGCTGCTGGATTTTGAATCCCCTTCCAGGAGACAAATTCCCCAAAGCATACCCAGTAGGGCATGCTCCCGGAGAGGTCCTTTGGCGTATCGATGCCTACCGCAGTCGAGTGCCAGTGGGCCGGTGGATCGAGATGATCCAGCACATATTGGCTCATCTTGAGGCCAGGTGTCCCTTCCAAGATCCCTTCATAGGTCATGCGGATACGCAAGGAGGTCATTTGTACTTCCCGCCCAGAGGCAAGGGTAAATTTGAATTCGTTTTGATTCCAGATTTCGGGCATGGCATTGACGCGTTTGGGTGAGGAAAGTCTCTCTAAAGTTACCAAGTTAGTGGGTTGAATAGTACAGCCGCTCGTGGTTGTAGTACGCTACCGGATTCCCTGCCTGGGCAAGCTTTCCATAGCCGAGCCGTACCCGCTGCCAGAGTACAGGGATGGGTAGATGAAGGTATTGGGAGACCACTTCAGCAAAGCAGGCATTGGATTCATCTACCTGCTCCTGGCTTACCCTTGGCAGCCCGTAGGCGATGGCCTCGGCTACTTCGCTGACAAACATGCCTGTAAAGAATCCCCTGAGGCCAAAGTCATTCACGTACTGCTCGGCATGGCACCAGATAAATAAGCTGTCTTTTTTTGCGCGCAGCAGTCCTACTGCCTTCTCGTCGATGATGTAGGCAGACCAGCCGAAAGAATTCAACTGAAACTTGCCCATGGAGAGTAATCCCAGGGAGGTGCCATGTCCCATCATCAGGACCCGGTCATGGGCCTGGATCAAGTCCAGCACCTCCTCCTTGGAGTAGCCGCCTTGGATGCGGGTTTGGTTGGAAATGCCCGCATAGATGGAGTCCAGAAAGGTAGTGGTCGGATCCTCCGGGTGGATAATGAGTGTATTCATGGGTGACAAACTCCTGGATCAAAGGCCGGAGCCTACAGGAATGCCACAAAGAAAAAAACCAAAAATGAGGATCTGAATAAAATTACAAGCTTGCAAATGTAGAGGGCCTGAAAATAAGGGGCTCTAATTTTGGGTCCTTAATCAGCGAATTAAGGGAGCCAATTATTCACTCTAAACAAAAAAAACGATGAGTCAACTTACCCAAATCGAATGCCCTACCTGTGGCAGCAGCATTGATGTACAAGATGTACTAGCCCACCAAGTGGAAGAAAAATTGAAGCGCGAATTTAAAGAAAAGCTGGAAAAAGAAAATGAGGCCCTTCAAAAAAAGGAGGAGGCGCTAGAGCGGAGCAAGCAGGAGTTTGCTGAAAAGCAGCGCCAGGCAGAAAGCTTGTTTCAGCAACAGCTACAGGCCAAGTTACAAGAAATGACCCAAACCTTAGAGGCTGAGCTGAAGCAAAAAATTGCCAAGGAGGAGGCAGGCCGTCTGGAGCTGCTGGAGAAAGAGCTCCAAGAACAGTCTGAAAAGGTGAGGGAGTTGAATCGCACCAAAGCCGAATTCGAAAAATTGAAGCGGGAAAAGGACGAGCTTCAGGAAGCCGTGGAGGCACAAGCCGAGCAGCGACTCAGCGCAGCTCTGGAGGAAGAGCGAGCAAAAAACAAAGCTAGACTTGCCGAAGAAGCTGGAAAAATCAAACTTCAAGAGGAGGCCAAGGTGGAGTTGAAGCTCAAGGAGCTCGAAAAGCAACTGGCAGATCAAAAAAGGCTGACCGAAGAAATGAAGCGGAAGCAGGAACAAGGCTCCATGCAGTTGCAGGGTGAAGTATTGGAATTGGCCATCGAGGAGTGGCTGCAAACCAAGTTTCCCTTGGATTCCATCGTTGAAATCAAAAAGGGGGCAAAAGGTGCGGACTGCTTGCAGGTGGTGAATACCTATACTGGTCAGAATTGTGGTAAAATCTACTACGAAAGCAAGCGCACCAAGGAGTTTCAAGCGAATTGGGTGGAGAAATTCAAGGGAGACATGCGGGAAAAGGGAGCTGACATTGGCTTACTGGTGACCGAGGCCATGCCTGCTGGGATGGAGCGAATGGGAATCCTAGACGGGGTCTGGATTTGTACC
>Ga0194118_10004239_pt1 | contig 15850 bp, 12 predicted proteins | sample TA2MahsurfametaG_2_FD_148662 | JGI IMG/M metagenome (GOLD analysis project Ga0194118, IMG submission 148662) | Freshwater microbial communities from Lake Tanganyika, Tanzania - TA2015013 Mahale N5 surface | ecosystem: Environmental > Aquatic > Freshwater > Lake | place: Tanzania: Lake...
CGCGCGCCGAGGAAGCGCCGGTCGCCATCCTCGTGCGCGATGTGCGCGCGGGCCGTCTCGCCGCCGGCGACCTCGCGCACATGCGAGATGTCGACGCCCTCCGCCGCGAGCGCCGCGCGCAGGATCGCGCCGCCCTCGTCGTCGCCCCAGCAGCCGAGATAGGAGGCGCGCGCGCCAAGCCGCCGCGCGAGCACGGCGACGTTCACGGCATTGCCGCCGGGGAACTGCTCGCCCGACGAGACATAGGTGTCGATCGTGTTGTCGCCGAGGCCGAGGATGGCGGGCATGGCGCGCGCTCCGGCCGGGCTCAGTAGCCGCCCTTCCACATGTAGCGCCGCTCGCCGAGCGGCTTGCCGCGCAGGATCGAGAGGTTGGCGGAGATGCGCTTGAGCGCGGCCTGCAGCACGTAGGGCGCGAGCATCGCGCGCATCGCCGGCGCGATGCCGGGCATGGCGAGCGCACGCGAGTCGTAGGCGAAGACGCGGTCGCTCTGCTTCTCGCAGAAGCGCAGCGCGCGCTCCGCGACCGGGCGGCTCGGGTCCTCGCCCAGGATCACGACCAGCGGCGTGTCGCGGCGGACGACCTCGAAGGGGCCGTGGAAGAACTCCGCCGCCTCGACCGGGCAGGCATGCATCCACAGCATCTCCATGAGGATGCAGACGCCGAAGACATAGGCGTTGGTGAAGCACGGGCCGGAGGCGAGCAGGTAGACGACCTGGTCGTCGCGCAGCGCCAGCGCGTTGGCGACGCCGCGCGCGTCGGCCGAGATCGCCGCGTCGACGAGCGCGCCGGGCAGCGCGCGCAGCGAGGCGAGCAGCGCCGCCTCGTGCGGCCAGCCATCCCGGCCCGCGAGCAGGCCGCCGACCAGCGCCTGCGCGATCATCGCCATGCCGAGGAAGGATTCCGGCGTCTCGCCGATCAGGAAGACGTGGCGCGCGAGGCCGGCGAGCGGCGAGGACGCGGATTGCGTGATGGCGACGGTGATGCAGGGCCGGTCGCGCAGGAACTCCGCCGCGGCGACGGTCTCCGGCGTCGTGCCGGACTTCGAGCCGAGCACCACCAGCGTGCGCGCGTCGAGGCGCGGCGGGTCCTGGGCGATGAACTCCGCCGGGAAATGCCGGCGCACCTCGAGGGTCGGGCTGTGGCGCTCGATCCAGTATTGCAGGCCGCGCATCGCGCGGTTGGGCGAGCCGCAGGCGAGGAAGACGACGCGGTCGATGCGCGGCGCGACCTCGCGCCCGAACGCCATCGCGCCGGGCAGCGCGTCGAGCGTCGTCGCGAGGTCGGCGACGAGGCGCGCGCCGTCGAAGGCGGCGGGCACGAAACCGGGTGGCGGCGTCGGCGTCATGGCGTTGTCCCCGTGGAGCTGCGGCGCCATTCCTAGCGCCGCGCCGGCGCCCCGGCGAGCGCCGCGTGCCATGCGTCGCGATAGGCCGCGAGGCCCGGGATGGCGGCCGGCACGACATGGCGCGGCGCGGGCTCGGCCCGGGGCATGCGGCTGCCGCGGCGCGCGAGCATCGCCGCGCCCAGCGCGACGCCATCGGCGTCGGCGGAGACCTCGACGCGCGCGGGCGCGCGCAGCGCGGCGAGCAGCGCGGGCAGCTCCGCGTTGGCGACATGCGCGCCGTCGACCACGATGCGCGGCGCGGGGCCGGCGAGGTCGAGCGCGACATCGAGCATCAGCGCGAGGTGGAGCGTGGCCAGCGCGGCGCGATGGCGCGGCGCCGGGCCGATGATGCGGCCCTCCCCCCCGGGGAAGGGCCCGCCGCCGCCCGCGAAGCAGGGCAGCGCCAGCGTCATGTCGGCGATCGTCGCCTCGACCTCGTCGCGCGTCGCCGCGGGCGCGTCGCCGGCGATGGCGGCGTAGGCGCGCCCGCCCATGAAGCGGCTGCAGCAGACGGGCCTGCCCTCGACATCGACATTGGCGAGCGTGTCGCGCGCCGGGTCCAGCGCCTCGAGCCGGCCCGCGGCGCTGAAGCAGACGATCCAGGTGCCGGTGGAGGCGAGCGCGAGGTCGCGCCCCGCGCCGAGATGGCGCAGCCACGCGGCGTTGCTGTCATGGACGCCGCAGGCGATCCGGCAGTCGCGCGGCAGGCCGGTGGCGCGCGCGACCGCGGCGGAGACGACGCCGAGCGTCGCCCAGGCCGGCGCCAGGGGCGGGAAGAGCCGGCCCCAGCCCTGGCTGGCGACGAGCGAGGACAAGGCGCCCCGCCGCGGGTCCCAGAGATGGCCGTGGCAGGCCAGCGACGTCACCTCGCTCGCGGCGTCGCCGCCGAGCCTGCGGGACCAGAATTGCGGCAGCGCGAGGACCTGGCGCGCGCGCGCGAATTCGGCCGGCGCGGCCTGCTGCTGCCAGAAGAGCTGGCGCCCGGCATTGAGGCCCAGCGGCAGGCGCGGCGTGAAACATTCCTCGAAGCCGGGCGCAACGCGGTCATAGGCCGCGTCGACGTCGGCCGGCGGCGGCGCCTCGTAGTCCATCACCGGCAGCACCGGGTCGGGGCCATCGACCAGCGCGAAGCCGCAGCCATGCGTGGCGGCGACGACCGCCTCGATGCGCGCCTGCTGCGCGAATTCGCCGAGCCCCTCGAGCAGCCAGCGCTCGATGCCCTCGACGTCGAGATGCAGCCAGGGCGGGCCGGCCTGCGCGCGATTGGGCGCGGCGCGGCGCGCGACCACCGCGCCCTGCGCATCGACCAGCAGCAGCTTCAGGCTCGTCTTGCCGTGGTCGAGGACCGCGACATGGCCCGGCGCCGCCATCGGCCGCGCGGCTCAGCGCGGGAAGGCGGCGGGCAGGCCGCCATCGACGGTGAGGATCGCGCCCGTCGTCTTGGAGAGCTCGCCGCCGACGAAGGCGAGCGCCGCCGCGGCGATGTCCTCGGGCAGGATCTCCACGTTGAGCAGCGTGCGCCTGGCGTAGTGCGCGGGCAGGTCCTCGACGGAGATCCCATAGGCCCGCGCGCGGCCCTCGGCCCAGCCCTGCGCCCAGATGCCCGAGCCGCGGATGACCGCGTCGGGATTGACCATGTTGACGCGCACGCCGTCCTTGCCGAGCTCCGCGGCGAGCAGTCGCGCCTGGTGCGCCTGCGCCGCCTTGATCGAGCCATAGGCGACGTTGCTCGGCCCGACGGCGATGCCGTTCTTGCTCGCGACATAGACGATGTCGCCGGGCAGGCGCTGCTGGCGGATGCGGCGCGCGAAGCCGCGCGACAGCAGGAAGGACCCGCGCGCCATGACCTCCTCCATGAGGTCGTAGTCGGCGGCGGAGAAGTCGGCGATGTCGCCGGAGATCGACAGGCCGGCGTTGTTGACGAGGATGTCGACGCCGCTGAAGGCGAGCGACGCGGCGTCGAAGGCGGCCTCGATCGCCGCCTCGTCGCGCAGGTCGGCGACGACATGGGCGACGCGGTCGGGCTGGTGGCGGCGCGCGAGCGCGGCGGCGGCCTCGGCGAGGCGAGGCGCGTCGCGGTCGAGGAGCATCACGGCGCAGCCCTCGGCGAGGAAGCGCTCGGCGATGGCGAGGCCGATGCCGCTCGCCGCGCCGGAGACCAGCGCCGCGCGGCGCGCGAGCCGCTTCTCCGGCGGCAGGCGGCGCAGCTTCGCCTCCTCGAGCAGCCAGTACTCGACGCCGAAGGCCTCGCGCGGGTCGAGGCCGGCATAGCCGCCCATCGCCTCGGCGCCGCGCATGACGTTGATGGCGTTGACGAAGTACTCGGCCGCGACGCGCGCGGTCTGGCGGTCGGCGGCGAAGGTCAGCATGCCGACGCCCGGCCAGAGCAGCACGACCGGCGCGGGGTCGCGCATCGCGGGCGAGTCGGGCTGGCGGCAGGATTCGTACCAGGCCGCGTAGTCGCGCTCGTAGGCGTCGAAGGCATCCGCCGCCGCCGCGCGCAACGCGGCCGGATCCCGGGCCTCGCCCTCGGGCAGGTCGAGCAGCAGCGGCCTCACCTTGGTGCGCAGGAAATGGTCCGGGCAGCTGGTGCCGAGCGCGGCGAGGCCCGCGCAGTCGCGCGATCCGACGAAGTCGAGCACCTCGGGCGCGTCGGTGAAATGCCCGACCTTGCGCTGCCGGCGCGAGGCGAGGCCGCGCAGCACCGGCGCCGCCGTCGCAACGGCGCGGCGGCGCGCGGCCTGGTCGAGCGGCGCGCGCGCGGCGCCGCCGAAGGCGACGCGACCCTTCTCGCGCGCCTCGATGAAGCGGCCCGCCGTCTCGATGATGTCGAGCGAGAGCCGGTAGCAGGCCTGAGAATCCTCCGCCCAGCTGATGACGCCGTGGCCGCCGAGCACGATGCCCTGCAGGTTCGGATTGTCGCGGGCCATCGCGGCGATGCGCATGCCGAGCTCGAAGCCCGGCCGCAGCCAGTCGAGCCAGCCGAGCCTGCCGCCGAAGACCTCGCGCGTCAGCCGCTCGCCGTCGCGCGCGGCGGCGATGGCGATCACCGCGTCGGGATGCATGTGGTCGACATGGCGCGCGGGGATCAGCGCGTGCAGCGGCGTGTCGATGGAGGGCGCCCTGCCCTCGACGCCGAAGGTGCAGTGCGCGTAGAGGGCGAACATCCCGTCCTCGTGCGCATGGCCGCGATAGAGGCCGCGCAGCGCGAGCAGCCGGTCCATGCGCAGCGCGGCGAGCCCGCCGCGCGCCAGCGTGCCGAGGTCGCCGCCCGAGCCCTTGACCCAGAGGACGTCGATCTCCTCGCCGGTGATCGGGTCGCGCGCGCGCGCCTTGCAGCTCGTGTTGCCGCCCGCGTAGTTGGTGACGCGCAGGTCGGCGCCGAGCAGGTTCGAGCGCAGCACGAGCCGGTCGACCTCGTCGCGGCAGGCGCCGGCGCGCGCCGCGTCCCAGAGGTCCGACACGTGCCGGTAGGCGCCGTCGATCTTCATCGTCACAACCCCGTCGCGCGCGCGTGGCCCCGCCGGGCGGCGGCCTCCGCGCGATAGCCGATCTCGCGGAAGGCGCGCAGCGGCTCGAGCGCCGCGCCCTTGCGCCGCCGCGCCTCGCGCAGCAGCGGACGCGCGTCGGTGCGGAAGCCGTCCTGCAGGATCTCCTGCGCCAGCGCGGCGTCGTTGGCGGACTGCGCCGCGCGCAGCGCCGCGCGGTCGACGAGGAAGGCCTGCGCATGGGCGAGCAGGATCGCCTCGGTCGATTGCAGGATGTCCTCCATGGGGTCCTTGATGTTGTGGCTGGCGTCGATCATCAGGTCGAGCGGGTGGTCGTCGACCAGCCCGTCCGCCTCGCCCGCCGCCAGCTCGCAGCAGACCAGGAACAGCCGGTAGGGGCGGATCGAGCCGGCGGTGAGGTCGTCGTCGCCATAGCTCGAATCGTTGAAGTGGAAGCCGCCGAGCCGGCGCTCGCGCAGCAGCATGGCCACGACCTGCTCGATGTTGGCGTTGGGCAGGTGGTGGCCGAGGTCGACGAGGCAGCGGCAGTTCTCGCCGAGCTCGCGCGCGACCAGCAGGCTCGCGCCCCAGTCGGGGTTGACCGAGCTGTAGAAGGCCGGCTCGAAGGGCTTGTGCTCGGTGTACATCGACCAGCCGGGCGGGAGTGCCTCGTGCACGCGGCGCAGGCTGTCGATGGTGCGGTCGAGCGCGCCGCGGAAGTCGTGCTGGCCGGGATGGTTCGAGCCATCGGGCAGCCAGACGGTGAGCGCGCGGCTGCCCAGCCGCGCGCCGAGGTCGACGACATGGAGGTTGTGGTCGACGGCGCGCGCGCGCGCCTCCTCGAAGGCGTTCGAGACCGAGCCGAACTTCCAGCTCGCCCGCGGGTCGTTCGGCCGCGCGCCGTCCTGGAAGGTGTTGGAATTGATCGGGCCGCAGGCGACGCCCGAGGCCTCGAGGTACTGGCGCGCCGCGGCGACGTCGCCGGGCTCGTCCCAGGGGATGTGCAGGCTGACCTCGCCATTGGCGCCGGTCAGCGCGTCGAGCGCGGCCACGTCGTCGATCTTCTGGAACAGCGTCGCGGGCTCGCCAGCCTCGGGAAAGCGCCCGAAGCGCGTGCCGCCGGTGCCGAGCGCCCAGCTCGGCACGGCGATGCGCAGCGACGCGAGCCGGGCCAGCAGCGCCTCGACGTCGACGCCGCGGCGCGCGAGCCGGGCCGCGAGCTGGCCGAATTCCTCCTGGTGCGCCGCCGCGCCGCGCGACGCGACCTCGGCGACGCGCGCGGCGAGCGCGCGGCGGGCGGCCTCGGGGGAGCTCATACCAGGACCTCCTCGCGCTTGCCCATGAAGCGGAACAGGATCGCCAGCGGAACGAAGGTCAGCGCGATCAGGATCGTGCCATGGGCGGCAGCGAGGCCGAAATTGGCGTTCACCACCTCGGTGAAGATCGACACGCTCATCGTCGCGGTCGAGCCGGATTGCAGGATCAGCGTCGCGCTCAGCTCGCGGATCGTGTTCGACCAGGTGAGCAGCGCGCCGGAAAGGATGCCCGCGGAGATCATCGGCACGGTGACGAGCAGGAACGTGCGCAGCGGGCCGGCGCCGAGGTTGGTCGAGGCGTCCTCGGCGTCGCGTGCGACCTGCTGCAGCATCGCCACGGCCGAGCGCACCGAGAAGGGCAGCCGGCGGATGAAGTAGGCGAGCACGATGATCGTCGCGGTCCCGGTCAGCAGCAGCGGCGGCTCGTTGAAGGCGACGACGAGCCCGACGCCGAGCACGATCCCGGGCACCGCGTAGGAGAACATGATGACCATGTCGAGCAGGCCGGTGACCCGGCCGCGGCGACGCACGACGACGTAGGCGATCGCGGTGCCGGCGACCGCGCAGAGCAGCGTCGCCGCGCTGGTGAAGAGCAGCGTGTTGGCGAGCGGCATCTCGAGGTTGCGCGCGATGGCGCGGTAGTTGTCGAGGGTGGGACGCGCGACCAGCAGCGGGCCGTTGGCCTCGAGGAAGGACGACACGACGACGGTCGCCATCGGCAGCAGCGCGAGCCCGGTGAGCAGCAGGACATAGGCGCTCGCCAGCGCGCGCTTCGCCAGCGGCTGCTCGCGCATCTCCAGCGGCCGGATCGTCTGCGCGCCATGGGCGAAGCGCGTGGCGATCGCGCGCTGCAGCAGGAGCGCGAGGGCGGTGACGGCCAGGAGCAGGACCGAGAGCGTCGCCGCGAGGGTGGGCCTGCCGCCGAAGTCGTTCACGAACTCGCTGTAGACGAGCACGGGCAGGACGCGGAACCGCTCGCCGAGGATGATCGGCGTGCCGAAGTCCGAGAAGGCGGCGACGAAGACGAGCAGCGCGCCGGTCGAGACCGAGGGGACCAGCATCGGCGCGATCACGGTGAGGAAGCCGCGCAGCTCGCTCGAGCCGAGGTTGCGCGCCGCGTCCTCGACGCTCTGGTCGATCGAGCGCAGCCCCGAGGAGACGAGCAGGAAGACGAAGGGGAAGTACTGGAGCACGAAGACGAAGACGATGCCCTGCGCGCCGTAGATCGACGGCAGCTGGATGCCCCATTGCGCCAGCCAGGACGACACGATGCCGCTGCGGCCGAACAGGATCACCCAGGAATAGGAGCCGATGAAGGGCGGCGAGACGAAGGTGATGACCACCGCCGCGCGCACGAAGCCGCGGCCCCAGATGTCGTAGCGGGTCGTGAAGTAGGCCGCGGGCACGCCCACCAGCACGGCGCCGATCGTCGCCAGCGCGCTGACCTGGAAGGAGTTGACGAGCGTCTGCCAGTAGAAGCGCTCGGAGAAGAAGAGCCGGTAGTTCTCGAGCGGGCTCGCGGCGTCGCCCTTCCCGGAGAAGCTGAGCCCGACGATGCTCGCCACCGGCAGGACGAGGAGCAGCGCCACGATCGCGAAGGCCGCGAGCGTCACCATCGGCCAGAAGCCGAGGAGCTCGCGCAGCGCCGCGCGCGGCGCGGTCCGCGCGCTCATGGGCCGCCATCCTCCGCGAAGGCGGTGATCGCCTCCGGCACGACGTCGAAGCGCAGCGCGGCGCCGGGCGCGGTGGCGACGGCGCCGGGCTGGCTCAGCGCCAGCGCCACCACCTGCGCGCCGCCGCCGACGTCCAGCACCTGGCGCATCGACGTGCCGGCATAGACCGTGTCGCGCAGCACCGCGCCATTGGCGGCGCCGGGGGCGACGCGCACGTGGTGCGGGCGGAAGGCGAGCACGAAGCGCGCCCCCGTGCCGCGCAGCCGCGATGCCGGCACGGCCAGCCGCGGGCCGCCCTCGGCCTCGAAGGGCACGAGGCCCGCCGCGTCGGCCTCTCCCGCGCGGCGCGCGGGCAGGAAGTTGCTCTCGCCGATGAAGCCCGCGACGAAGCGCGTGCGCGGCTCGTTGAAGATCTCGTGCGGCGTGCCGAGCTGCTCGATCCGGCCCGCGCGCATGACCGCGATGCGGTCGGAGAGCGACAGCGCCTCCTCCTGGTCGTGCGTCACGTAGATCGTGGTGACGCCGATCTCGCGCTGCAGCGCGCGGATCTCCCCGCGCAGGTGGACGCGCATCTCCGCGTCGAGGTTGGAGAGCGGCTCGTCCATGAGCAGGACGTCGGGCTCGATGACGACGGCGCGCGCCAGCACGACGCGCTGCTGCTGCCCGCCCGAGAGCTCGCGCGGCCGGCGCGCGGCGAAGGGCGCGAGGCGGGTCATCTCGAGCATGCGGCCGACGCGCCGGTCGACCTCCGCGCGCGGCAGGCCGCGCGCCTTGAGCCCGTAGGCGATGTTCTGCGTGACCGTCAGGTGCGGGAAGATCGCGTAGTTTTGGAACACCATTCCGGTGTTGCGGCGATGCGCCGGCACGTCGTCGATCGGCCGGTCGCCGAACAGCACGCGGCCCGCCGACTGGCGCAGGAACCCAGCCACGACGCGCAGCAGCGTCGTCTTCCCGCAGCCGCTCGAGCCGAGCAGCGTGAAGAACTCGCCGGAGCGGATGGAGAGCGAGACGTCGTCGACGGCGACGAAGTCGCCGAAGCGCTTCGAGAGCGCCTCGATCGTGACGGAGGTCGTTGGCACGCTGGTCCTGCCTGGCATCGCCGATGGGGGCGGGCGCCGCGGCCCGTGCCGCGGCGCCCGCGTGCGTCAGCCCTGCGTCTTGACGATGATGCGCTGCATGCGGTCGAGGATGTCCTTGCGGCTCTCCGCGCCCCACTTCGAGTCGTAGTCGATGACCTTCAGGCGCTCGGCCGGGATCATCTCCGGATGCGTGGCGACGCCCTTGCGCGTCGGGCGACGGCCCGGGAACTTCGTGGCGAGCTCCGACTGCGCGCCCGCGGAGACCAGGTAGTCGGCGAAGGCGCGCGCGGCGTTCGGGTTGCGCCCGCCCTTGACGATGAACATGCCCTCGGCCTCGAGCAGCGTGCCGTCGGACGGGTAGACGATGCCGGCGGTGCCCGCGAGCACGTAGTTGAACGCGCCCTCCTCGTAGGTCACGCCGATCGGGTACTCGCCGCGGCCGACCTGCTGGAAGACCAGGCTGGAGCGGATGACCAGGTTCATGTTGCGCGTCATGCGCTCGACGAGGTCCCAGCCCTTGTCGTCCTTGCCGTAGATGCTGAGCCAGGTGACGAGCGCGGAATAGGCGGAGCTGGACTTCGAGGGCTCGGCATGGACGATCTTCTTCGCCCATTTCGGGTCGGCGAGGTCGGCCCAGCTCTTCGGCGCGTCCTCGGGCTTCACGAGGTTGCGGTTGTACATGATGACCATCGTGCTCGCGCCGAAGGGCGTGTTGAAGCCCGCGGCGTCGATCATCCTCGGCTCGATCGCGGCGAGCTCGCGCGAGCGGTACTGGTCGAACAGGTCCGGCGACGAGGCGCCGGTGTCGGCGAAGCCGCCCCAGAGCACGTCCGCGCCTGGGCGCGCGCGCTCGGCGCGGATGCGGTTGAGGAGCTCTCCCGTGCCGGCCTTGATCGTGGTGACCCTGATGCCGTTCCTCTGCCCGAAGTCGTTGCAGAAATGGTCGACCATCTCCGAGGGATGCGAGGCGTAGACGACGAGCTCCTTCTCGAGCGCCTGGGCCTGCGCGCGGCTGGCGAGCGCGGCGGCGCCGAGGGCGGAGGCGGCGGCGAGGGTGGATCGGCGGGACAGGCTCTTCATGGGCTTCCTCCACGGGTGGACGCGCGTCACGCGCGCGTCATCGTTCCGAAACGAAGCCGTAGTCTAGGGCAGTCGCGCCCCCGCTGCGAAGCCTGTCGGCGCCCGCCCCCGCGATCAGCCAAGCAGCGGCGCGTAGTCGTCGAGGAAGCCCTCGAAGGCGGCGGCGAAGCCGTCGAGCTCGGCCTGGCCATGCGGCAGCGACAGCACGAACATGCCGCGGAAGGTCATGTAGTAGCCGCGCGCGAGCATCTCGAGCTGCAGGAGCTTCAGCCAGTCCTTCGACGAGCCCGCGGAATCGGCCGGGCTGTTCACCGGGCCGCGCACGAAATGCACGTTCATCATCGAGCCGCGGCCCGAGACATGCACGCGCAGGCCGCGCTTCGCGATCGCGGCGTTCATGCGCTGGCGCAGCGCGTCGCCGCCGGCGTTGAAGGCGATCGAGCGCTCGGGCGTCAGGACCTTGGTCAGGCCCGCGAGGCCCGCCGCCATCGTCAGCACGTTGTTGTTGAACGTGCCGGCATGGGCGAGCGCGTCGGGCCGCGCCGGGTCGAAGCGCTCCATGATGCGCGCCGCGCCGCCGAAGGCGCCGAAGGAGAGCCCGCCGCCGAGGTATTTCCCGAGCGTGACGAGGTCCGGCACGATGCCGAGCGCGCCATGCAGGCCCGAGGGCGAGAGGCGCGAGGTCATGACCTCGTCGAAGACCAGCAGGCTGCCGGCCTTGCGCGTCTCCTCGCGCAGCATCCCTAGGAACTCGACCGTCGCGGGGATGCAGCCGCCGCCGCCGAGCATCGGCTCGAGGATGACGCAGGCGAGGTCGTCGGCGTTGGCGCGGATCATCGCGCGCGTGCCCTCGACGTCGTTGTAGTCGGCGAGCAGGAAGGGGAACGGCACGTTGAGCGGCGAGCCGTTGCCCGAGAAGATGAAGACGCCGCCATGGTAGCCGCCCTTCATCACCAGCACCTTCGACCGGCCGGTGAAGACGCGCGCGACGCTGACCGCCATCAGGTTGGATTCGGTGCCGGAATTGGTGAAGCGCACGAGCTCGAGCGCGGGGAAGCGCTCGACCAGCAGCCGCGCGAGCTCGGCCTCGTAGCGGTTCGGCGCGCCGAGCACGATGCCGTCGGAGAGCGCCTCCTTCACCGCCTCGACGATGGCGGGCTCGGAATGGCCGTAGAGGCCGGCCGTGTACTCGGCCACGAAGTCCGTGTAGCGGTTCCCGTCGAGGTCCCACACGTGGCAGCCCTCGCCGCGCGCGATCGTCACCGGGAAGGGCGGGTAGTAGATGACCGTGCGCGTGTTGCCGCCGGGCATGACCTTGCGCGCCGCGTCGTGGCGCCGGCCGCTCCGGGGATGGGCATCGACGAAGCGCTTCTCCGCCTCCGCCAGCGCCGCGCCGAGATCGAGATTCCGCTGCCCGCCCATGATCGCTCCCCCGTGCCGTTGCAGGTCGCGACGCTAGCGCCTGCCGGCGGACCGCATCAACGCCCGAGGCCAGCGCGGCCGCGAATCCCCCCTTGGCCGCGCCGCGCGGGCGGTCCAATCTCCGGCGTCCTGCCGCCGGGCGACGCGGGGTCGCCGGCGCCATCGAGGGGAACGCACATGAAATTCCTGACCTTCCAGTCCGGCAAGGACGCGAGCTACGGGGCCGTGGTCGGCGACGGCGTCGTCGACCTGGGCAAGCGCCTTGGCAAGAAGTACCCGACGCTGCGCGCGGCGCTCGCCGCGGGCGCGCTCGCAGACCTGGCGAAGGTCGCGAAGGCGGCGAAGAAGGCCGACCTGCCACTCAGGAAGGTGAAGTACCTGCCCGTCATCCCCGACGCGCGGAAGATCATCTGCGTCGGCCTCAACTACAGGGACCACCGCGCCGAGACGAAGAGCGCGGAGCTCCCCTACCCGACGCTGTTCCTGCGCATGCAGGCGAGCCAGGTCGGCCATGGCCAGCCGCTGGTCAAGCCGAAGGAGAGCGAGAAGCTGGACTGGGAAGGCGAGCTCGCGGTGATCATCGGCCGCGGTGGCAGGCGCATCGCGCGCGAGAGGGCGATGGGCCATGTCGCGGGCTATGCCTGCTACCACGACGGCTCGGTGCGCGACTTCCAGCGCCACACCACGCAGTTCACGCCGGGCAAGAACTTCGCCGGCACCGGCGGCTTCGGTCCCTGGATGGTGACGAAGGACGAGGTCGGCGACATCACGAAGCAGACGCTGACCACGCGCGTGAACGGCGTCGTCAAGCAGCAGGCCGGCATCGACCTGCTGATCTTCGACATCCCCTCGCTCATCGCCTACATCTCGACCTTCGTGCCGCTCGAGGGCGGCGACGTGATCGTCACCGGCACGCCCGGCGGCGTCGGCGCGGCGCGCACCCCGCCGGAGTTCATGAAGCCCGGCGATGTCGCCGAGATCGAGATCACCGGCGTCGGCACGCTGCGCAACGTCGTCAAGGAAGGCTGAGCCCGGCCTCCCTCCCCCATCCGCGCCACGGCGCGGATGGACGACCCCGGCTCCCCTCCCGTCCGCGCTTCGCGCGGATGGGAGGGGTGGCGCCGCGCGGCAGCGCGGCGACGGGGAGGGCAATCGTGCCGGAGGCCGGGAGGGAGCAACGGCTCTGGCGGTGAAACGCCGATCGCAGCGCACGCCATCCGCCCGCCGCGCGAGCAGGCGGCACTCGCCCCCTCCGTCGCGCGCCTGACGGCGCGCGCCACCTCCCCCACCCGCGCTACCGCGCGGCCGGGGGAGGAGCCAGGTTCACTCCTGCCCCGTCGAACCAGCTTCCTTGCCGCGCGTCAGCACGGCAGCGCGTGGGCGGCGGCGGCGCGCTTCGTGGCGGCGTCGAGCAGGAAGCCGAGATCGGTGCCGGTCGACACGTAGCGCGCGCCCATCGCGACGCAGCGCGCCGCGAGGTCGGGGCGGCCGGCGAGGCCACCCACGCCGGCATGGCGCCCGAGCCGACGGCAGGCGTCGATGACGCGCGCATAGGCCTGCATCAGCCGCGGGTCGTCGAAATCCCCCGGCGCGCCGATGTCGGCGAGCAGGTCGTTGGCGCCGAGCAGCGCCATGTCGACGCCCTCGACGGCGAGGATCTCGTCGGCCGCCGCGATCGCCGCCGCGGTCTCCAGCTGCACGACGACCATCGTCACCGCGTTGGCCGCGCGCATCGCCTCCGCGGCCGGCGGCCCCGCGAAGCCGAATTGCGGCAGCGCGCCCGCGGCCGAGCGACGGCCGAGCGGCGGGTACATCGCCGCGGCCACCGCCTCGCGCGCTTCAGCGGCGCTGTCGACATGCGGGACGATCACGCCCATCGCGCCGCCATCGAGCACGCGCGAGATCCATTCCGGCCCGCGCGCCGGCACGCGCACGAGCGGCGCGAGGCCCGCCTCCTGCGCGGCGACGCAGATGCGCGCGGCGGTCTCGATCGAGAACGGCCCGTGCTCGAGGTCGACATAGATCGTGTCGAAGCCCGCGCTGCGCGCCAGCAGCGCGACCGCCGGGTCGGCGACGAGGCGCACGGTCATCGACGCGGCGACCTCGCCGCGCGCGAGCCGCTCCTTCAGCGCGTTGCGCGGCGCGGCGGCCATCGCGCTCAGCCCTTGCGCGCCAGGCGGTCGATCTCCGCGAGGTCCTCCGCGCCGATCGCCCAGCCCGCCGCGGCGACGTTCTGCTCCAGCTGCTCGGGCCGCGTCGCGCCGGCGATCACGCTCGACACGAGCGGGTTCGCCAGCAGCCACGAGAAGGCGAGCTCCAGCATCGAGCGGCCGCGCGCGGCGCAGAACGCCTCGAGCCGCTCGACGATCGTCCAGTTCGCCTCGGTCATGTAGATGTCGGCGAGGCGCTGCGTGTTGGTGAGGCGCGCGCCCTCCGGCATCGCGGCGTTGCGCCGGTACTTGCCCGTCAGCATCCCGCAGGCGAGCGGGAAATAGGGCAGCAGCCCCATGCCCGAGCGGCCGAGCGCCGGCAGCAGCTCCGCCTCGATGCCGCGCGCGAGCAGGCTGTACTCGTCCTGCGCCGAGACGAAGGGCACGTAGCCGCCCATCCGCGAGGTCCAGCGCGCCTCGACCACCTGCCAGGCCGGCAGGTTCGAGCAGCCGACATAGCGGACCTTGCCGGAGGAGACGAGGTCGTCGAGCGCGCGCATCGTCTCCTCGATCGGCGTGCCGGGATCGGGCTCGTGCTGCTGGTAGAGGTCGATCCAGTCGGTGCGCAGGCGGCGCAGGCTCGCCTCCACCGCCTCGACGATGTAGCGGCGCGAGGCGCCGCGCGCCCTGCCCTCGTCGTCCATCGGCTTGGCGTACTTGGTGGCGAGGACGATGCGCTTGCGCAGCGGGCCCATCACCTCGCCCATCGCGGCCTCGGAGCCGCCCTTGTTGCCGTAGATGTCGGCGGTGTCGAAGAGGGTGATGCCGAGGTCGACGGCCCTGTGGACCACGCGGCGCGTCGCCTCGACGTCGATCCGCCCGCCGAAATTGTTGCAGCCGAGACCGACCGCCGAAACCAGGAGCCCCGAATCGCCGAGCCTGCGCTGCTGCATGGATGCCTCCGCCGATGAAGAGGCGCGCATGCTGCCGCATCGCCGCGCGGCGCGGAAGCCGCGCGCGCGGCATGGGCGGGGCGCGCGCGGCGGCGGTTGCGCGGCGGCGCGCGCAGGGCCGATGCTGCGTGCAGGCGCGCATCGGCGCAGGGAGGATCGGGATGGACGGTTTCGCGGGGAATGCCTGCATCGTCGGCGCGGCGGGCGGGATCGGCGCCGCGACGACGCGCGCGCTGCGCGCGGGCGGCGCGGCGTCGCTCGCGCTGCTCGACATGGACACGCCGGCGCTGGCGGCGCTCGCGGCGGAGACCGGCGCGGCCAGCGCGACGCTCGACGCGCGCGACCAGGCCTCGGTGCTCGCCGCGCTCGACGCCGCGCGCCGCGCCATGCCGCGCCTCGACGCGCTGGTCGTGTGCACGGGCATCGTCGACACGCGGCCGATCGGGGAGCTCGACCCCGCGCGCTGGGCGGAGATCGTCGCGATCAACCTCACCGCGCCCTACCTGTGCTGCCGCGCGGCCTCGGGCTGGATGGCCGATGGCGGGCGCATCGTGCTGCTGTCCTCGCTCGCGGCGCGCACCGGGGGCGTCGCGACGTCGAGCGGCTACGCGGCCTCGAAGGGCGCGCTCGAATCCTTCGCCAAGGGCATCGCGCGCGAACTCGCGCCGCGCGGCATCACGGTCAACTGCGTCGCGCCGGGCTGGATCGACACGCCGATGACCGCGCCGCATCCCGCGGAGACGAAGCGGCGCGTCGAGGCGGCGACGCCGCTGCGCCGCACCGGGCGCGCGGAAGAGGTGGCGGCGACGATCGCCTTCCTGCTCTCGCCCGGCGCCGGCTACGTCACCGGCGCGACCGTGCCGGTCAATGGCGGCATCAGGATGGAGTGAGGCGCCTCAGCGCCCCATCGCCTGCTGCATCACCTGGCGGTCGGCCTCGGTGTAGAACGCGTCGGCGTGGCAGTCGGCGCGGCGCATGCCGAGCTCGTCCAGCACCTCCACGCAGCTCTCCACCATCACCGGCGGGCCGGCGAGATAGGCCTTCCAGCCCTCGAGCCCGCCCGCCAGGTCCGCGCGCAGCGCGTCGCGCAGGAAGCCGGTGCGGCGCGCGGTCGGGCCCTGCGGCTCGGAGAGCACGGGCACGACCTCGAGGTTCGTGTGCCGCGCCGCGAGCGCCGCGAGATGGTCGAGCAGGTAGAGGTCGCGCTCGGCGCGCGCGCCGGCATAGAGCCGGACCGGCTGGCGCGCGCCGGAGGCCAGCGCCGCCTCGACGATCGACTTGATGGGCGCGAGGCCCGAGCCG
>Ga0194118_10004243_pt1 | contig 15844 bp, 13 predicted proteins | sample TA2MahsurfametaG_2_FD_148662 | JGI IMG/M metagenome (GOLD analysis project Ga0194118, IMG submission 148662) | Freshwater microbial communities from Lake Tanganyika, Tanzania - TA2015013 Mahale N5 surface | ecosystem: Environmental > Aquatic > Freshwater > Lake | place: Tanzania: Lake...
GAAAAAGCCTGCAAAGAAAGCGACAAAAAAAGCGGCTCCAAAAAAGGCAGCAAAGAAGCCTGCAAAAAAAGCTGCTAAGAAAGCAGCCCCAAAAAAAGCTGCTAAGAAAGCCGCTCCAAAAAAAGCTGCGAAAAAGCCTGCAGCGAAAAAGCCTGCAGCGAAAAAGCCTGCAGCGAAAAAGCCTGCAGCGAAAAAGCCGGCAGCGAAAAAGCCGGCAGCTAAGAAGCCAGCGCCAAAAAAGATGCCCGCTCCAAAGCCAGCTGCCCCTCTAGTAAAAGCTCCGGAAGTGGCTCCTCCCGCGGCTCCTCCTGCGGAAGGATCAGCCAACTGAGAATTTTCGTCAGTAAAACCCGGCTTTTGCCGGGTTTTTTTATGTCGATTCCCGTACCTGGAGCTCCGGAGAAAAGATGAACTTCTTCTGGGGCATTGGCTCTTTGCGAATCATTCCCAGGATCAAACGAACGGCCGCATAGCCCATTTCGCGAATGGGCTGGGAAACGACACTGATGGAAGGGGAACCCAGTCGAAAGAGCACACTGTCGTCAAATGACACGACGGCCAGGTCTGCAGGGATACGCTTGGAGGCCACCCGGATGGCCTCTAAGCCGGAGACACCAAGGAAGTTGGTGGTAAAGAAGATGGCATCCATGTCCTTTTCCCTTCGGATCATCTCTAAGATATTTGCAGTTGCTAGGTGGTCGGTGGCATCAGAGGGGAGACGGAGGATTCTTCCGCCATGGAATTCGATGCCATGCGCCTCCAATGCTTCCAGATAGCCTTGCTCCCGCTCCAACATCTGAATCTGTTGGGATGCCAAGGTGACCATACCGACCTTACGGTATCCCTTGGATGCCAGCAGCGCCACTGCCGACCTCGCCCCCTCGCGATTGTCTATGGTCACATGGCAAATATCCAGGTCCGGGAAATGCCTATCGACCAATACCACCGGCTTACCTTTTGAAACCAGGTCCTCCACTTCTTGCTGCATGCCCGGGGTGGGCACAATGATAAACCCGTCCATTTGGCGATGCTGCATCAAAAAGAGCAGCCGGTTAGCCTTGGACGCTTCGTTTTCCGTGCTGCAGAACATCACGGTGTACCCCGACTGGTATGCCTCTTGCTCGACATGCCGGGCCAGATGGGCAAAGAAAGGGTTGGAAATATCTTCGACAAAAAGGGCTAAGGTATGCGACTGTCCGGTCCGCAATCCCCTGGCCACTTCATTTGGACGGTAATTCAGCCGCTGGGCGGCCTCTTCAATCCTACCCTTCATCTCGGCACTGATCCGCTTCTCCCTGGCCTTCCCGTTTAGGACGAAAGAGACAGTCGTGGTAGATACCCCCACATCACGGGCTATATCCTTGATGGAGACGAGCGGCATGTGATTGAAGCATCAAGCAAGATGCGTATCAGAGATGGATGTCTAACAACCATCCGCAGATGAGGTCAAGAGATCTTCTCCACCTGCATGAAGTTGAGTTCCACGGGCGTGGCTCTTCCGAAGATCTTTACAGTGACCTTTAGCTTCATCTTCTCTTTGTTGACCTCCTCAATGACACCGTTGAAATCGTTGAAAGGACCATCGATGATCTTGATAGGCTCACCTACAATATATGGCTCCATCATGCTGGCACTGCCATCACCCGCCTTTTCATCCACTCGTCCCAGCATTTTGTCCACCTCAGATTTCCGAAGTGGGACAGGATTTTCTTTGCCAAGGAAATGAATGACACTGGTTGTATTGCTGATCGAGGATATCAAATCATCTGTCAATTTACCCTCGACTTCAATCATCACATAGCCAGGATAGAAGTTCCGCTCGCGAACGACCTTCTTACCATTCTGGACTTTATAAACCTTTTCTACAGGTAGAAAAATCTGCCGGATGATTCGATCCCATCCCCTGTCTTTATTTCGGGATATGTCTTTATCGAGGTATTCCTTTACCTTCTTCTCCTTGCCGTTGATCACACGGAGGACATACCATTTCGATTCCTGCTGGGTGGACGCTTCCATCATTTGAAAAGTGAGTAGATGAATTTGAAGACGGTGCTGCCCCCCAGGTCCATGACCCATACCAATCCGGTGATCACCAACGTGGCCACCAATACAATCATCGTTGACTGCTGCAGCTGCAACCATGACGGCCAGCTCACTTTTTCCATTAACTCCTCATAGGAATGCCGGAAATATGACTGCAATTTATTCATAACGTGTCAATGAAAAATGTCTATGTTCCCAAAGCCCGTGCCTACTGTACACGTGCCTTTGGTAGGAAGTGTGCCATGCGGCAGACGTATTTATTTGGCACGGGCACCAGGATTCGAACCTAGATCAAAGGTTTTGGAGACCTCTATTCTGCCGTTGAACTATGCCCGTGTGCAGGGGGCTAAGGTAGGAATTCCAAGGAATCCATACACATTCCCGATGTCAATGATAAGATACCCGGGGGAGCCCGGGTACCTTATGATAATTCCCGACTGTCTTGTGCTCCAAGCCGCTAAATCGACAAGTGGCGCGACAGGACGGGATTATTTCAATATTTCGGTCACCTGACCAGCACCAACAGTACGACCTCCTTCGCGGATGGCAAATTTGAGGCCTTTTTCCATGGCGATCGGGGTGATCAGGCTGACGCTGAGGTTGATATTATCCCCGGGCATCACCATCTCTGTATTCTCAGGGAGCTGTACAGTTCCCGTCACGTCCGTAGTACGGAAGTAGAACTGAGGACGGTACTTGTTGAAGAACGGGGTATGACGGCCACCTTCTTCCTTGCTCAAGACATACACCTCGCCTTTGAACTCGGTGTGCGGAGTGATGGAGCTAGGCTTGCAGATGACCATACCACGGCGGATGTCTTTCTTTTCAATGCCGCGGAGCAATATACCCGCGTTGTCGCCTGCTTCGCCTTCATCCAGCAGCTTGCGAAACATCTCCACACCCGTGCAAGTGGAGCTCAAAGGAGCTTCCATCAGACCTACGATCTCGACGGGCTCACCTACTTTCACCCGACCCCTCTCAATGCGGCCAGTAGCTACCGTTCCGCGGCCTGTAATCGTAAAGACGTCTTCTACGGACATCAGAAAGGGCTGATCGACGGGGCGGGGTGGCAGGGGTACATGGCTGTCGACGGCAGTCATCAACTCATCGATCTTGGCTACCCACTTATCCTCACCAGCAAGGGCGCCAGTAGCAGAGCCTTGAATAATGGGGGTGTTGTCGCCATCGAAGTCGTATTTGGTTAGCAGCTCACGAATCTCCATCTCAACCAACTCGAGAAGCTCGGGGTCGTCGACGAGGTCCACTTTGTTCATGAAAACGACAATGCGGGGAACACCAACCTGGCGGGCCAGGAGAATATGTTCTTTCGTCTGGGGCATGGGGCCGTCTGTGGCCGCTACGACCAGGATGGCACCATCCATCTGGGCAGCACCAGTGATCATGTTCTTGACATAGTCGGCGTGGCCGGGGCAGTCAACGTGGGCATAATGGCGATTCGCCGTCTGATACTCGACGTGTGCTGTGTTGATGGTGATGCCGCGCTCTTTTTCTTCCGGAGCCGCGTCAATCTCATCATACTTCTTTTCTTGTGCCAGACCCCTCTTTGCAAGGATGTTGGTGATGGCAGCAGTCAACGTGGTCTTACCGTGGTCCACATGACCAATAGTACCTACGTTCACGTGAGGTTTGTCCCTCTTAAAAGTCTCCTTAGACATTGTTTCTCGATTTAAATTGTGTTACCCTTATTTCTGCTTCTTTAATCGACGTGGTCCGCTGTGTGGCAGGTCCCGACCGATGAGCCGTTGATGAGAATTGAACTCACGACCTCTTCCTTACCAAGGAAGTGCTCTACCACTGAGCTACAACGGCATGTACCGCTGCTTGGCGGCCTTGCGGAGCGGGAGACGAGGTTCGAACCCGCGACCTATAGCTTGGAAGGCTATCGCTCTACCAGCTGAGCTACTCCCGCATACGGAATCCATAATACCGATGACCATCCGTCCGAACGCCTTTTCGAAAAAAGTCAGTACGAACAAATGGGGTGGGCAGGAGTGGATTCGAACCACTGAAGTCGAAAGACAGCGGATTTACAGTCCGCCCCATTTGGCCGCTCTGGAACCTGCCCCGATATGCCGGGAACGCTGGCTGATCCCAGGCACAGCTTGCCGGTGAACCGGACAATCTGATGGCCTTGAGCCAGAGAAGGGACTCGAACCCCCGACCCGCTGATTACAAATCAGCTGCTCTACCAGCTGAGCTACTCTGGCAGATCCGAATGGGGATGCGCCATCATGCGATCCGTGTGGCTAGACAAAGAACTACCAAAAAATTATATTTTTTGGGGAATGCAAAGGTAATAGAATTCTAATAAATGAAAAAAAACGGCTGTAGGATAATTTCTGAACCCCCGAAAAGCCCGACAGGAGCACAAATAGCTTTATCCTCGGAAAATGCCGCCTCCAACCTATGCGGCCTCCGACTGCTTCTCCTTGAACCGCTTGACCTGTACCAGCAGGGCGTCAAGGGCGGCGTCAAAAGACTCTTCGAACGACTTAGAAGTGTATTTGACGAACAACTCGTGCCCTGGAAGTTTCACACGGATCTCGGCCACCTTGTCCTTGATCTGATGAACGATGTTGTCCAGCTTAAGAAAGACATCCACCTTGGTAATCCGGTCGTGAAGGCTGGAAAGGCGATGCATCTTTCGTTGGATGTGTTCTATCAATTTAGCGTCAGCCTCAAAATGCACGGCATGGATATTCGTAGTCATACGGATGATTTAGGTTAGTCATTCACAAACTTGACTCTTACTGAAAATACACCATCAGCCACGCATTTTTAATATATTATCATACATTTCTGAATTTTTTAACCTGTCCCGGCACTTTCTGAGCGGTCAGCCCTTGGGATGGGCCTTCCGATGGGCCTCCAGGAGTCGAGCGATGCTATTATGCGTGTAGATCTGCGTGGCTGCGAGGCTGCTATGACCCAGCAACTCCCGGACGGCCCCGATATCAGCCCCCCGGTCGGTCAGATGGGTCGCAAAACTATGGCGCAAGACGTGAGGGCCCCGCTTCTCGGAAGTCGTCACCAGAGAAAGATAGCGCCGCACGATCGCATAGGCCGTCCGAGGATGCATTGGGCCCCCAGCTGGCCGCTGGATGACATGCCCGACAGGCAAGCCTGCGGATGTCTGCAAGTCCAAATGTGCCTGCAGCTGGGCAACCAGGGGCGGCCCCAGAGGGATCACCCGCTCCTTGCCACCCTTTCCCATCACACGGAGGGTGGCTGAGCGAAGGTCAAGATCGCGCACCTGCAGCTGCAGGAGCTCGCTGATGCGGAGGCCTGCCCCGTATAGGACTTCCAGCATCGTACGCTCGGTGGAGCCGGTCAACCCTTCAGGGAAGATTATGTCTTCCAACAACCTCCGCATACCTCTTTCCTCAACCTGCACCGGCAGTCGCCGCGGCACTTTAAGCAGTCGAATATCCCGGCAGGGATCCCTGAGGAGGTCCCCATTCCGTCTAACAAAGGCAAAAAAAGACCGGACACAGGAGAGTTTCCGGTTCACCGAACGGGCCTTCAACCCAAGGCCAGAAAGTTCCGCAAGCCAGCTGCGGATGTGCAATGGCTTCGCCTGGAGGGCATTAGGCATCTCATATTGCCCGGAGAGATATTGAAAGAATTGCCGAAGATCCTCTTCGTAGGCAATCAACGTATGCCGGGAATAACGCTTCTCAAAACGAAGATGGCTGATATATGCAGCGGCGGAAGGGCAAACAGAAAACAGCGTATCCATGGCTGCCATGAAGGTACGAAACCCAGCGCAACCATTAAGGCAAATGAGGAGGTCAAGCCTCGATCACACCTGTGGTGATCTGTTGCTTATAGATGGCCTTGAGTACTTCACCGCGGCGCTTTACTGAAGGCTTCTTATAACACTGGCGGTCCCGCAGTTGCAGCAGAATCTTAGCCTTCTCGAATTTCTTCTTGTACTTCTTGAGTGCCTTGTCGATGTTCTCGCAGTCTTTTGAATCGATGATAAGCATGGTGTTGATCCCAATTTTGGACTGCGAAGTTAGGGGCCGGGCTTCAATCTTCCAAACATAGCCGTTGTTTCCCGCCGGATACCGAACTTGCACCCGAAATAAGCCCCATGTTCACCGGTATTGTCGAAGCCATCGGTACCGTGGTAGAGGTCATCCCCACCGGAGCGAACCTCACCTTCTGGATTGATGCGCCCATCTCCCCCGATCTGAAGCCTGACCAGAGCCTTGCACACGACGGAGCCTGTCTCACCGTGGAAGACGTCCAGGGGAGCCGACACCGGGTGACTGCCGTCCGGGAGACCCTGGATAAGACGATCCTCGGGACATGGCAACCTGGGCACCGGGTCAACCTGGAACGATCTATGATGCTCGGCGGCCGAATCGACGGGCACCTGGTGCAAGGGCATGTAGACACCACAGGTACCTGCAGCCAACTGATCGCTGCCGATGGAAGTTGGGAGATGACCTGTATCTTCCCGACGCAGTTCAGCCATCTGGTGATTGAAAAAGGATCGATCTGCATCAATGGCGTCAGTCTTACCGCCTTTTCGGTTGAAGAAGATCGCCTAACGGTCGCCATCATCCCCTACACATGGACGCACACCACCCTCTCCAGCCTCCGCACTGGCAGACCCGTTAACCTTGAATTCGACCTGCTGGGGAAATATGTGGCCCGTCTTCGCTGATAAATCAGCGGAGCAACTGCATCTTGCCGTAGCCATTTCGGAAGTATTGCCCGGTGGCTGCCCCCTCCGGCATCCATTGCTGAAACCGCTCCGAACCAGTCACGAACCGGTAGAGATACACCCCATTTGCCAAGCGGTGTCCGAATGCATCAGTCCCATCCCAATGGAAAGATGTCAGGTTGCGGCCAATCCGAACAGGCCCGATCTCTGCGGCCGTGATCTCCCGGACAATTTTTCCGGTGACTGTAAGGATTTGGATCCTGAGGTCGCGGGGAGGCTCATGACCCGTCACCGTAAATACAAAGGCCGTCGAAGTAGTAAACGGGTTGGGGTAGTTGAATAAATCTGATATCATCGGACGCGTCACCACCTGGAAGCGTATACTGTAATCTGCTGTTCCGGGGGCATTGCCTTTTCGGTCGCGCCCCCGCACAATCAGCTCATACTCGCCATCGCGGACAAATACGGGTTTCCATGCTGCCAGCGCCTTGTTTTCCCCTGAGGGTGGCGGGGCTGCAGGGGTAAACCGCAGGCTGTCAGATCCATAACGGACGGGACGGAGCTGCCCGTCCGGAGATCGGATGGACAACTGCAGCAGAGACGTATCATCCAAGGGGAGGTATCGGCTGTTGTCGGTCAGGCTTACCAGGATGTTCGGCCGGGCGCTCACAATATCTCTATTCAAAATCGGCTGGCCGTCAAAGGTCACTTCCAAAACAGGCTTGAGCAGGTCAGACCGGACATGGAAGCGCTTGTGCAAAATATTATTAAAACGGTACTGCTCTGGAGGCAGATTTGCGGGATTCACCTCCAGGCGAAGGGCATGATCCCCTTCCAGTGCACGCGTATCGATGGTGGCCTGCACGGTCAGCGTATCGCCGGAAGGCAGGGGCCGCAGCACCGGCATGGGAATGGCGCGCGTCACATTGTCTCGGTCTGTCAGTGTCAGCCATGCCCGCAGGCTGTCGAAGCCCGTAGATCCAATATTCCGGAACGACACGGCGAAGGGGTAGGGCTGCCCCTGCTCAACCGTATCGGGTGCAGAGAATCGCAGAGAAGGCTCCAGGGCTCCTTCCGCACGGGGCTCCGCCAGCAACCGCCAGTAGAGGGGCTGTGCGGGCGTGAATCGGAGACTATCTACCGTAGACATCCGGAGCTGAAGAAAGGGGAATTTAGCCGCATCGATGCTAGACAAGATCGTATCTCCACCCATCACCCTAAAAAGCAGCTCTTCCCGCCCTGCCGTATCCTTGCCAATGACATTGATCCAAGATCTGTCGGGCGAGGGCTCTAGCGACTTCGCATCCCACTCTAGCCGGTCCCACCGCTGGGCCGGACCAAACCAGGAGGTCGTCAGGGAACCCCGGTCCAAACCCATCGAAACATCTATCCGTTGGTCAATAAAGACATCCCTGGCATCACCCATAATGCTGACGATGGGAACGGAGGGATCACCCTTTCGGAAAAAGAAGAGGAAGGGCAGGTTGGTCGTGAATCGCTGGATATCAACAAAACCCAATCTGGTGAGTTGATGGAAAAGAGACCTTCCCGGTCCATGCCGCAGGGTGTCGGCCTTCCAAGCATCGACAAACACCGCATTGCTGAGGCTGCCCATGTTGGTGAGCGAGAGATAGCTGTTTCCCGGTAAGGAGTCTAGGAAGTCCATCGCCGACTTACGGCCTTCCCAACTGTCGTAGGGGAATTCAAAAAGATAATCGTTAAACTGGCAAGGGGCGATACTGCCGTAGCGTCCGCGGCCATCTGGCATTAGTCTGTTACGTATCGGCAACAGGCTGATGCTATCATAGATCACAAACTGAAGTGAGGCCGGACGACAACCCCATAGCACATAGTATTTATCATCGACTTGCACATTGATGCGGCTCTTAGGATAGAGCGGGAAGATGCCGGAGCGGATGACGATGGAAGAAGGCTTCTTGCCAAACCGGAACTGTCGGTCGGCATCCAGGGAGATGTCATTGAACGTCGACTCCAGAAACTGATGGTAATGCGATTGCCCATACCCGGGTGGCGAATTTTTCCGGTAGGTAAAGGCATGGACGGGTGCCGGCGAAGGAGATGGTTGTGGCAGCGTCGGCCGAACCCTCCAATAATATACGGTACCCTGCACCGGCACCCATCCGGGCATGGTGAAGCGCAAAAGACCTCCGGAAGAAGCAAAGGAATTAGTAAGCCGCGAGGGAGAGTTAAACAATACCGTCGTATCCAGTTCCGCCTGGTAGGTGCGGACGGGCGCCAAAGGGTCGGCTGTAGATGCCAAGAATTCCAGGCGGTCCGCTCCTAGGATAGCGTGATGATGTGGAAACAGCGGCTTCACCTCGTCATCTACGATCGTGACAGACCTGGAAATGCTGTTGTTTGATTCAGAGAGCTCTGACACCTTCCCCTCGGGGTCTACCTCTACCAGGATGCGGTTCTCACCTTTGTCGCTCAGCGGTCTGACGGGCACGCGGATACGGATAGAATCCTGATAGGCGATGGTGGTGAGCTTCTGCAGCAGCAACTCCCGGCTTCCAGTGGGCAGCTGGCGCCATACGCGAATGCCGACCGTATCTGGCACCGCCTTGCCGATATTAAGTACCCGGATGTCTACATCGAAGCCAGCGTCGGCGACAGAGACCATGGCAGGCTGTATCCGCAGCTGCGGCTCCTCCACCACATAGTCTGGTGCAGCGTGTGGGTATAGGGTCATAGCCGGGTCCCCATGCAAGGTCACCTGCTCCGCATGGATCCGTGCCAGAAAATCGTGGGGGCCGGTGGTCTGCATCAGCTTACCAAGGGCAGCCCGTTGGATGGCCCCGATGGGGCGACCGTAGTGGCTACCGGAAACGACACTGTAGAGCGCGTCGATATAAAGTTTCAAGTAGTTAACGATGCCGTAATGTGTACTGGCGACAAAGGCAATACTCCCGCGCCTACGGGCGAGCACGTATTTTTCAGACAAAGTCAGGTTGCTGGAGCTGAAGCGCGTGGTGTCATACAGAAAGAAGTTTCCAGCATTGCAGCCGTTGACGAAGAAGAACGGATAGCGGCCGGCATTCTCATAAGCATTAGGGTCGCTGATATTAAACTCCAGTGCTGTGGCAGAGGAATGACCGAAATAGTTCAACATGCCAATGCCCTCTGAGAAAAGTGCTTGCAACTGGGCCGTATTGAGTTGCCCGGTAGCATAGGCAGGATTGTTGCTGAAGGTCTTGACATTACCGCCGAAGGCATTGTCTGCTATGATCGTCCGGGCCGCCGCCATATAGCCAAACAGAAGGCCTTGCAGGTAAGGGTCGCTGCCACCAACGGCATGTACGACATTCTTCGTCCAGGCCCGGTCTCGGACCGTCTGGCCGCCTACTCGAAATACATCCTCCTGCTCTTTGACCTTCTCAAGGTAGTCCCGCACTTCGTCCGGGTGCACAACAGAAAGCCTGCCTATATCAATCCGTGCGATCGGGCCAAGGGTATCAGAGGCAAGCATATTGTCGGACCCTGGGCTGCCAAACGTCGGGACTAAAGCGATGGAAGCTGTGGAAGGCCTGCCTTCGTTGAACCGGTATTGGTCGTAGGTTAGGCCCTTTCCAATAAGGAATACCTTGGAGGGAGGCCGTGCAAAGCGCTGCATGGCATAGCGCAAAAAACCCCGGATAGCCGCCGGATGCTGTCGGATGCCATAGCCAAACAGATCTGTCAGTTCTTCGATGTCGATGATACGGGCATCGTAGCTGCCCCCCTGAGTGCTGGCACGGTACGATCGATAGGCCTCAACGGGATTCGACAATGCTGTACGAAAGAGTTGTGCATGAGAGATGATTAGGTAATCTCCCTGGGCAGATGGCTTTGAAAAGTCAGTGAACACACGCCTGCGCAGATCGGTGATGGTATGAATACTGTTGGGGTCAGAAGCCAATAAGACGTAATCTCCCACCCCACCTGCGGGCAGTACAAAGCGGAGCCTGCCAGACAATACTGTATCCGCCTGCCCTATCCGGTGCTGCTGGAGGTCGAGTAGACAAGGGGAAGATCCACCTACCAGGGTGCCAGAAAATTCCAGGTACCGCTCAGTGACGGCAGCCGGCAGGGTGAACCGCAACGACTTCTCCCCTGCCAGCACCAATGCTCGAGGATACTTGAGGCGCATGCGATGGACGACCATGCGGTCGCTTTGCACCATGCTTCCATTCTGGACTTCCAGTTCTAATACCGGTCCTGCCAGGCGGGTGAGGGGCAAGGCTACCTGAAAAGTAGATTGCGAAAGCTGGTCCATGGATCGCGAAAAAACTTCTGCTGCGTTGACCCGCAGCCGCAATGTTCGGGCGTTCAGCGCATTCCCTGATGCCGTCACCGTTAAGACTGCATCCGGACCGGACGTGGCAACCCGCAGCACAGACAATTTTTCTGTCAAAGGAGTAGAAGGAGAAATCTCCCTGGAAGACCAGCCCTCCCCCGACTCAAAACTGGAGGAATACAGGTTGAGCCCCAGGTTCATGCCATAGCCAGGGTTGAGGCGAGCCTTGTACGCAATATCCAAGGTAGTCAGGCAATAGGTCACCGGCGTGGCAGAGGAACTGCCGGCCGAGGGCTTTGACTCCTGATATCGAAGACCGGGATTTATAGGATCTGCCATCAGAAAATAGGCGGCTGAATCCGTAAACAGACTCCACCTATCGGAGGGCTGCAGGGATGGATCCCGATACAGTTCAGTGTCGGGGGTCCCGTCATTTGGAAGCCCGTAGAATTCGAGGAAGTCGTTGCTTATCGGCATACCTGAAGGACGTGAGGTCCGCAGCGGCACCTCTTTTCCATGACGCCATAGCCGAAATCTTTCCAGCGGAACATCGTTCAACCCAGCCCGCTGCAGGACGGTGAAGGGAATGCGATATAGGCCTTCGGCGCCCACCATAAAACGATGGTAGGCAAGACCGGGCACGACCCATTCATGGCCATACTGCGCATGCACCGAAGAATCGGACAGGAGGCAGGCGAATAAGAAGGGTAAGGATATGTGGAATGGCCTAAACGACATGCCTAAGTCTGTTTGCGTCTTCCTCCGAAAGCGATGCGGAGGGAGAACACATGGGTATACAGAGGATTGGATTGATTGGCGAGATTGGTGAAGGCATAGTCGACCACTACCTGTCGCATCTGAAAGCCAACACCTAGGGATGGCTGATAGATCCATACCTTGTCCAGCTGGAGCGTATCTCCATCGCGCAGTGCCTGCTGAAATTGGGCGATGCCAGCCCGGAAGAACAGGGCCCGCTGGTAGCTAAACTCGATCCCTAGCCGTGGGTCTGCACTCAAGGCACCCATCTGGAGGGGTACATTGCGGGGGCCGTCGAAAGTTAAGTCGATGGCAACCTCGGGTGCCAGGGTAAAGCGTTCTCCCATCTGAAGACGACGGCTGACCCCCAGCAAAAGCCGGGGGGCGGTGAGCTCATTGGACTTTACAGGAATATCATTACGCGTTAGATATAGTACCTCCCGCTCACGTTCAGAAAAAGTATACCGCCAGGCATTGAAGGTGGTCGTGACATCGCGCACGACGGCACCGGCCTGCCACGCCCCCCATTCCAGCTGAACCCCGCCATCGAGCCCAAAGCCCCAGGCTTTAGCAAAGCTCCCTACACTGCGATGGATGAGTTTAGCATTCACGCCATACCGAAAAAGAAGCCCTTCCCTGGATCCTGACTCCCGGGCATATGATAGCAGCAAGGCATAGTCAGCCGATGAGAATGTTCGGATGTTGTTATAATTGATCGTGCCATCCGGCTCGACGAGGTAAAGCGTGTTGGGGATGTCGTCGATGGCGAAACGAAGCAGCGACAGTCCCAGGGTTCGACCCGGCGAAGTTGTAGGAAGCGCCAGGGCTGCATAGTCATACTTGCCAATGCCCGCAAAATAATCAGCATGCATCAGATGGAGCATTGGGCGCTCCTTCACCCGGGCAAGTCCGGCAGGATTCCAGTAGCCAGCCGTCCCATCAGCCACAGAAGCAAGCTGCGCCCCACCCATGGCCAAGCCACGAGCACCCGCACCTATATTCAAAAACTCATTGGAATATTTCCGGAACTGTGCCCCTGCCCCGAATCCTGACGACAGGAGATAAAGGCAAGCCATGGCCCTGGAAAGGCAACCAAAGAGGTTCTTTTTTAGCATGGATGACATGGTCAGAGGATCCGCAGCAGGGTAAAAGTAAAGATTCCAACGCTGGCACCCTCCGTAGAGGTATGGCGGCTGGTCAGTGAAGAAACGAGTATCTGGATACCTTATTGCTCTGAACCTGATGGCTTTCCTTCCTACATTTACGCTAAATCAGACTCATGAACCTTGTCGAAGAACTGAGCTGGCGGGGCATGCTCCAGGACATCACTCCGGGGACCCAGGAACAACTGTCCCGCGAGATGACAACCGGCTATGTTGGCTTCGACCCCACGGCGGACAGCTTACACATCGGAAGCCTGGTGCCGATCCTGCTGCTCCTCCACCTGCAACGCGCCGGACATCGGCCCATCGCCCTCGTCGGAGGAGCTACCGGCATGATAGGAGACCCCAGCGGTAAGAGCGAAGAGAGAAACCTCCTAGATGAAGCCACCCTTCTTCACAATGTGGCCGGCATCCGCAGCCAGCTAGAACGTTTCCTCGACTTCAGCAAAGACAAGCCCAATGCAGCGGTCATGGCCAACAACTTTGACTGGTTTCGGGACATGAGATTCATCCAATTCCTGAGGGACGTAGGAAAGCACATCACCGTGAACTACATGATGTCTAAGGACAGCGTCCGCAAACGCATCGAAGGAGAGACCGGTATCAGCTACACAGAATTTGCCTACCAGATGATGCAGGGATATGACTTCTACTGGCTATACCAACACCACCATTGCACCTTGCAGATGGGTGGAAGCGACCAGTGGGGAAACATCACCACCGGCATCGAACTCATCCGACGCAAGACGGGAGGTGAAGCTTTCGCCTTCACCTGTCCGCTGGTCACCAAGGCCGACGGCGGCAAGTTCGGCAAGACAGAGAAAGGCAATATCTGGCTGGACCCAACACGGACCTCCCCCTATCAGTTCTACCAATTCTGGCTCAATGCCGCAGATGAAGATGCGGAAAAATGGATACGAACCTTCACCCTACTGCCGAAAAGGGAGATTGAATCGCTTATTTCTGCTCACCGCCAAGACCCATCCTCTCGCATTCTACAAAAAAAATTGGCTCGAGAGGTGACCCTTTTTATCCATGGAGACCAGGAACTGGAAACAGCGGAGGCCACCTCGGAAAAGCTCTTTTCCGCAGACCCGGTCGCTGCTTTGAGGGGCATGGAGGAGCAAGAAATTCTAACGGCCATGGAAGGAGTCCCCACCTTTCAGATCGATCGTCAAAGACTCGAGCAAGGTATGGACATCGTCAGCCTGCTGGCCCTTTCCGGAAGCTTCCCTAGCAAAGGAGAGGCTCGCAAGACAATCTTAGGCGGCGGGGTAAGTCTGAACAGGGAAAAGGTAACCGACCCATCCATGAAGGTCGACCACTCCCACCTCTTGGCAGGGAGATACCTGCTCCTTTCCAAAGGAAAGAAGAACCACTTCCTCCTCCGGGCAGAATGAGCCTGCCTCAACTTTCACCATGCCTTTTTGGGCTGAAATGAAGGAATTACTACTTTTGTAACGCAACATTGCGGTGCCCGATAGTATAATGGTAGTACGACAGATTTTGGTTCTGTTTGTCTTGGTTCGAATCCAGGTCGGGCAACAATAAGAAGTAAAAAAGTGGTTGAAAATTAACCACTTTTTTATTTTTTGGAGTGTTCTAAAATACATTTTACCCAGAGAACGATTCATGCCTCTGCTATGGTGATTGTTAACATCTTTCCGGTCTTCAACAGATAAAAGCCGTAATGGATTCACCCCGCATATATAAACAATTCCTAGCTCGATCAGCCCAATAGATTTTTGAAGTAAGTCAGCTACGACAATACCACAAGCACAGCTTCATTAGCCAATAATAACTTGTATTTATCTACGGATCTTCTACGATGCGATACATAATATTCTCCAAAACAGCATTCTTGGAATAATAAAATGGTGTACTGAAAATATCGATCAATCGAAAAGTACCAATTGTCATGTCGGAATTTTTAAAGACCTGCAAGACGATATTGACAATTGTCAATAATTGCATGTATAGTAGTTTAGTGATTTTGGAGGAAAACACCAACGTCTTGATACGAGAGATGAAAAAAATATATCACAGAAAATAAGCAGATCGAAAGATTTCAAATCTGCGGAGCAGATATCCACTTCGATGAATTGAAGGTTTTCTGAGTAGTACAAAGTATTTTTCCTAGCCACCATTTCGTTACAATATCGTATCCATAATACACCAACTCAGATTGTAGGGATACATACTGCATCTAGTGAAAGTAACAACAGGGAGCTTCACACATAATCTTGATACCATATTTAGGCAACGTGTAAATCAGCCAAGTACGCAAAGGATCTGCCAATGTAAACTCTGATCCCCTGTCACTGACAATCTCTTGGCTACTCCGAAGAATATATTGATAAAATAGAGTAAATCACGCTTTTACATCCAGCAATCGAAATGTATCCTGTTCAATCACTCTTCTGAGGAATTCCAAAGATGCCTCACCGATGAACGGTCATCTAAATATTCCGAAATGTAATAAATACGGATGCTTTTTACAGCAACGATCCTTATATGCATCGCTGATTTATCTATAGAACTCATTTATCAAACGCTGTTGCAAGCTGAAAAAAATTTGAATATCTTGTTGACTCAGGGTTAACATAATACTTATATCTTCAATTATACAGCATCAAAGTAATCGCTTACTTCATTGTATGGCTTCGCAAAACCTTGTCTTTTTAACAGGATGTATCAATCCAAATGGCGTATATGGAACCAAGATCCAGAATCCAACAATTCGACTTCATGAATATCTGGTCTGCATTAAATTTTATCTCTTAAATACAAAGCTTCGGGTTTTATTCGTCGAAAACAGTGGCATTGATATATCCCAATATTTTTACGATGACATCAAAAATGGCAGACTAGAAGTCTTGACCTACCAGG
>Ga0194118_10004245_pt1 | contig 15837 bp, 12 predicted proteins | sample TA2MahsurfametaG_2_FD_148662 | JGI IMG/M metagenome (GOLD analysis project Ga0194118, IMG submission 148662) | Freshwater microbial communities from Lake Tanganyika, Tanzania - TA2015013 Mahale N5 surface | ecosystem: Environmental > Aquatic > Freshwater > Lake | place: Tanzania: Lake...
TGAAGTGGTACAAAACAGCATGCAGGCTGTTCGCCATCCCCGAACCGCAGTAATGATACATTACGGGAATACCGTCATGCATTAGGCCATCAATAACTCCCGCAGTTAGTGCACCCTTCCCCATTCCGGCTTCGGAATAAATGGGTAGTACATTATTAATCGAGTCTCCATTCACCCATTCAAGGACTGATCGAACTTCGCGTTCGCGCCCCACAAAGCAATCGAGGTAATACTTAAGTCTCTCACTATGGTCAAAAACTTGACCTGCGCCACCACTCAACGCTTGTTGGATAGGCTCGAATTTCTCATCAAGATGCAGATTGACCTCGGGCTGGGTTTCGTCACCGTAAACGGTATTAATAAACTTGGCCTTCGACTTATTCTCATACAATCCTTGAAATAAATAAGGAAGGCCCTCCTGCGCTCCTTTTTGCACAAATGGACTCAGGTCTAGTGCGCTTTCACCTTGTCTCCAGAAGTGCCGCTCATCCTTCAGTTCAATCTCACCGGCTTCGAACAAGACAAAAAGACTAGCCATATCGTCTAATACCTGTATCCCCTTTTCTATATCATTAAGGTGTTCGGGGATCAACCGAGTGGACTGGTGCACATATTTATTGCGAAAGGCTACAAAACGGTCGAGCATGCTAACTTTATTGCTATCGCGGGGAATGGCATTATCCCACTTGCTCTCAGGCGTCATCGATGCATACCAGAGAATCTTCCAGTTTGTGTCGCTCGGCAAGGTTTCTCGCAAGTTGTCCATCACCTGCTTCATGAATAGGGCATCATTACCTGTGTCCCCATCGTGCAATTTCTCACTCATCTGAATGACAGCACCCATTCGCAAAAACAAGGTACCCATACCAAGTCCAGCCATGAATAAGTTGTTGAGCCCGGCTGCATCCTCTTCGACGTGCTTAAGCAACTGACTCACATCTAATTCCGTTCTAAATCCAAGGTAACGGCTGTGGTATTGGACGAATGGGGTCATAGACTGAGTGTTTTGTGTTGATACTCTAGTTTTAAGTCTCGACGACCCAGTGCTAAATAAATAGGCGTCACTTCAGTCATTACACTTGGAAACCCATATAATTCATCAACTTGATCTTCTTCAAACGGCTTTCGAGCACTTCTCAACCATGGATGTAAAACGGCAAAAATCTCATGGACGAACTCAACGTCGTATTGATTCTCATCGGCAAATCGACGTGCATAAATCTCTTTACCTCTGGATAATTCCATCGTGAGTTTTTGCAGTATTTCCTCTAACATTTGAACATCAGAGCGATCTTCGGCTCTTTCGTACGATGGTCCCTTAAACCTCAAGTAATTGCGCAATGCAACCTTCGCTTCATCTGCCGAGGGTATTCCCGTAGAATGCTCCAACTTATAGGATGCATTAAAAATAGAATTGAAATACTCGTAATGATGGCCCACTGCAACAAGAAAAATGCGATTTTCAAAGAGGACATTGTGGATCCGAGTAATATGCTGCGGACTAAACAATGCCAAGTGCACACGATTGATGATCACCACAACTCGATCCGTTGTACTTGAACGAACTGCTTTAAGTACGTCGACCAACTTCTTATCTGATTTAGCATACTTCCCATCGGAATCCAAAACCGAAATAAGTCGTCGCAAAAGAAAATCACCTGTGAAGCTAATTCCCTGTTCGTGCAAGCTATATGCAACGATTCTTGTGTCAGTTAGGGCAGCAAGGCCCCTATGAATATTAGCGCAGCAGGCATCTACAACAGAGTCATGCGGATGAACCCAAACAGCAAAAGCTCCTTGGTCCCTGCTCTCAAAGAAATTCTTTAAAGCCTCAACTGGTTCATCAAACTTGACTGACTGCGCTACATCGTAGGCCTTTCCTAGAGCTTTTTCTTCGTTTGTCCAAAAGTCTGCTGCTTGCTCATCGGCAATTCGTTTTGCAAGTTTTCCGAAAGGCGTGGATGCCTCCGCGTAACAATACCAATGGTTGGGGTCTTGCAAATCGTATGTCCCCGTGAATTGACCATCCCGAATAAAATGGACCTCTTGACCCAAAGGAATAGACCAAAATCCTGATTTTTGCAAACCTTCTAGTAATTCACCAAGCCCATCCGCCTCCTTGCGATTCTCCTCTGGTGGCAAAACAAAAAAACCGTGCATCACGCGGTTACGCAATTCTCCAAGTCCATTGACCCGAGATAAGACCAACTTTAAATCAGTGGCCTTAACGGCCCCATTTCCATTAGGTTGATGGGGCCTTTCTTCCCAGAAGAAATCATAGAACGGACTTTTCTGCAAATGGGGGCAATCCTTAACCATATTAGCAGCCCATCGGTAAATAGGTCCAGCATTATGATCATGTCCAGAGGATGTAAACAATTGCACGAGGTAATCATTGTAAACCTCTTTGTGCAAGTCTCCATGACATAGGTAATGCGCAATCCCTACTGCGGCTACCTGCTTAAGCACTTCCTCCGCCAGCTCCACTAGCTCATCTGCCGCATAAGCCTCCTGCTCATTTAATGCCGAACCAATGAACCGACTCAGACGGAGGTTCTTGGTATAGAGCTTTTGGACGGCCTCCAACCTAGGAGATTGCAATAGTTGATTTTCCATGTAATCATATTTGCAATTGAATGTAGGCTTTTATTCACTAAAAGCCTTTAATGACAACTTGGTTAAACGAAGATTGACTACGAATACTGAAATAAAACTATGGCTAGGAGCAAAAGAACGTTTACCGAATATCGAACTGAACTCGGACCTTTAGCTCAGAACCATTAAGTGAGATTATCAAAAAACCTCAGGATTAAAGTCCTATTGCGAACAGACTCACTTATCCTTTTGAAACGTTAACCAAAGGTGCGTTATCCAAGTAAACTGTACTCGTGCCCTCCATAAATCGCGCTAGATCTTCACGTTCTTTGGTCCAATCAGCCCCATATTTCGTAAATACAAGAATGTCCGAACTCCCTTGAGGTCGGAAACCAAATGAATTGAATGACAACAACTTTGAATTTAGTAAATCTTGATACAGAACTTCCTTTACAGAAAATTTCATGGCCAACTTTCCAGTAACCACCATACTATCGGATACTAACTTAAAAGAAAGGGAATCAAAATCGGTAAAATTCTCAAATGTGGGGGTAAAGGTTGCGTTGCGCGACAATGGGCTAAGAAATTGGTACGTCGAATTTGGGATGAGTTCGAGATTGACCCATGCCAAATACGACAAGGCTCCATCTGCACCTGTAAATAAATCCGCTCCACTCTATTTCCTGACAGTTGGAACATCTCCAGCTAAGAAACTTGATAATATCGAAGACTTTTCAATCGTGGCGGTGTTTGGTAAGAAGGCTTGACCGTCAAATTCAATGTTTACGAGTACTCTTTTTGATGCCATGTTGACTTTAGTGACTATTTAATATTCAACACTTCTGGATACGGAACCATAGACTCACAAAGGTGCCCGACGTAATCACGAAGCACGATTACAATTCCGAGAACAAAGGCTGCTGTTACTACAACCTAGGGGAAAAACACTATCAACTCCACTTTGACCATAAGTACTTATTGCTTAACTGATATCATCATTTTCAAATACATAGGACCAATTAAGAGGACCATCATAATGTTAGCAAATAAAAAACTCGAGAGGTTCTCGATAGTATTCATAATTTTCAACCGAGCAATAAAACTCTCTAGTTGTCTGGCCTGTGCTAGGTTAGTGACATTCAACTCGTAATCAAGTTCTTCTAGTATTTTTTGACGTTGATTTCTTAAAGTCTCAACTTGAGTCTTTGTTCGTTCGTCAAAATCAGACACTTGTTTGGTCTTCTCATCCTTTAGTGACTCCAATTGCTTGGCTCTTGGACCGTAACCCGCCATGCCTGAACGGCCCTGCATTTGGTCTATATATTCCTGCACTGCTGCCTTTTGACGATCGACAAGAATATTTCGGTCCGTTTCAATTTTCAATAAATCAGCATCAATACGGCTTATTTCATTTTGAAATCGTTTTGAGGTTGACCCATTTAACTCCGCAAGCTTGTCTTGCTGTTTAATCCTAAGCTCAATATTAATCTCAGTTTCATAAACCTTCAATAGGATGGGCGTAACAACAATCAAACACAGCACACAGGCAGAAAAAATCAAAGGCATTGCCCTGTAAATTTCTTTTAATGTAATTTGACTGCTACCATCCCCCATTTTTATGAATGAAAGCAACCACCTATAAAAAAGTAAAATACCAACACCTGAAAACACTGAGAAAAGCACTTTAAGTACGCGTACCGCAATGGGCTCGCTCACTTTTGGTTCAACTTTCCCAAATAAGAAAAGCAACTCAAATAAGAATCCGAAGGAGAACGCCGCAATTACCCCGATCATGAGCACAGAGAGTCCAATTAACAAATATTTGACCCTATTTTGTTGGACAATCTCGGTTTCTCTTGGGTTTACACCAAAGGCGCACCAATATAAAAATCGAGAAACTGGATTAGTGGTTGATAGATTCATTTTCAACAATTTTGTTCATTACTCGAAACCAATACAATCAAGCACCTCAGGCCTTTTAGAGGTAGAAATAAATGTAGGCAAAACGGCCTTCAATGACTTGAGTACTTTTGTGTAGAAATAGGCGTCGTTCGGATTTAAGAAATCATGCAATTCTGCAAACGGCCGTTCCATTTCAATACTCGTGGAGCATTCATGAAATTCATCAGTAAAATAAGTCACTTTAACAGAAACATAATCAGGAAACTCAACCGTACATCCGCCACTAAACTCTTGCAAATACAAAAACCCGTCGTAGGTATAATAGTTAATGGCAATCATAGAACAATCCCCGCATTCAGACTCGGCATAACCTCTCATCACTACCTTATTATCAATTACTTTCTCAAAGTAAGCAGCACCATTGTTGCCTGACTGAACGTAGTATTTTGCTGTCTTGATCAATTTCATGTTTGCAGCCAACTCGTCATAATTGACATCCGAAAGGTTTTCTTTCTTAATACTTTTAAAGTACGCTATTGATTTAGGTAGGTATGTGGTATTGGTGATTAAACCCGTTAAACTGTCTTGAACTTGTTTATGATTTTCAAGCAGATTGGTTATTTCAATATTTTTTGTTTCTAGTTCTTTCTTTAATGATTCACTTGACTTTTTTTCAAGGCTAATTAACGCTTCAAGTTCGCTTGCGCCCTTCTTTAATTCCTCTATTTCAGTCTTACTTTGCTCTCGTTCAAGGTTAATTTTATTCTGCAAATGACCAATTAATGAATCTGCAGCTTCTTTGTCTTTAGTACTGCGTTCTTGGACTAGTTTCAATTGCGATTCAAGGCCGCGAATCGACTCCATGTTTGAACTGCGTTCGATGCGAATTACCTCGTTTACACTATCAAGTCTTTCTGTCAATTCTTGAATCACTTCCTTCTTGGATTGAGCTTGTATGCTAAATTGCAAGAAAAGAATTATGAGGGTAAGGCATTTTTTCATGACGTAACTAATTCAGGGTTTTCTTTTTTCTATCCTTATTTAATATTCAACAACTCTGGATACGGAACCATAGACTCACAAAGGTGTCCGACGTAATCACGAAGCACGATTGAAATTCCGAGTACAAAGGCTGCCGTTACTAAAGCGGTAGCGGCGTTATTCTTTTTAAGCTCTTCCATTTCATCCACCTTGGTGATTTGAAAGAAGATCGTCACTCCGCCCCAAGTGACTAGAAGCGAAGCTATTAGGCCAATAAGTAGAAACGAAATGATGTAAATCGCACTCGTTGCCACCGAAGCCAAGTCAATGGTCTCTTGGGTTAGGAAGCGAATGGCGTTCATTGCAGGAGACACTACCGAAGACAACAGATTTGCAGTTGAAAGAAGTATTCCGGTTTGGAATACGGATAGAGCCATGTTGAGTTCCGTTACTTGAAATTGTCGCTTCAAATATGAATCCATGACTTTGTAGATGGTGAAAAGGCTAGCCATTCCAATTGAAAAGGCCAAAAGCGCTTGAATTAGGATGAGTACGTTCATGTAGGTGAAGTTAAAAATTCGAATAAATAGCTACGTTCCAATTAGACATTTGGCTTTGGTCGGGTGCAACCATTCCAATTCTAAAATTCTTGGCAGTGAGCTCGACGGCATAGTGCGGAATCCCTTTGATTACCTTGCGATTACCCGAGCTACCAGGGACACCTACTCCTAGAATAGAGTGTCCGTATACGCTGCTCACCCACACAGATGAGGAAATGCCTAAACGGTTAAGTACGGCATGGGCAAACAAGGTTCGGGTATCGCAATCACCTTTGAGGGTATGCATAAACTCGTAGGGTGATTGTACCCCAGCAACCACATTAGGTAAGCATGGCTTGCCCTGCATATGGTATTGGGCAATAAAGCCCTTGTGTTTTATAACAGCATTCTTACATGATTCATCATGAACCAAAACATAAGGCACTTCTTGTATCATTGTAACGAGATACTCTGCTGTTTGAAGCGGTGTGAAGTTGCGCTGAACTGCGGCCGTTTTTACAATATCAGCGACAGAGTCGACCTTCTCTTGGTCGTGGCGAAGCAATTTCGTGTAGGCTGCGTTCCAAAACTGCATTTCGTCAGATGCCTGAATTTGAGAGACCTCTGCGTGGTTGGCTAATGAAGTTGTAAACTCCTGATCAGAGGTGGCATATTGTGCCAAATTGGAATCATTGCGTTCTGGATATGCCCATTCGATTGAATGACGAGCAATGACCTCATCGCTCCCCTCCTTCTTTTCACGCTTGGTTTTCACGTTAGAGGACTCCGTATCCTCGTCGTTTTGAGTTAATCGCGTGGTCAACAAGGGTAATAAAGCCAAAACGGCAAGTAGCAAAAATGCCACCACAGCACCAATTACCCACCCCCGTTTTGCTCCATTTCGGACTACAACCAAGAGTAGGTAGGCAATTGCTAATGGCCATAAATACGGCGAGCCTAAGCTTGCTGCAACCCCAAGAACCAACATGGCCAAAAGCAACCAAAAGAAGGAAATCCTTGGGCCTGATTCTCCTTGATTCGACCTACTCCATTGATGCAACGGATAATACATCAACCCCATTCCTAACCACGGGAAGGTTGAAATAAAGCCAAGACCTGTAAGCAACAATATCCAATTCAGCCAGCGGTTCCAGCGAGGCACAACGCGCTCATTGACTTTAGTATTGAATTCAGCAAAATTGGTATCGCGCTCATCAATAACTGAACTGCTACTACCGACCGTATACGAACCGCCCCCTACTTCAATCGTGCCCGTCCTGGTATTAAGTTCGATGTTAGCCTGTGGGGCTTCCTTTGGAAGCGTGATCTGAAAGTATGCTTCTCCGTTAATTCGCGTAAAATCGGCATTAATCTGCTTCCCATCCACGAAGTCATGCACGTGACGCAGAGAGAGGTCATGATCCCGGAAGCTCGGCACGAGAACCACTTCCTTTATGAGCTTTTGATTTTCAAATCGTTGCTCATTTTGCTTGAAGTAGATGTTTAGGCCGGAGCCAAAGATGCCTGTCGATTTATATTCCCAATAGGGCCCGACTTTAACCTCATTGAGTCGGGAAATAGATACCTCTTGCCACTCGGTCAATTCTATAAACTCAAACTTGGGCTTGAAGAATTGAACCTTCCCTCCTGCCGCGACTTGATGACTCTTACGCGTAGCGATACCGAAGAACTTTGCTTGGAAGTACTTAGTCATTCTTCTTCAGTTCAACGGTTTCCTCAGTTTCAAGAACAGTATTTGTCAGCTTAACCTCAACTCGTCGGTTCATCAACCTACCCTCTTGGGTTGAATTTGACGCCTTTGGTTTCGAAGGGCCGAATCCTTCAGTTTGAATCCTTGAAGACTCAACTCCTAATCGTACGAGCATTTCTTTTACGGCACGGGCTCTTCTTTTGGATAAATCCACATTTCGGATTGAATCACCCACATTGTCAGTGTGACCCATAATCACAGCTTTAATGTGCACTTTCTTGTTCAAAAACTCTGCAAGCTTCTGAATGTCAGGTAATGAACCCGGAACCAAAATATCCTTATCCGTTTCAAACTGCACATTTGGAAGAGAGACCATGTCGGTAGTCTCAACTTTATTCGTTTGCAAGAACTTAGCGGTGTCTATTCGTACCACCTCCAGCGTATCAACGCGCTCTTTGATCACCTCCACAACTACAGTATCGTGGATGTAAACAACTTGTTCGCCGGAAGTTCGCTCACAGTTTCGGAGCATAGACAACAGGTACAACAGCAAAGCAAGAAGGCCTAGAAGTCCAAGAATTCGACCAAGCCATCCCATTGAAAAACAACCACCCGGCTGTTGGGCAGCGTTGAAGCATCCACCCGCCGTAGAAGGACCTCCTATCCCCGCTGCCCCACCAAAAGGCAATCGTCTATTAAAGCAACCATTCGACTGCTGGGGAGTAACAACTGACCCACCTATCGAATTTGCTTTACGATTAAAGCAGCCTTTTGATGGCTCTAAAATTTTTGTAGCCACCACTTTATTAATGAGTGTATCAGCTTTGACCTTTTGAACGATGGCCTCTTTGATTAACTCCTCATTTTCAATAACCCGGATGAAGCCCTCTCCAGTAAACTTGCCTGATTTTCCTTCTTTCGCATAAAATCCTCCAATGCCACTGTTGGTCCGTAAACCATCGTATGTGTAAAACGCAGCAAATGAATCAAAATGCAGGTACTTACCCCCCTTGGTCTCTGCGCCAGGATATACTTCTATAAAATCTCGTTCAAAAACCCTTACAACATGAAAATCCTTAATTGAATGCAAATAGCACTCACACTTGGAGACAACCGTGTTGCACCTAATTTGCTTTTCAAACTCGTCAACAGAAATAGCCGTAGCATTATAGAGCTGAAACTTAGGCTCTAAAACAACCTCATGAAGTTTACGACGTCCATTGCTATAATCAGTATAGTCCCCCAAAGAGAACTGAGACCTAAACTGACCCCGGTAGTAGCTGTACTTTATTTGCTTGGCCATAGCAACTTCAAAAGTTCAGCGTCATTTTTTACTCGAGCAGCTAATTCGGGTCGTTTAACCGAGTTAATTGGATAATCCAAATAGGCACTATTGTGCGGAAACTCAGCAACTGCGCCATATTTAGCAAACTCACCAGCCATTAACGCCTCTAACGTTTGGAATTCTTGCCGTGCAACTATCTCAAGGCGTTCGTTTAGACTGTCTTGATATGTGAATTTTGGTAAAAACTTGAGAGCCAACAATAGTGCGACAGGTAAAAAGATTATCGAGCCAATCAATAAAATCAAAAATCTCGTTAAGCTAGTTTGCAGTAAATCAGAATAAACCGCAACTGGATAATGCGTATGCTCGCTTGCTTCCATGTCAGACTTAATGCTTGCCGCAAAACTTATAGTTGAATTATCACTTTGTGTAAGACGCCTTAATTCGTCCCTTTTGTCCTTTGCGATTTTTTCAACTCGCTCGTACTGCATCATTCCCGAAATGGGCATCGCAATAAGCAAAGTGAGAACCAGGACGATTGCTATGCGAACAAAGGAACCAACGTCAGGTAGCCATTTGACATTCCAGCTCTTTTGGGCAAATCGTGGTGGCCTCTTTATGCTGAGTAATAGGACTCGATATAAAAATCCGAGCAAAACAGGGAAAATCACAGCTCCAACTACTATGGTAATCCATCGATCGTCAATGTAGTAGAGGTTGACTGCTCCCGAGATGGATGCTAGCAAGAGAAAAGTCCAAAATCCCAATCCTACAAAATGGTATAAGGAACGCTCTAACGCATCACACTTCTCAAGTTCAGACAACTCAAGTCCCAAAACAAAGACGCCGAAGTTCATTCCCTATGACTTCGTTGTTTGATGAAAATCGTTCGGGTTGTTTTGTAGTTCCTTGAGTTGGGCATTTTTCCAGGACCCGACAATTTCGGTAGTCAGGGCTTTCTGAGCCTCTAAAGCTTCTTCTTTTTCTTTTTGAATAGCCTCAACCTGAAGGTATCGGTACTTCTCCATTAGAAGCGCTCCGTTCTTTCCTTCATAAAGATGTTCTTCTCGAATAATACCATTTTCGATGTTCTGTCGCAGGTTGAAATTCTCGACCATGTAATCATAAGCACCCTTAGTCATCATCATCTTAAAGAAGATTGGACCCATCTCGATGGAAAGAAATACCAATGTCAGAATGAAACCCATCAGCGGACTCAAATCATGACTAGTTTCCATTCTAGCCAAGAGCCCATCCAGATTATGAGCCTGCTCCAAGTTTGTAACATTTAACTCATGATCTAATTCCTCCAACTTCTTTTGTCGCTGCTTACGCAGGTTTTCAACTTGAGTCTTAGTCCGTTCGTCAAATTCAGCCACTTGTTTGGTCTTCTCATCCTTCAGTGACTCCAGTTGCTTGGCTCTTGGGCCGTAACCCGCCATACCTGAACGGCCCTGCATCTGGTCAATGTATTCCTGCTCAGCTGCCTTTTGACGCTCAACAAGAACATTTCGGTCCGTTTCAATTTTCAATAAATCAGCATCAATGCGGTCTATATCGTATTGAAAGCGTTTTTTGGTTGACTCGTTAAATTCGGCCAATTTCTCTTGCTGCTTCTTTCTGAGCTCAACATTAATTTCTGTTTCAAGAATCTTAATCTCAAGAGGTTTGGAAATTGTCAAACCCAAGATGAGCGCGATAATGATTCGAGGAATTGCCTGACCAAATTCTCTCAATGTGATACTGTCAGTACCATCGCCCTTGCCTGTGCTTGAGACAATGAACCGATCGAGATTAAAAATCATTAATCCCCAAAAAATGGCAAAGGCAATTGTAGCCACTTTAAAACCAATTGACGACACAAGGTCAGTACCCGCCATCCCCTTGGGACCAAAAGCGGTGGTAAAGGCAAACCCTCCAGAGGCCATTGCCAATAAGCCTGTAGCTAGAACAATACCACCAATGCCAGCGTACTTAACTCTGTCTTGCTTGGGTGACCTCAGTAAGAAATATTGGTCAGCTCCAGCACACCACCACAAGAATCGCGTAAATCGACTGACCGACTTAGGATCGTAATTAAAATACTCAGTTTGACTCATAATCTTTGAGAAGCTTAGCGTTTAGGGGATTTGGTTTAAAGATACTTTCGTAACTCGAATCGAGATTTACGATGGGCGCCACTCGCTTAAAATCTGATGCGTTGCGCTTAATTTCAATTTGCGAAGGAGAAATAATCGGAATAGACAAATTCACAGAGACACCACTGAAACGAGGGCTGTTCGGTATTGTATAACGGGAACTAAATCTTGTTATTCTGAATCCAACTGGCCGAACAGGTGATTGAAATGGAGGAAAAATTAACTTTTCAATTTTAAACCCTAAAGGCCAAAAGGCAAAGTGAAGTGCATAAGAGCTTCCCTCTCGAGGAGGAGCTACATACTGTTCACTAGGGCCTAGTTTTAAAGCGTTTCTAGGTTTATTGGTCGAATTGTTGCGGTAGAAAACGACCTTAAATCGAGACTTCACACCTGACTGAGACCTGTCTCTTGGAAAAACGACATTTCGCAATACGACTATCGATCCTCGCGGAATCGATATCTTAATGGGAACACAGTTTGAAGATTGCATTTTCATAAATGTACTCCGAATTGAAAAGTAGCACAACTCAAAAAAAGAAAATCCCATACCTGCTGTTTCTACGACGGAGCGAATATACCTGTGGGAAGGGATACTAATTGTATTTCTAATTCTAGAAAATTTTGGAAAAGAGTGGGGTTGGGTACTACAAGTTTCAAAACCATTACTGTAGAATAAAAATGGTTGTCCTGTTAGCATTATTTCAAGGCCATCAGCTTATAGAATAGCCTAGCCCTGTGTTGCGCCCGAAGCAGGGCCATGGCTCTTGCGCGCCGTAGTAAACACTTAATTCTTTTTTGTGTTTAATAATGATGTCATTTTTTCTATCTTCTCCTTTGAAATGAGCTGTGATTTTACAAAATCGTTCCAATCGCTATTTAGCACTTGCTCGAATGTCATATTTTGGAAATCAGCACTAAATCTATAGCCAGAAGGAAATAATTGATAAATCCTCATTGCAATATTGAATTCTCCAGAAAGCATATACGAGTGGCCCATATTAATTAAAGCCATTTTTTTTGAATCTGATATAGATTTCCAATTGATGCAGCCGCTAGATTCTATGCAATCAAGTATTTCTTTAATAGGAAATTCCAAGTTTACCTTGAATAGATATGCCTCAATTGGATTTAATGTCACAAATCCCCTTCCGTCATTATACTCATAGTACCAAAAAGGTTTTTTCAACTTTACTGTATCTTTTTGCTCTTCAGATATACTACGAGATCTTTTCTCGCCAGAGGGAAAGTACTCTCTGATTGAATCTTGGTAAACAATTTCATTTTTCTTGTCGTAAACCCATCCCACCATTTGTACCTTGTTTACTAAAATGCCCGCTTTGACCATAAAGGTTTCCTTATAATCCGAACAATTTGAGATTCGCCAAAAATCATTAATAACAATATCATTCCATTGTTTTTTTGCATTCGTAATATCATTTGACAGCATAGTATACCATGCAACTGAAAATTTAACTTCAGATGATGAATTAGACAAGTCTAATTGTTTTAGTAACGATGTCGCTCGTTCTGGTTGTTCATTGTATACTTCCTGAATACATCCTAAAGCAAATGTATTGAACGGATCTGCAAAATTTTCATTAAAATAAAACTCCCCACCATATTCGGAATAGAAAGGTACATATTGCCTAAATCGTATCGCTTTTACTAACGAATAACCTGGATCTTGTTTCCATGCTAAATGCTTTTCTATGGCATAATAATTAACTTTATTTGTTTCGGAGAACGATTTTAGACATGCTACAATTAAACTATCACTGTTACTCTTTCGAATATCTTGAGCTATTTTCACAATTTGATCAAATTCCTCAAGTCTATTTAGTTTAGCTAAAGAATTATACTTAAAATAAGTAAATTCTTTAAAATAGGGATAAACGTTTAATCCCATTTCAGAATACATCAATGACTCTATGTACTTACCACTTTTATAGTAGAGCTCAGATAATGCTAAAATGTAATCTAAATAATCAACTATTTCACTTTTACTTACTTTTTTGAATCCGATTGTAAAATATTTCTCTGCTTGAGAAAAATTATTTTCATCTACATATTTGTATCCCAATTCTAAATAGTCCGTAACATTTTCACTAACTTCGTCAGTCAAAATTTTTAAGTCTGCAGTATTCTTTGATACCTGCTTTTTTAGTTCATCAATCTCTTTATTTAGATCATCTATATATCTAAATTCTGGATTGAAATCAACTATCGTCGATGATAGACTTTCAGCCAACTCAATATTTCCAGCATCCTTAGCGGTTAAAGCATTTCCAAATGTAGCTATTGTAGCAACAGGTAATTCTATATCAAATACTGTTGGCTCTGTAAAAGGCAGCGAAAAACTAGTTGCCAGATCTTTAGCTATTATCGTTTTAAGACTAAGCCAGGCTAATGTCTTGCCCTCTTGCTTTTTTGAAAATACTATATCACCTGTTTCAGTATTAATTAATCTAGCGTTTATAATTAATTGATCGTCCAAAATATAAATATCCCCCACTAACAAATAGCCTACCCCAAGAATCTTGCCTGCTTGAACCGCTGTGCTTTTATTTACACTGCCACTTGCCTGAAAGTTTTGCTCTTTAATTACTTTTTGAATCTGGGCACGTTCCACCAATTGCAGTCTTTTTGGGGACACGTTGGCTTCAATGTCGGAAATTAGCATACTACTCATAGCCTTACCTAAACCGTCATATTTAGCAATACCCGAAATATTTTCGAAATCTAGAATAGCAACTCTTACAATTTGCGCATCAACAGCATTTACAGAAAATAAAATTAAAAAGAGGGAAAGACGTTTTAGCATTGTCAAAGTTTTTTCAAAAGATTTTTCACCGGTTCAAAGTCTGGGTATTTCTTTGCCATTTTCTCAGCTATTTTTTTTGAATCAGCTTTCTTACCTTGGTCGTAAAGCTCTAAAGCAGTCGAATACTGATTTAAATCCTCAAATGATAGCGCTTTAGAATTCTCTTTTAATTCCAATTCATTCTTTTCATTATCTGATATTTTTACATCCATATTATTAATGATTTTCCATGCTAACTGCTTCTGAATTTTGAAGAATGATGAGGTTGCACCATCAACTCCATCTGACTTTAGTATTTTTCCAGTCTCTACATCTATAAAGCGAGCATCAATTCTCAAACTACCCATCATATCAAAATAACCCCCGGTTAAAATAATTTCTGCACCAAGTAGCTTCCCCACCTTTGCAGCTGTACTAGGATCAAAATCTTTTGAGCTACTTAATTTTTGTTCTTTCAAGATAGCTTCAAGCTTATCGCGTTCCACAATATCAAGCATACTAACATTTGAAAGATCCGTTATAAGCATGTCTGCTAAGCCTTTCTTTAACCTATCCATACTTGGTTCGCCACCCGAGTTATCAAAATAAATTATCGCGAGCCTTTTTGCATTTACATCTTTTGTACGTTTATTTAGATCCTTTGTCGCCGTCAAATCATCGGTACTAGTCATATTTTTAAGCTCAGCATCCCCAGTCACAATATTCTTTACGTCTTTGATATCTCTACTAATTTCGTCAGATGAACCTGCTTGCTTGCTCACTGTATATAAAATAGCACCAGTAATCAAAAGTACTAGTAAGATGCCGGCAAAAATCACTGAAGTGCGCTTGCGGACTATTTTAGAATCTCCTTTTATCTCATTGACATCTACTTTAATCTCGTTAATACCTGAATTGATTATTACTTGATCTTCCCTTAGTGAGGAAAGGAAAGAATCCATATTTTCTTTATCCAGATCCAGATAGCTATCCGGATCTATATTATTTGTCTTTGACTCCTTAATTAGTTGTGCAATATTTCTATAATATTCATTTAGTGCCTCAACCTGAATGCGAGATACCTGTTTATTGTGCGCAATTGAATTTCTGATAATCCGAATATCTTCAAGAATGAAACGCAAAGACTCTCTGCTAGTTTTGCATAGTTTTAATTGAGAATTCTCGAAAATTTCCTCTATACTTATAAAGATATTTTTATCTAGGAATATATTCGATAACTCGCTAAATGTAGTTCCACTTAGTATTCCTGTTTCATCTGCACTCTTAAGCCATTTGTCAATCACTTCTTGTTTAAACAATTCTTGTAGTTTAGAAAGGACGTTTGCCTTACCGCCTAAATTTTCATTTACTACGTCCCTTATAATCAACTCGAGTGCGCGTACTTGTTTAATTGCAATTTCCTCGTTGCTAATAGATTCTTCTATACTAAATGATAAATTAAGATTCTTACATATGGTCTCCAACCAGAGACTAATTCTAAAACAAGCTAATCTACTTTTCTCATTTACATCTCTATATTGATAGTACTGTTTTAATGCTTCCTCAAATTCCGGAAGCATCGCTTCCGTTATCGTTAACTTTTGAGCCAATATCTTACTGGAAAGAAGAGACTTTACTTTTTTGTAATTATCAAATGTAAATTCTACCTCTATTTGTGATATTTCGGAAAATATTTGATTTATTTTCGATTGAATGATATCCTTAAGCATGGTTTCTTTTTAATAGGTTTAAAATTTCTTATTTCCGTGGTTTTTATTCGCGAAAACGAGAATTTTGAGAATGGACGTTAGGGTATTCAGGAGAAATATATGTATAATTAAGTTAAAATACAGCACTTCTATGAAAAATCAAAGTGTATCCCCCCC
>Ga0194118_10004246_pt1 | contig 15835 bp, 9 predicted proteins | sample TA2MahsurfametaG_2_FD_148662 | JGI IMG/M metagenome (GOLD analysis project Ga0194118, IMG submission 148662) | Freshwater microbial communities from Lake Tanganyika, Tanzania - TA2015013 Mahale N5 surface | ecosystem: Environmental > Aquatic > Freshwater > Lake | place: Tanzania: Lake Tanganyika...
CTACCTGTTCGTTCGGGTGGATAGTTCGTCGAGGATCGAACCCCTCGCTCGACGGTGTTGGGTGACGAAAAGGTCCACCACCTGTTGCTCCGGGAGATCGAGCAAGGTCATCGCGGCCTCGATAGTCGTCCAATGCATCGCCCGAACTAGATGGCATCGAACTGGGTGTGGCTCGTTGATGTAGACGTGCTCGGGAAGGTCTGAGATCACCGTCTCGGAAGCATCCGAGCTCGGGTCCGACGCAGAAACCGTCCCCTAGATCCCAGCAAAGCGCGAATCATATTGCGAGGCTGCCCGCAGAATCATCTCATCGTAGGTATCGCCGTCGCCCAGTTGTGGTGCAGGTGGCTTGGTCACAACCGAAGCGGGTGAGCCATCGTTGTTCAACGACAGAACCATGATTCCGAGTGCGTCGAAACCATCGTCACCAACCCTCGTTCGTCTCGGCAGTTGGCGGACCTTCTCGATGACCCCCAACGCGGCACTCGGCTGAAGGTGTGAGGTGACCGCGACCTGGTTATCACCACCGTGTCGAGTAGGCGAGATGAACGTGTCGGCGAAATTGACCATCGCAAGCCCACACGCGATCGCCTCGTCCGCCGCCCCATGCACGGTCTGCTGTGACGAGTTGAGCTCGTCGTACAGTCGTGGCTTCGCCTTCCCGTGTTCGGTCATACAGGCCTTCGCCTCAAGGGCGACGAGCACCGGTCCAACCGGCTGCTTGAAGACGGGTGGCAGTTCGTCGAACGCCTGCTGCTCACTAGGGCTCAACCGAACCTCTATCTCCTTCGCCAAACCCGACAGTGTCTGGGACTTGGTTGTCGCATTCGTCGAAGGCCGCGCAATCACAAGGTCGAGATTCTTCTTACGGCTCAGTTTGAAATCGAGCATCTGGTGGTTCACGCCAACGGTCACCTTCCCCTCAGCGACGTGACTGCGCAGAACCTTGCTCGAGAGCATGAGATCAACCGCGATACACCAGCAAGCCAGTCGCGAGTGGTGATCTGAACGCGGGTGATACTGAAACCTGCCCTTCGGAAACTCACGTACCTCCGAGAGGGTGCGGGAGATGATCTCTGGGCCGAGCACAGCGCTATTGCCCAGACGATCGTGACATGACGGATACATGCTTCTTCATATCCCGTCGAAACTCGTCCGGCACTCGAAGAGAACTCTCATTCAACCGAGCAAGAAACCCTGATGCCGCACGGTAGGAAAGTGGCTCGAAGTCGACACCCATGAGGTCGGCGAGGTGCCGGTACCGCCGGCGAACAGGCCACATGGAGACATCCACCTCGTACCGGTCACCGCCCTCGCCCCATCCGGCCGTCGGCCAACCCCGGCCTGGCCTCATCGGTGTCGAGCGATCCTCGCTCCAGTTCTTCGGATTGGCAAGGTTGCGCCCGATCCATTCGGTGACACCCACCGTCACCGCGTTTCCGACGAGCTTCCAACGTGCCCCGCGGCCTCGCGGGAGACCTTCGGCCGCGGCCGTCCATCCCTTCGGAAAGCCCTGAAGTTGTTCGGCGGTCGAAATACCGGGAGTGACGATTCGTCTCCCATCATCATTGTTTGGCAACCAGATTGCGGGTGGGGATGGGATGCCGATTGTTGATCCACCCTTCAATGTCGGGACGGCATCCCGAGCCCATCCGAGTCCCCGTCGGCCCTCGGTCCAATAGAACCCGAATGCATCATCGTTGAACCAGGAGCAATCCGGCTCGCCCGCTTCGTCGGCGAACAGGATGGGACACGGATCACTTGACCTCGACGCAAGCAGGTAGACCCGCTGGCGGCGTTGCGGCACCCCTGTGAACCGACTGTCGACCAAACGGTAGGCCCATCTGAATCCCATCTTCTCGAGCTCAAGGCAGATTGCTTGCATCGCGGCGCCGCCGTGCAGGACGAGGATGTTCTTGACGTTCTCGAGCAACAACCACTCGGCTTCGTGGTTCTTGATCAAGTCCAAGGCCTTGAGGACCAGGCTGCTCTGATCCCCCGCAATGCCGGCGGTGCGACCCGCCTGGGAGAGGTCGGTACACGGAAATCCCCCCGCCACCAACTCTGCAGGGGGGAGCTCGGAAACCTCACCGATGTCGCCGTCGACCGCAACGCCGGGGAATCGATGGGCAAGAACCGCCTGGGCCGGAGCCCACCACTCGACCGCATGAACTGGTGTGGCGGTCTTTGAGCCGCGCGATAACCCGCGTTCGATGCCGCCGATTCCTGCAAAGAGCGAGACGACGCGCATTTCAGAGAGCCTACGCGTTGGGTGTCCCGGCGAAGTCGACCTTTAACCCACCATCGGGTTCGTCAACCGACCTCTGCACGATTAAACGGATCACTCCAATCAGAAACCGAGTACGACAAACAGTGACTCGGAATGTGGCAACTGTGGGATTCGCCCCGCGGTCACTCCACCTCGAAAGCCTGCCAACGAATTGCGCTAAGTTGAGGTGGTGAGTACGGGTCAAGAGGACTCCGACATCCCCAATCAGTTCGAACTCATGTGGCCGACGGTTCAGGCACTAAGAGCACTTGGTGGATCGGCCTCCATCGACGAGATCCTCCAACGAGTGGTCGCCGACGAGGGGTTTACCGAGGAGCAACAGTCCATCAAGCGGCGCCCCGGCGACTACATCTCCAAGATTGAGTATCACCTGGCGTGGGCCCGAAACGGTCTCAAGTTGATAGGTGCGCTGGAGAACTCGGCGCGAGGCGTCTGGGCGCTGACCGACCACGGTAGGGGTTTCGCCGACGAGGAGACTCTCGTCGGCGAAGTTCGTCGCTGGCGGTCGGAGTACAACAAGGCATACGGAGCCCGTCGTCGTAACACCGAGGGTCAGGACTCGTCGACCGACACAGGGGATCTCGACGAGTCCCTCGACGTCAGCGACGCTCCCGTCTGGCGGGAGGTCCTGCTGGATCGGTTACTCCAACTGAGTCCGATTGGATTTGAGCGACTTGCCCAACGGCTGCTCAGGGAAGCCGACTTCCGCGATGTTCAGGTTCTGGGAAAATCGGGCGACGGCGGGATCGACGGTGTGGGCGACCTCCGTATCTCACTGGTGAGCTTTCCCGTCTACTTCCAGTGCAAGCGCTACAAGGACGCCGTCGGGAGCGATGCAGTGCGCGACTTCCGAGGGGCCATGTCCGGTCGCGGCGAGAAAGGTCTCCTCATCACGACCAGCACCTTCACCCGTGAGGCACGTAGGGAGGCTTCCCGAGACGGCGCCCCGCCCATCGAACTCGTTACCGGCCTTGAGCTGGCCGAACTCCTCAAGCGTTACGAGATCGGCGTGACAACCATTAAACGTTCAGTCGAGGACGTGTCCATCAATCCGGAATACTTCAACCAGTTCGAGTAGTGCCAATGGAACCGTCACACCGAGGGACCCGGGTCACAAGCCGGAACGAGGCCCGAGATAGGGGTTGGCCGGGAGTTCACAGGCCGCTCCGGGTCGAACAGGAGGACTGCTTTGGTGGCCGCTGACAGGGAATGGCGGCGCTGGGACCGATTCGACTGGAACTCTCTCCTGGTTCGGCACTATTTCAGTCGCGAGACGGGTGAAGAACCAGTGACTCATCTCGAGGTCTCATGGCAGGTCCTGTGGCGTCTAACAGGCGACGAGTCCGCATCAGTGACAGACGTACAAACACACTTCCTTGAGCGCTTTCAGAGATATCTGGGCAAGAACAAATTCATCACGGCTGCGGAGTCGGCCGGGACGCACGAAGGGATTCCCTGCTACTTCGTCCACCTCTTCGTCACCTGCCTCGTTTCCTCGGAGGCCCAAGAGGACCAAGAAAGGCCGGGTGAAATGGAGAGGGACTTCCGAGAGGGTCTCGGGTCACTTCTCGGTGATAAGCGACACGAGACCGGGCTCGACAGACTACCGATCCTGTGGGAGAAGTTCGCCGTTTGGACCAAGGAGTCCGACTCATATCGCCCTCTCCTCCTCCCGGAAACCGGCCGTGAGACCCTCATCGGCTATTCGAAGCGCCTCGTCTTTCCACGTCTCCAAGACCAGCGAAAGCTAGTCCGCCTCCTCGCCGACACTGGGCTCCTTTTCGAGGATCCACCAGTCTCACTCCTCGTCGAGAGACTCGGCAAGACCCGTACGCACATGTCCCCCGACCTACTCAACGCCTTCGACGAGCTACGGGATTCGTTCGCGAACGATCCGTTCAACCTCCTCGTCAGCAACCTACGATTCCTTGAGGCGGTCAACCTTGTTGTCCGGAATTCGGCACTACTCCTTGAGGAGGCAACGGAGCCGTCTGAAACAACCCTGTTGCTCGCCGACTACGCAGACAGCATAGAACTCTCCGTGTCGGCCTCCTCGGAGTTCCCCTTCAAGGGGGCCGTGGCCGAGCGCGATCCCTTTCAACCGGCAGAGTGGCCCTTTCGCATCACCAGCGTCGGATCTAACGACTCACCCGTCGAAGCACTGCTAGTAGACGGTCTCGCCTCGCCACTCAAATGGTTGACGCAACCCGGCGTCATTCCATTCGTCACGACCGAGGGCAACAGCACCGAGTTGCTCAAACGAGGGTCGGTGTCGGAGGCCACATACCTCCTCGTTCGAGTCGACCGCCTCGACGCCGTTGCGACGGCATTCGGGCTCGAATCAACGTCCTTCCTCGAGTCGGGTATCCCCGGCTGGTTCATCAACCGGAACCCCGGACTCCGGCAACTGACCGTTACTGAACTGCAGACGTTCGGCCTGACGGACGCCATGGCCCTTCACCAACGCCCCGCGCGCAATGTGCTTCGACTCAGGGACGGATACGAGGTGTTCGGCGAGTTTCTCGGATTCCGCTCCATTCTCCCCTGGATCCAGGCACCCAACGCACTCGACGTCACCGCAACCATCGACGACTCCGATCTCGACCTCAGAAGCGTGTCGGGCCAATGGCGTCTTCCCGACAGGGACCTCTTCGGGCCTGTAGTGGTCTCTGCAACGTTTCCGGCCGGCAAGACCCTGACTCGGCGGACGACATTCGTGGCAGAGCCGATGGGGACCACCTACAAGCCTCCGTCCGAACCCCATTCCTGGATGGTCGAGACAACAGGTGGGTCGACCATCTATCCCGATGCACAAACAGCCGCCCTTGACGGCGATATCTCGAACATCGCAGACGCTGCGCATCGTATCTTTCTCGGACCGGTGGTTGGAGAGTTCCTGTCCGACCACGAAGGTGCTGTCTGGGAGCTCTCAAGCTTCGGCTCGATTCGCTCGATCAGAACGCTCGAACCGCCTGAACGTGTCACACCGACCGGACGCGTTGAAGACAAAGGCCTTTGTCGCGCTTGGCGGCAGACACTGGACAGGTTCTCCGCTGCGGCCGCTGACGATCCGACCAAACACGCCATTCACCGCTCGAAGGCGGCAACGGACCTCACTCTCGGCGTGGTCGAGACGACCCGCAACCACTTCGTTCGTTCCGAGACCTATGCAAAGCCCCATGAAAACTGCCGACTGGTCCAGGCGGCTTTGGGTTCCTATTGTGCTCGGCGCGCTGGTATCGATATAAGCGGCTGGAATCGTCTACTCGAGTCCGCTTTCCGAATCACGCCACTTGAACGTCGGTTCGTTCACCGAGCATGGCTAGAGGCTGGTTTCATCGACGAGGCACGGAGGATCCAGTGGAGTGGCGTCTCTATCTTCGCCAGAACACCGTTTCTCTGGCTATTCCGCTCAGGGGATGATTGTTTCGGAAGTGTCGAGGGGTTGGTCATGCCCTCCCGCATGTCCGGACTGGAGGACCTCGCCGGCCACACGGCTCTTGTCTACTCGCTGAACAACTCGCCGTCCCCACATGTCCCTCCTCGGCTGATGGTCCGAGGGACAGAGCACGCTATTCGTGATTTTGCGTCGCGTGCCGAGCTTGAGATTCGATATTTGCCGCCGTCCCCGATCGCACACGTTCATCGACGGGAAGACGCGCAACATATCCCGCCGTTGGGGTACCGTCCGGAGCGCAGTATGCCGACGTTCATGCCACCCGAATGCGTTGAGCTGCTGATGCATTCACGATCGGGAGCGCCGAGGTACTGGTCGGCGCGGACCGAGGGACACCAAGTGTGGTCCTACGCACCGGAGGCACCGTCCTTCTGGATCTGTCGCAAACTCGGTCTGGAAACCACACGGTTGGGTAAGGGTGCCGAGCTCGAGGCTCATCGAAGTTTTCTTCCGCTGTCGATCGCTCGTTGGCTTTCCGGCGCGAGCAGCATCAGCCCCGGCCCGATCAACGGCCAATACCTCAACGTCGCATCGTCACGTCAGCTGGCAGAGCGAACCATCGAGTTCGTCAACGTCCTTCCCCAACCCCAGTCCATCATCGGAGGCTCACATGATTGACCCAATTGGCGGATTCACCAGGATTCGCGAGCACTACATCCGCTACCTCGAGACGGCGTTCCGAATTCGCGACAAAGAGGTCGCAGCAGAGCGTCGCCACCTCTTGGAGCAACCGGGCACCCTCGCGACCGAGCCGCTGGTGGAGCCGATTCCTCGTTACGCCTCCGTCGACTGGCGGATCGGTGATATCGGAGACGTCCCCGACGGCCCGATCTCGCGATTCGACACGAGTACACGAAGTGCGATCACCGCCCTGCTGTGCGCGGGCCTGTTCGACGATCCCTCGATCCGCCCCTATCAACACCAAGTTGAGATGCTGAACCGCGGAATCGACGTCGGCCGGCCGGGAATCGTCACGTCCGGGACGGGTTCGGGTAAAACGGAGTCCTTCCTCCTTCCTGTGCTCACGGCACTTGCGGCCGAGGCCACGACATGGGCCCGTCCAACCACCGGCTTTCTGACCCGTCGCTGGTGGCACGGACCTGACGGCCGTCCGTGGCCGAAATTCAGCGATATCCCGCAGACTTCACGACCGCTGAAGGCGAACCCCAACGCGACACCGTTCGAGCTTCACCGTCTCGGCGAGACGAGGACGTCAGCTATGCGTTGCATGATCCTCTATCCCATGAACGCGCTGGTCGAGGACCAGTTGAGCCGAATGCGTGCCGCCTTGAACTCTCCGGCGGCCGCACACGTCGCAGACAGCTACTTCTCCGGTAATCGGATCTTCTTTGGACGGTACACGAGCGCAACCCCTGTCACCGATTTCAAGGAACACCCACGTATACCGGACAACGAGGACTACGAACGGCGTGGGCGAAAACTTCAGCAACTCTTCGAGACCATGAAGGCGATGGAGGCAACGCAGGAGCAGGTATCCCGCCTCATTGCAGATTCCAATTCACCGCTGACGCCAAACGATCGGTACCAGTTCCCCGATGTTTCAGGCGCCGAACTCGTCACTCGATGGGATATTCAGGAGACACCACCGGACATCCTCATCACGAACGTGAGCATGCTCGGCGGGATGTTGAACCGCGATGTCGACCAAGGAATCTTCGACAAGACCGCCGAGTGGCTGAAGCGGCCGGATTCGTACTTTTACCTCGTCCTCGACGAACTTCACCTACACAGAGGCACTGCAGGCACAGAAGTCGCATTCCTGCTCCGTTCCCTCATCCACCGGCTCGGTCTCGATCACCCCGATCATCGACACAAGCTCCGGATACTCGCCTCGTCGGCGTCATTGCCCACTAAGGGGCCGGGCGCCAAGGACAGTCTCCGGTTTCTCACCGACATGTTCGTCACCTCCGGCATCGACCTGCCCGGGGTTGTCAAGGCGGACACGGCTTGCTGGGAGACGTCAATCGTCTCCGGAGAGGCCGTCCACGAACCTGCTCGGCATTCGAACATCCTTGCGCAAGCGCCCTTCGAGGCACTCGTCAGTCTGTTGGGAGGTGACGGGTTTGAGCCGATCCTTCCAGAGACCGTTCTAGCGAATGTTGCCGAACTGGAGGATCTCCTGCCGGCCATCGCGTCCGAACTCGGTATTCCGTTGGACTCCAGACCCGATGTCGTCCTGAGGGAATCGATCGAAGAAGGTTCCCGCCGACTCGAACTGGCCTGCTGGAGTGCGACCGACGGGCGCCCTCGGGCGGAACCCCTCTCCGCGCTCGCGCTCTCCCTCTTCGGCGCCGACTCCGCGATCACCCCACTTCGAGGTCTCCTGACACTTCGAGGCCTTGGGGACCTCTACGGTCGGATCCACCCCGAGGGCAGAACGCCGAATGCCCGTTCATTCAGGGTTCACACGTTCTTCCGCGCGATCGAAGGCCTCTACGCCCCGCTCGACAACGGTGTTACCGCACCCGATGGCTACCGATCCGACACTCGACGGCTTGGTCGGCTTTCCGTCGAGCGGCCGACGATCGTCGACCCCACCCTGAGATTCCGTGCATTCGATGCGCTCTATTGCGAATGCTGTGGTGAACTCTTCGTCGGAGGTATGCGTGACCGTTCGGTCAGTACCGCGGTACGGAAGTACGAACTTCTTCCGACCGACTCCGATCTTGAGGGACTGCCCCACTCGGCGAGGGCGAGCCGCTTCGAGGATCTCTCGGCATCCATGTACAAGGTCTTCTGGCCATCACGGGCGATGCCGGGTCCAATCCCGAGCAGTGGTACCGGACCCAATGGGTCCTGGAGGTCGGCCACCCTGAACCCCGTCAGCGCAGAAATCGTCGAAGGACGATGGCCGGGTGAGGACACCCCGTCGTCCATCGCCGGCTGGGTCTTCTCCTTCAATTCGTTGGAGGACCAACCCCACCGACGGGGGGCCGACGACGCGGGTACCCACGTACCGACCGCCTGCCCGCATTGCGAGTCTGACTACTCGCGCCGGCGGGCGGAACTTCGCCTCTCGCCGGTCCGGAACTTCCGACCCGGTTTCGCGAAGTCGACACAGTTGCTCGCATCGGAGTTGTTTGACCTACTACGCGTAACGGCCCTCGATGGGTCCCCGTCGAAACTCGTCTCGTTCTCAGACAGTCGACAAGAGGCCGCGCGAGCGTCATTGGACATCGAGAGACGCCATCACGAGGATCTCCGCAGATTCGTCCTGCTCGACGCGCTTCGTCAAGCACGGAACCCAATGGACCGGGACTCGCTGGAGGCCGAACTTGCCGAGACGAACTCCGCCATAGGCGTCCTGGCAGGAGCCGGAAAGGTTGCGACACCAGAGTTCGAAAGGCTCGTGGCTGCCGCGCTACGCCTGTCGCGGGCGATCGACGAAGCCGATGTGGACCAAGTGCCGCTCTCCGCTGTCATAGAGGATCCCACGGACCCGAGTTTTATAGACGACTCCCGCGGTCCAGTCGAACCCAAGGCGGTACTCAGTACCTTTGTGACCCTCGGAGTCCACCCGACGGACGACGCCGGAATCGCGCAGATAACGACCACGAACGGCGACAACGAGCGGACCTCCAGAAGCTGGGTCGAGATGTTTGACCGAAAGCCGACCGGTGAGGTCTTCTGGCGAACGGCGCCACTGAAGGCCGCCGATCGACCACCGCTCCGATCGGCCCTCGTCACCGAGCTCAACAAGTCGGTCGCCGAGATCCTGTTCAGTCGAAGCTACTTCGCCATCGAGGAGACCGGGCATGCATATCTCGGGCTACGGCGGCTTCCAAGCGAGTCCCAAGAGGACCACGAGCTGTTCGCTGCCATGATCCGCGTGTTAGCGGAGGCGTACCGCGTGGCCGATTCACCGTTTGGGCAGGAACAGCTGGGATGGATTGACGAGCACTCGGTTCCGAAGTCGAACCGCGTCTACAAATTCGCGAGTTGCGTCGACCCTGCCAATCCAGAGTCGGTCATTCGCCGTGTTCTCCACCGAATGGCCAAAGATGGCCACGAGCAAGGCCTCATATCCGTCGCCAAACTCTGTGCGACGATCTGCGAGCCGGAGGCAAGAGCGTGGCGATGCGAACGGTGCACGCGGGTTCACCTGGTTCGCGGTCCGGGGTTCTGCACACGCTGCAACGGGCCCCTGACTCTCGACGCGAACACAACCGCCGGGGCGGTGAGTGAGTCGAACTTCATTGGTTCCAAACTGGGTCGAGTTAGTGCCGCAGCCTTCCGACTCCACTGCGAGGAACTGACCGGACAGACCGATGACGGTGCCGAGCGCCAACGCGCCTTCAGGGGCGTCCTCGTGCCCGATTTGATACCGCGACGCGACACCGAGGGCCGTGTGATAACCGATGATGACGGCAACACCGTGTATCAAGACCTCATCGACTTCCTCCCCGACCGGGAGATGATCGACCTCCTCGCGGTGACGACCACCATGGAGGTCGGCATCGATATCGGCCCGCTCCGTGCCGTGCTCCAGGCGAACATGCCCCCACAGCGATTCAACTATCAGCAGCGCGTTGGCCGCGCGGGCCGACGAGGACAGTCATTCTCGACGGCGGTCACGGTCTGTCGAACGAAGAGCCACGACCTCCACTATTTCCGCAACCCACGCGCAATCACCGGAGATGCACCACCGCCCCCACGACTCGCGAAACAGCGCCCCGAGGCACCCCGCAGGTTCCTTCGCAAATGGTGGTTGAACGCCGCCTTCGCCGAACTTCGCCGCACCGCAGCCGTCTGGCCCGGTGACCTCCTCACCCCTCCGGACATCCACGGCGAGTTCGTTCCGACCGACTCCTTTCGAGACGACTCGGAACCATGGAGGAGCGCCCTGCTGGCCGAGTTGACACGGACGTTCCCCGAGGCGATGCGGTTCGCCACGTGGCTCGTGGCCGGATCGTCACTCGACCCGAGCAGCATTGTGATGACACCCGAGACCCTCATCGGTGAGATCGAACAGGCAACACGGCACTTTGCCTTCTCGCGACGAGCCCTCGGTCAAACCCTCGCCGAGGCGGGACTACTTCCGATGTACGGGATGCCAACCCGTGTCCGGAACCTCTATACCGGCTACCGACGAGGGGCCGACGGAGACTGGCCGTCGGTTGATCGAGACCTCGAGGTGGCGATCCACGAGTTCGCCCCCGGGCAGACACTGGTCAAGGACAAGAGGACTCACCGCGCCGCCGGATACACCGGCGACCTTGGAAAGGTTCTCCCCCATCAGGATGTGAAGCCGCTCGGTCCGGCCTTCGCGGACCCGTTCTGGGTGGCCGAATGCCGGGTGTGCAGGGCGTGGAAGCAGACATCGGTCGAACCGGGAGAGACGAGCGAGTGCCCCGAATGCGACGGCCTGCTTGAAGTCGACGACTGGAGGATGTGTCTCGAGCCGATGGGTTTCCGAACCGACTTCGCTCCAAAGCCCGGAGAGGACCGGCGAGGACCGGCAAGCCACCGCGGTCATATCGTCGAGGCGAGACCGAGCCAGTTCATACCGAGTTCCGACTCCAATCTGTCGGTGGCATGCACTCCGAGCGGGCGGACGATCAGCGTGAACCGTGGCGAGTACGACTCCTCGCTCGCGGCGTGGCCGGGCCACAGCGCTATCGAACTTGTAACGACACTCACGCGCTACAAGAAGAGCAAGGCCCGCGAATCCGTCAAGGTGCTCGGACAATGGTTCGCCCAATCCTTCGTGGACGAGGAGATGCGAAAGAGAAAGGCCGAACGCGCCGGATCCGACGATTTAACCGGCTTTTGGCTTGCAGCCCCTAAGACCACTGACGTCCTGCTCCTCCGTCCCACGGTTCTTCATCCGTCGCTCACACTCGACGACTTTCCCCCCGGGGACTCAAGGGGCTTGGTCGGGGTCGACGCTCTCCGGGCAATGCGTCGAACCGCGGTTCGCGCCGCCGCGCTGTCAGCCTCGTTCCTGATAGCGAACAAGGCGACGATGCAGCTGGACCTCGACGCCGAGGAGCTTGACGTCCTCGAACCCCGCCGCTATCGATCCAACGGAGCCACATTCCACCCCGTCCTCCAATTCGCAGACCACCTCGTCAATGGAGCGGGTCTTGCCACAGCATTGGCCGCACCGTCCGACAACAACCGACCCCTCGTCGCGGACCTTCTGGCGGAGATCGTCGGCGAACCCACCCGCTACCCACTGAGCGACTTCCTGAAGACGGGGCACGCTGAGACCTGCTCGACCGCCTGCTACGGCTGTCTGCTTCGTTACTCGAACCAGCCCTTCCATGGAATCATCGACTGGCGACTGGGTCTCGCCTATTCACGAGCGCTGAGCGACGCCTCCTATTGCTGTGGATTCGATGGAGACTTCACCACGTTCGAACTCGCCGACTGGGATGCGCTCGTTGGCGGTGGTATCCATCGGATCTCCGAGATAACCAAAGAAGACTTCGAAACGCGGGTGATCGCCGGACTACATGTGTTCCGGCCGGGTAAGAGCGCCTCGGGTAAGAGCGCCCATTGGGCTGTGGTAGTCCATCCACTGTGGAATCTGGATGCGCTGTCTGCAAGGCTCGCGGACATCCGTTCCGAGATCTCGGCGGAAATTTGGCCGGTTGACCAGTTCAGCCTCGAGCGCCGACCGTGGCGAGTCCGTCAGGCCCTGCTCTGAGATGACCCAGCCCCAACACAGTACGATGACAAAAATCACACCGTTGCCAACAACGCTGGAGTCTGTCACTGTCTCGCGGTTCGTGTCTCCGAGCAGTCTCGGTGCGGATCCGGCGTGTTTCCTGCGGTTTCAGGGTCGTGAGCTTGATGGTTCGCGAATAGCAGGCCTCCTTGAGTCACCGAGGGCGATTCTTGGTCAGGTTGTCCATAAGGCGATCGAAATGGCCGACGGGCACAGCAATCTCATCGATGTCTTCGACTCGCTGTTGGACACCCGAAACGAACAACTGCTAACAGACAGTCGCCGTGCTCACCTCGCGCCCCTCCAGGTGTCCGTCGGAAACGGACCGTGGCAGACAGCGAGGCGGGTCCTGACGTCGAGGGTCGGACCCCTCGCGCCCTTTTCGCTGGCCCAACAGCGAACCAGCGAACCCACTGGCGCAACCGATTACCGACAGTCCGAACATGAAGCATTTCTCTCCTCCGACACGTTGGGACTTCGTGGTCTCGCAGACCTGATTCGCCACCATCCTGACGGCTCCATCACCGTGACGGACTGGAAGATTGGCGCCGTCACCACCGAAGAAGGTCACATCAAGCTCGAATACCGCCTTCAACTGGCTGCCTATCTTCTCCTCGTGAGGGAAAAATGGCCGGATCGCAAAATCAAGACCCACCTCTTCAACGGCGAGGTGTTCGACGTCGAGATCACCGAGGCGGATCTCTCACAGGTGAGGGCGCGCGTCGACCTGGTGCGCTCGGCGCTCACCGACATGGAAGCGGTCGCCGCCCGACAACTTGCAACCGTAAGCGCAAATTGCACCAGTTGTGAGATTCGCCATCGATGTCCGGTCTATGTGAAGACCCTGACACAAAGTGGGAGGTTCAGCCCCGTTGAGACACCCGGCCGCGGACGCGATGTCGTCGGTGAACTTCGGTCGTTCAAGCCAAGGCCCGACGGCGGGATCGCCAACATCGGGCTTCCTGACGGCTCACTAGTTCAACTCCGGGGGTTGTCCGAACGATTTGACCTGAGTTCTCACGAAGGTGAGCACCTCGCATGCTTTGGGTTCACACCATCACCGCGCTCGCACAGGCAGACCGGAGCACCACTGCTGGCGAACACCTACTTCGAGACCGGGGCAAATTCACGGGCTTGGCAAGCCGAGATCTTTCGGCTTGAGTGATGTCCCCGCAGACAGCTGCGTCGTCGACTGCGTTCACGGAGGCGGAGCAACCTCGTGGAAGCGCGGGCCGCGTACTCGTACTCAACGAGGCAACTGAGCGAACGGAGGGAATCATTGCCCAAGTGCAGGGGATTCAGGGTCAGCTTCCGATCGGTATTCGGGTGTACAAGTCGGAGCAGGGAAGCACTCTCAAGGTGCTGGCCGAGTGAACTCATTGGCGGTCGGTGCGGTTGTCGACGGGGGCTCACGGGCCGTGATGCCGGACCGACGGCCGAAAAGGGGGCCTGATCGCCTGCGAAAGCGGCCTCTTGCTAAGCATTTGACCGGCGATCGAGGACCGTTTCACCCTCTCGGAAGGCGATGGAGCACTGGCTCGAAGGTCGGGTGCGAATTCGGGTGCATCGTCCCTGCCCAGGGGCCACGAAATCGTGTTAAGGTCCTATGCATCGCCCGATCTAGAGGGCATCGAAACTGCCGGATGAGGGTGATGGTTGAGTGCATCACAAGGTCCAATGCATCGCCAGGCCCCGTCATCGACGCGGAGTAGTCGCGGTAGGGGGTGGTTATGACCGAACGATTCGATTTCGTACAAGTGGGCTTCGCAAACCACCCTGAATGGCAAGAGGTGAGATCCGTCGCGGACGACATCGTCTCCTACCTCGAAAGGCCTCAGACCCGTGAGCGGATCCGGATGGTCGATGTCCCGGGCGCCAGTAGCTCGGCGGTCCAGTCCGTGATTCTCGAACGTGCCGAGTCGTTGGGATTCAGAAACGAGGCCAAGGGATTGTTCAAGTCGTACCCGAATGACGGACTACGTCCCGACTACTTCAGAAAGGTCGGCGATTCGGGGATACTCCTCGAGGTGGAGCGGGGCAAAACGAACATCAACAACATGGATTTTCTCGATTTCTGGAAGTGCCATATCTGTGAGCATGCCCACTACCTCTTCCTGATGGTTCCGTTGAACCTCGTCCAGAACTCCAGCGGGAGATCATCCAAGCCCTTCGAGACGACCGTCAAACACATGTCGAGTTTCTTCTCACCTTCCAACTACACGAACGTCCGAGGTCTGGTCCTGATCGGCTACTGAAGAAGCATTCATGTATCTAATTCCCACGAACAGGAATATCCGATGACATTCGTCGGCGTGACGCCGCTTCTCTCCAAGACGTGTCGACAGACCCAGCTATTCGAGGACTGGGTGGAGACTGGGTCTTGGCACAGATTTGGTCCCAACGAACACTTCGACTGGTGGGCCTTTCCCATTGCACGCGACAGCAACGGGCAAGGTGATCGCTACAACGTCGAACCAGCGCTAAATGTATTAGGCAACGATCGTCGGTTTCTCGAGGCCGTACTGGCTAACGCAACCCTGCTGAGCCTCGGCTGGGGGTGGGACCTCGTCCGTGGCGAAAAGATCGCCGATCGGGCGCATCAGTACGGGATCCGCATTTCCAAATGTGGTGAATCGCTCGGACTCTGGAGGATGCCGCAAGCTCACGCCGCTTTCCTCGAGTTCACACGACGCCTCTTCGAAGCGGGATTTGTCAGCCAGCGCACTGTCGACCACGTGAAATTGCATCAACCGGCTGAAACCAACCTGGTTGGCGTTGACCTCCGGTCTCCTGGCGAGTTATCGGTGGGTCCCGCTTGACTGGCTGGGCTTCGGAACAAAAATCGGTTTAAGTTGGAGGCAGGTAAAGGACTACACCGTTGTCCGAGTCAAACCGTCTACCGTCGAGCAGCAGCGTCACCGGCAGGTAGCACAGCGGCCGAGTAGGTCGAGGCGGTGCCCGGTGAGCAAGAACCCCACCTTGGCCGCGGTGGGGGCCAGGTCTTCGTAGAGCAACTCCTCGACCTTGGTTGGAATCTCGATGTCGAGTACTTGGCCGCATGTGGTGCACACCAGGTGATGGTGATGACCTCTCAGTTGCTCAGCCAACTCGAACGCTGCCCGATCACCGTTGGTCAACACCTTCACCACGACGCCCGCCGATTCGAGCACCGTGAGATTTCGATACACGCTGCTTTGGGGAAGGTCTCGAGCCACGCTGACGATCTCGGTGGCGATCATCGGATGGGCCGAGCGACGTAGCGCCTCGACCAAGAGACGACGGCCTCCGGAATACCTCTGGTTGATGGCGGCCAGACGTTGTTGCGCGAACTCGTGAACGTCGATCGTCGGCATGATCAAGCCCCGGACCCGACGTACTCGTAGATGTTTATGCC
>Ga0194118_10004253_pt1 | contig 15811 bp, 9 predicted proteins | sample TA2MahsurfametaG_2_FD_148662 | JGI IMG/M metagenome (GOLD analysis project Ga0194118, IMG submission 148662) | Freshwater microbial communities from Lake Tanganyika, Tanzania - TA2015013 Mahale N5 surface | ecosystem: Environmental > Aquatic > Freshwater > Lake | place: Tanzania: Lake Tanganyika...
GAGTTCTAATGAATTTAATTGGTCGACCACGAATGGGGAAAGTTGGGAATTTAATAATTCAAATTCAGTTGGTAATTCACAAACTAATGAGACACAAAATGAAATCAATGGTAGCGTGACTGTAGGCGTAGAAGGAGAAGGTAGTTTACCATTTTTAGGCAAGATCGGTGGAAACGTTTCAACAACAGGTGGGGTTAGAAGAGGATGGAATAATGCTAATACTAATTCTACTGAAAGAACACAAGGTTATAGTATTAGTGGAAATTCTGAAAAATCACAATCATTTGGTTCAGTGCAAACTGATGAAGCAACAACAGGTTTAAATGGGGCTTATGTAGTGGGTAAATCATTCTCTAATTCAATTGAGACATCAGAGGAACAATCTAATACCCGTGTATGGGATATGACAAATGGCACTTCACAAGAAAATGTAGTGTCAATAGGTAATGCTGAAAGTATTAGTAAAACGCAAACAATTTCAACTAGCGTGACTACATCATTAAACTTTTCAGTTTTTTTACCTAGAGAGAGAAAGGGAATATTTTATCGTCAGACTAGTCGTTGGATTAGAGAAATAAAGATTATTACCTATGATTTAAATGGAACACCCAAGTTGGCAGGTAAGATGTTAGCGAATGAGTGGAATTGGGCTGTATCAATGTCGATTGGTAATTCATGTCAAGAAATTAGTAAGCCTAATAATATGGAAGTGGCAAGTTGTTATATTGAACCTTGTTTTTAAGTAATTAATAAAGAGATATATTGACGTAATAAACTGTTTTTTTGTAATTCTTTTTTGTGAGATTGTGATTTACTATTATTTTTAATATAATCAATATCACTTAGATTATAATCAATATTATATTTGACAGATTTTTCTTTATTAATCTCTGGTTTGTCTTTCACAGAAGTTGTTTTAGTTCTTTTTGGTTTTTCATTATCACCTACTACAAAAGTATCGAAATCTATGTCAACACGATTTTCATCTTCATGTTTCTTTTTCATATAACCGATTGTTTGTGTTATGATTGCATCAGCTTTTTCATTTAAGACTTCTAAAATGTTTTTTTTAATTTGGTCATGATAATTATTTATTTTGTCTCGATTTGATTTTCCAGGTGAGGATTCTCTATTTTTATAATTTCGTCCAAGTAATTGTCTTTTATAAATGTTAGTAAGTTTCGTGGCGAATCTTTCAGCTATTTTTTCCATCGGGATTTTTTCTTTAAATGATTGAATTAAATTAGAAAAATCATTATTTTTAAATTTTCTGACTTCTTTTAAAGGTTCAAGATATTTTTTATCGATAAAAATATCTTGAATAGAGTCTTTTATGTGTAAAAACAATTCAGCATTTTCTTTATAATTTTTTGAATATGCAGGATCAAAACTGTCAAACTTTTTCTCACAAAGAAAAATAAATTGTTCTTTAACAGCGTAATAATTAAAAATACCAGTACCTGTAAAAACTTTTAATTGTTTTAAAACTTTTAATTTACCTTGGGCTGAATTGGGAATTGATTTTTTACCATTCACGTCTATATATTCATTCAAAAAAGATATATCTTCATTTGCAATTTTAATAATATCAGGTGTATCATTAATAAATTTGTCGATTTTTTCCCAAGCTAAATATGGAAAATCAAAATCAGATTGTATTTTAGACAAAATATATTTATTCCCATCACTTAATTTGGAAATTTCATTTTTCGTCGCTTCATCATTTATTAATGGTAGTAAATATTGATTAATATATGTTGATACGTAATTATTTAATTCTGATGGATTGTTATAATAATTAATCTCTTGTAAATCAGCATCATCATCTCCTGATCCTAATTTTGAATCGAGTACTAATTTTATTTTAGTAAAGTCTCTTTTTCTAGTTTTACCTATATTTAAATAATAAATATACTTATTTTTTTGCATTAATCCAATTAAATATCGAAAAGCAGAATCATCTTTAATTCCTAACTTTTCTTGTAATTCTTTTAAATCAATAGTAGCGCCTTTATCATAGCTTTCAAACATTTTATTAAATAATTCACTTACATCCAAATTTGTAAATTCATCTTTATTTCTTTCAGCGTCCATATGATGAATATATTCATGAATTAATGTATCAATATGATCTGAGATTTCATTTTTAAACTTTTCAAAATTTTGAAAAACAATAACGATTGTCTCTTCAGCGTGATTGAAATAACCAGTATAATTTATTTTAGACAAGTCCTCATGATATTCAAATTTAACATTTAAATCATGAAATTCATATGTTTTGTCTTCTTTAAAATCCGGATACTTTTTTAAAAATTTTGAAAAGTTTAAAATTAAATCATTAATTTCTTTAAAAATATCATCGGGCACTTGATAATATGCATGATAATATTGCGTCATTGCAACCGCTTTAAACCCTTTAAAATTGTCATCATCTAAAGGCATACAAATATAATTTTTATTAGTTTTAACCGTAAACAATTTTATTTCTTTAATTTCACAGATGTCGTTAATCCTTTCAACTTCATCATGTTTAATTAAAAAAGATTCTTTTTCGTCGACGTGTTCTTTTAAAAAATCATTAATCTGAATACTATTTTTATCTAAGACGTTTTTATCTAATGTTAATATTTGAGAATGTTCTTTTTTAAAAGTATTACTTAATACGTCATATAATGAATTAAAGACACTAGAGACAGTATCTAACAATCCTTCATTTATTTTATTATTTTTTTCTTCAGTTAATTGATTATATAAAAATTCAATAAATTTCATGCAAAAGCTTAGAATTTTTTTACTTGCGTTAGTTAAATCAGGTACTAGTTTAAATAAAATTTCCTTTAACTTATTAAAAAAATAATTATTTTGAATTAAATTCTGAAAAGAAATATCTTGATTTTCTTCTTCTTCAAATACATAATTTGACTTTTTAATTTTAAGATGTAATGGCACAGTATTTTCCTAAACACAATTTTTATATTATATATTATATTTATTTTTAAAAGAATTGAATTTCAAAATGCAAGAAAAATTATTAAAAAAATATATTACTGAAGTTTTAAAAAATAAAAAATATTCAGGCTCTTATCCTGATGAAAATTATGGTAAAGGTCATATAAATGACATGTTATTAGACGAAGAAGGTTGGGTGACCGATCCAAATGATCGTCAAAAAATTAAAAAATGGTATTTAGCAATGGGATTAGCGCATCAATAATCTTAAATATTTTCTGAGTAAGCTTTCATTTACAATTTGATCATCCATTACGCTAGATTTTGTCATAGCATCCTGACCCCAAATATAATTAATATAAAAATTAACGACAGATAAATCTTTTAAATAATACACTAATGCTTGTTTAATTCCAGGATTGACTATTACTTCGTTTAATAAATATCTTAAGTCTGAGGCATGAAATTGAGTTGGATCTTTTCCTGATATTACTGATGGTAATGATTCATAAATGCCTAAACTTTGACATGTATTAATATATCTAGGATTAATCACAGCTGCTGGGGCGCCAAATTCACCTGGGTTTTTAATGTCTAAAGTAGGATTAGTCATCATTCTGGCTACACGATTATAAATCATAGGTGACATACGATCAGCATCAGTTGCCCCATCTTCAGGAGCAGTATCACTTACAATTTTTTGAGAACCGCCAAAATAAACTGTAGTATTATCTCTAATTTTTGAACCTTTCAAAATTAAAGAAACGGCAGATTCTAAAGGATTTCCGGGGCAAGTAATAAAATCAATTTTAGCAGATTGCATTAAATCAGCGCATAATTTTTGCCAAAGAATAATTGCATCGGCAGGTGTTAAAGCCTTATTTTCCCCAATTGAACGAATGCTATCTTCATTTTTAGGATCACTTACCATAACTACAACCTGTTGACATCCTAATCCAATATAATATTCAATCATCTTTCTATGACCTAGATGAGGCGGTTTAAAAGAACCTGGAATAATACAAATTGTGTCGACATTAGGACCTTGTTCGAAATTGAATTTATTAGCAAAATATCTTGGAAAAAATTGAGGTAAAGCTTTTACATAACTAAAACCAATAAACTGATTAATCGGAGCATAGGCACCTGTAAATTTAAATTTATTACCTTTAAAACTAAAGACGGTTCCTTCTAAGGCATCTACCTTTAGATTTTGTGCCTTTTCGATAATATCTTGCTTGTTATTAAGATCAACAGGTATACCTAATTTACGATTGGCTGATTGAATCAATAATTCTATCTTATAAACATTATATTTCATTTTATCGACGTATTTTGCATTATGATTGGCCATTTGCTTAAAGGCTTTTTCATCAGCAGGAGAATCAGGATTGTCTTCTTTAAACTGTTCATAATCCATATACTGCACTTGACGACCATAATTGTTAGTATAATTAACTTCATCAAAATAAGGAATTTGATAATAATCTTCTAAAGCAGCAACCAATTCATTAGTAATACGTGTTGATTCTTTTTCAGCATATTCAGGAGTCATAATAGATGATCTAACACCTGACATTAATTCTAAGCCTAAGTTATAGAATAGTTCTTTAAAGATGTTCAATTGTTCTGAAATTTCAGGTTTTAATGATTTTACTACTTCTCGATAATATTTGTTTACTTTAGGATCGGCTGTAAAATATTTCTTTTCATCACCTGCCATCGCCTTGGTAATATCTTTCGGAACGCCTAATGCTTCTAAGGCACTTTTACCTTTTACAGCACCTACTGCGTAAGGAGCAGCAGAGTCTGGCACTTTTACATCATCTTTTAACAGAACATTATAAACAAGGTAATTGGCTAGATAATCTAACGCTGCAGGATTGCTAACCACTTCAGGAAAATCAGTCATGCCTTCTAATTTAGCTCTAATGCGAGCAACTTCGTCAGGTACTAATTGATATAAGAAATATCCTTTGACATCACCTAATGTCATATCATCAGTAAAATTGTGTTTTGCTTGTAATTCCAGTAAATCCTTTAAAATGGCATTTTGTTCGGCTTCTGACAAGGTATTTAAGGTTAATAATTCTTTGCCACCATAAGAAAAACTAAATTCCTCAGGTTGAAAAAATTCAGGGTTTAAACCTGCAATCAATTCTTCATTACTAACTTTAATTAAAGCTTGTTTTAAAGCATTACTAAACTTCATGAAACGTGGATCATTATATGTATCAAAGGCATATACTTCATCTTCAACTTGATTAGTCAGACCGACATCTGCAGAATCCGTATAATCAATTTCCATTTTATTCTTGGCGTTGAGTTTACCGTAATAGTCTTTTAATTCATGCATTGTGATTTTAAATTGACCGTAATTAATCTGAATCGTCTTTTTAGGCCAAAGAATGTCACAATTTACGTAAGTGCCTTTAAAGTCTTTACCTTGTTGCATTAAATTAGGATCTGGACTATCAAAAACTTCGCTGATTAAGGCAGGAGAAAGTTGCATACAACCTAAGGCGATAGCTTTAGCACCGATATACATACTTTCAAAACCTGGAGACGCAGCAAACTTTTGTCGCATCCAATTTAAAGTGTTTTGAATATTACCGACATTATCGGCGTCAGCTTTTCTGATAATGATAATATCTTCCATTTTAACGGGTTGTCCAGTGGGAATAACAGAAAAGTGTAAATTGACTGAACCGTCAAACTTTTCAGGCATTTTGACCCCTTTACTGGCTTTTTTGACAATCTCCTTTACATCACCGAGGGTTAAATCTTGATTTTCATAGGGATGACTCATATGTCCACCGGCCCCACCTTCGAAGAGAAAACGTGTCAGAGAATATCTTTTTTTAAATGTTTGGGTTACAGCTTCCTGTAAAAGAGTCTGTATTGTTTTTCTGGCTCTTTGATTTAAACGCATGTTAATCCTTAGTTAATTTTTTATATAATTATTTGTAAAGTGCGTGAAATTTTAATATTATTAAGTTATAAGTTATTTATAATTTATTTTATATTATATTTTTTTTCTGGAGCATCCTTTATGCCAATTTCTTTAGGCTATGCCTGTATCAATACTTTACTACCTTCTCCTAATTCTACTATGCGTAAAGCTACCTTTGAACAAAAAGGTTTACAATATGCTGGTGAAATTGCGTTAAAGAATTTCAAGACTATGATCCCTATCATTGACTGGAATTATCGTAATGGTATTAATCTATATCGCATGTCATCTGATATGATGCCATGGGCTTCTGAATATCAAATGGAAGAGTTACCACAATGGTCTGAAATTTTATCCACGTTGCAGGAAATTGGTCGTTTAGCTAAAAGTTATAATCAACGTTTAACTTATCACCCAGGTCAATTTAATTGTTTGGCCTCTGATAAAGAAAATGTTATTAAAAATTCTATTATCGATTTATCTATTCATGCTAAGTTAATGGATTACATAGGTTTACCGCAAACACCTTATCATAAAATTAATATTCATTTAGGTTCTACTTGCGGTGCCCGTCATGATTATGCTATGGATAATTTTTGTCGCAACTTTGAATTATTACCTGATAGTGCTAAATCCCGTTTAACTGTGGAGAATGACGATAAAAAAGGTATGTTTAGCACTCAAATGTTATACAATGGTGTATATAAAAAAATTGGCATTCCAATTGTGTATGATCAACATCATCATGAAATTGGTCCACAGGACGCATCGGCTGAGACTGCTATTCATTTAGCCTATGAAACATGGGGCCAAATCAAACCTGTCTGTCATCTCAGTAATAGTAAAAAGGAATATGAGGATAGTTCGGTTGTAATTACCGCGCATTCGGATTATATTTATAAACCGTTTAACAATTACGGTTTAACTGTTGACGTGGTGGTGGAAGCTAAGATGAAAGAACAAGCTGTTTTAAACTATTTAACAAAGTGGGATACTAATGGTCAAGCAAGATAAATTTACAAAATTTTATACTTTTTATTTATGGACACTACTCCTTATATTAATATCTATCTGGGTGATGAGTGTCACAACAATCCCTCAACAAGCACAGGCACAAGAGATTTCCAATGAAGAACAATGTAAATCTTTGCAAGAAGAAAATACACAATTAAGATTGGAAATTGAAAATTTAAAAGCTACTAAATTCGATGCTTCTTTTCAAACTTGTAAAAAGTTTTGCGGGAGATAATATGTCAGAGGAACAATGGGTATATTGGTATACAATATTTGCAGATACAATTCAAATTAGTTGTGAATATTTGTTAGCATCAGATTTTTTGATGAATTTTCCTGATTGGAATGGCTCTTTTTTATGGGTTAATGAGGGTGTCTTAAAGACATGTGAAAACTTGGGTTATATTTCTGAACATTGTGGATTAACAATTGATTAATAAGGAACAATTTTTATGGTAGATTTAGATTATTTATTTGCATCCAAAGAAGAAAAGCAAAAAATTGATTTGGCTAAAAAGCAACAAAAAGAAAAAGAGTTGCAAGAGAGATTAGAGAAAGACAAAGAAGTAGATCCTAATGTGGATTTTAATCGAAATCCTTTCATGTATGATTTAAAAGAATTTGATAGAAAGAAGTTTATTTGTCTCCCTTATAAACGTGAAATTGACAGAATTTTAAAACAAAATTATCATGCTGATGCCTCTCAGGAATTAGATGCTTTATATGAAAAGTATATTAACATGGGTGATTTCTTAGGTGCTGATAGTTGTCGTAAAGGTTTTGTAACATTAGGCAGCCAATTAAAGGAAAAATCACAAGATTTATTTGCTGATTATGTTCAGCAATCCAAGCGTATTGAAATGGATCCTCGATATATTGCTAGTCGTAAGACATTCCTGTTCTTACAAAAGAAATACCCTCAGGAAAAATGGCAACAGACTTCACAAACATCTAGACGACGTCATGAAAATGAAAACGATGATGAATAAAAACATTTAAGTGAATGGTATTTAAAGTATATTTAGATAAAAACACATCTGATTTTAGGTATCATAATGACTAGAGAACAATTAATTAGAGAAATGATTCAAATTGAATTATTATATCAAACTCGACAAAAAATTTTAAAAGAAACATCTACTAACAATCAGAATCCGTCTGATCCTTCGAGTCAAACGTCTACCCAGCAACCACAATCTGGGCAGCAACCACAATCTGGGCAGCAACCACAATCTGCTGTTTCATCTTCTAATTCAAATTCTCAAAATAACACAAATACACCACCCGTTCCACATACTCCTACTGCTACATTCAGTTTTGATATATTATTTTCAAGCGCTGATAAATCATCTTTAATTGATAACAACAAATTATATACACTTATTACAAAGAGTAGCAGTCATCATAATTTAAAATTAAATGATGATTTTAAGACTAGTTTGGAAGAATTTTATACTCGTAAAGGTTTAAAACAATCACAAATCAATTCAATTATTGCTGATATTGCTAGTCATATTATCGGTGATAATAAAACAACCGTTTCAGGAAATGAAGCACAAGACTATTGTCAAAGCTTAATTGATTTTCCATTTAATAAACTTAGTTATAATAAGACAAATATTTTAGATGATTTGTGCGAAGTATTAAATAAACCTGCCTTTATACAATATTTAAATAAAACATCTTTTCATTCAGATATATACAACAATATTTCTAAACCTGATCATCCTATGGGACCTGGTAAAGGAGAATTTTTAACATTATCATTAATTTCAAATGCAAAAAGCGGTGGTTCTAAAGAACATGATATTATCTTTTATGATAGTTCTAATAATGAAAAAACTTCAGAACTTGAAGTAAAACAAGGGCAAAGTAAAGCCGATGATTTTAAATTTAATGTTAATATTAAAAGAGACTCAAAATCTTCACAGGCTAGAGCTAAGTTTTTAAAATCTCTAAATGATTTTTATGGTAAATTTATTAAATCGACACAAAGAATTGATAATTTATTAGATGTAACAGGTATTTATGAAAGCGAATATATTAAAAAAAATTTTATTCATAAAGAAAACAAAAATAAAGTTGTCAACTTTAAAGATTTAAGCGCTGAATTATTAAATTATTATGACAGTAGTCTTAAAGAAGGTGAAACTGATGCAGATGAAGATGCTGACGCGTCGGATAATGCATATGAAAGTGAAACCAAATATACACAAAAAAATCAAAAATTTAAATTAGCTGCTATATTAGCTTTTTTAAATGACAATAGTCAACAAATTCCTACAGGAAAATCCGTGAAAATTCTGAATAGAAATAATTCTACACAAGCGAAAAATATTCTGAGTTTAGATAATATTACAAGAGACATTTTACAAAATCGCGGGCAGACCTTCAAAGATTTGAAAAACTATCAAATTATCTTTGATTATGAAAATCCAAATGATACTACGAGCCTTCCTAAAATATCTATTACTAATGAAGTTTCTAAGGATGGAGAAGGTTCGAATGCATATACAGATCTTGAGGAAATATTTCAATTAATTAAAGGTAAAGTTGATGCCGAATCTCCTTTCAAGAATTTAACTACAAAAAATAGTGCTACAGCGTCAAGTTTAAATTTATGGGTTAATCATTACTTTGATTTTATTATTAAGAAATATAGTAATTTATTACAATTTTATAAAAATATGTTAGTAGGTATTAAAAATAGTATTAATAAGACATCTCAAAATCAACCGGATCAGACAGTTTTGCAAGATGTATTATCTCAATTTAAACCTAAAGATTTGGAAGATGCTAATTGGACAAATTGGAATTTATTTTTACAAATATATCGAGGTCTAGATATTGGAAATAAAGAAGTTGCAATTGAATTTAAATATTATGATGAAAATGGAAATTTAGTTAAAAGTAAGAATATTGTAAATGTTGTAAATGATGAATTTAAAATAGTTAAACCTTATTCTAGGGGTTTAACAAATATTAATGATTTTTTTAATAAAAATCCTGATAATGAAGATGTAAATTTACAAATTAGAAACGAAGACATTTCAGATAATGAATTCGAAAATATCATGTCAACTAAAGAAACATTTAGATTTTTAAAAACTTTAACTGCTTCAACTAACTCAAAAACAACTACAAATTCGAACTCTGCTTCAAACACTAACAATGTTAATAATAATCTAAACACTGACAATCGAGGAGTTTTAGATTTATTAAATGAAGCCATTCAATCTTTAATTGAATTACATACAACTCTGTATCAAGAGTATACAGAAGGTGAAGGTAATGTATCAGCGGAAGGTATATTATACGTTGCAACTAATTCACAAAAAAAGGTTTCTAAATTCATGAAACCCTTTTATAAAAAAGGAATTGATTATAATGTATTAGACGATATATCAAAATTAAAAAATTTTGCGAAGACACTTAAAATTGATAAAACAACAGGTAGTCCGAGTATTAAACCTGAAGTTCCTTTAATTAAAGATATTTATCCTAATGAAAAAGTTTTATGGTGTAATTATATTCATGATTCTAGTGAAGATAGTATTTCATTATTGACAGTTTTATTAAAACTTAAAGATAATTTACAAAATACATATATTACTTCCATTTTAAATGAAATTGGTCAGATAAAAAATGAGATTGATGAGATTAAACTCAAGACCCGAAAAATAAAATTATCACAAGTCAATCAAATCAAAAATCCTAAACAAAGATTTTCCTAAATTAAAAATTTTATAGTCAAAAAAAGATAATTAACGTAATATAATAACTTAACATATAGGATAATTTTAAATGACTAGAGAACAACTAATTAGGGAAATGATACAAATTGAATTATTATATCAAACCCAACAAAAATTATTAAATGAAAATAAAAATAATACACAAACCACCACATTTCCTATTGAAGTAGGAAATAAATCAGGTAATACATTTATTAATACATTGTCAAATGACACAATTCATTTATCAAAACAATATCCTGCGAGATATTCAATTACTGAATTAGAATATGCAAAACATCATATAACAAAAAAAGATATAAATCTAATTTGGGATTATCTGAAAGAAAAGTTACATGCTAAATTAAAAATACCTAAAACGGCTTTAGGAAAAATTTTAGATTTTTTAAAAGCAAAAGATAAAAATATTGAGGGAAAAGTATTTTCAATTTTTGATGAAAATAACAAAGACAGATTTCCTTTACAAACTTTGATATATACACCTAAGAATTTAAGTACTCTTGCAACGCAAATTAATAATAATTTAACAAATGAATTATATAAAGAAATTTTTAAAAGTAAGCTTAAAGATGATAATCAAACTTTTAACAGCGGTAAAGGAGAATTTTTAACTGTTTTATTGACTAATGATGCAGAATCAGGAGGCACAAAAAAATTAGATGTGGTTGTTGGTGGAAGTCAATTTGACGTCAAACAGATTTCTCAACATGAGAAAACAGATAAAGCTACAGGTATAACAACAAAAGAGGCAGCAAATTATTTATCACTTACATTAAGTGAGAAAAGTGGTTTAAGAAATCCTAAAAACAAATTTGTTAATGCTCAAGCCAAATTAGGACAAAAAATAAATCAATTGACCTCGGAGTTTAAAAAATTAGGAGTTGATGCAAATTTAATTAAAAAGTTAGAAACGTATGAAGGCTATACTAGCTCAGCGTTTAGAAGGTCTTCGACTACTAGCGATTCTGATGATGACGCTGATACAAGCAATAAATATTTATCATTTGCAGATATGGGCGAGATTATTACGCAAGGTGTAAGAGCTTTAAAAGCTAATACATATACTAATATTGAAACGCTAAAAAATTTTAAAAAAACTGTTTTTACTCAAAAAAAATTTGTTAATAATATTGATAAAGACGTTATTGATTTTTTAAAAAATTGTTATGATTTAGATTTAAAAACATTTAGTCAAATGAAAGATAAAGAAGAAATTAGTAAATTATCAATCGATGTAATTAATAATAGTAGCACCAAATTATTTAAAAAATTGAATGCAAATAATTATAATAATTTAATTGATAAAAATATTAGAGATACTAATGTGGCAAATTATTTTAAAATTAATCCTGATTATACGCCTATTTTTTATTTAGGACCTGCAGCTAAGAATAACAGTCAGGAAAATTTTGATATTTTCAAAAGTTCTTTTGAAAAAATATCTGACTTTAATTCTTTTTTTCAAAATAAAAATAAGGAAGATTTTTTTAAAATAAACAATTATGGGCGTGCTGATATTGCAGATGCTAATACTTTTAGAGGAGTTATTGAAAATACTTTAAATAAACAAATTGTTTTAACTACTAATCAAATGATAAAAATTAATTCAATTATTCAAAAAAATAATGATATTGATCTTGAAGAAAGTGAAGGAAAAATCAGCAATGTTAATAATAATACAATTATAAATAATCAATATTTTGTAATGGAACCTTTACGACAAACTGATGATTTGGATTTGGGTGAATTTATTATTGATATTTCATATTACAATAATATGAAGAAAAAGCATGTTGATACTTTATATAGTAAAGACTTTCAAATTCAGAACAGTAGTGATAATAAATTAAAAAAGTCAAATAAATCTGCTAAAATTACTAATGATGATGAAAAGTCAGCAATTCCGTTAGTTACAATTAATTTAGAAGATGTCATCTCTGACAGAGATACTATCAACGATAAACTTAAAAATTTTCAATTATTTGATAATTTACAACCTTCTGTATTAAAGGATTTATTTTTAACATATAATAAAAATACTAAACAGGATTTTTTATCTGATAATTCATTGAATATTATAAACAATTTAAAAAGTATTAAAGAAAATACAAAAGAGGACAATATTTTAAGTATTATTTATGAAATGTATGAGAGTTGCAATCAAATAGAAGAAGAAATTAAAAATTATTATATTAATAATAATGAAATTTTAATTTATAAAGATGATGGTAGTTCTAGAGGTGGAGATAGTATTCCAAAAGCTGCGTATGCATGGGGACAGGTAATAGATACATTAAAACAAAAAAATATTGATAGTTTCATTATGCAAATCGGGCATGATCAAATTTTATGTTATGCAGATATTGATGATAATTCACTTGATGTTAACAAGTTTGATAGTGTTAAAAATCTAATTAAAAAATTGTTTAATGAAGTAATGGATTTAATGTTAGATTTACAAAGTATTACTACAAAAGCATAATATTTATAATTACAAATAAAACTTAGGTAATTATAAATGAAAAAATATCAATTAATTCGAGAGATGATTCAAATTGAATTGTTATATCAAACTCGTCAAAAACTATTAAAAGAAAATAAATATAAACTTTTGAAAGAAATCGAAGATGATGATTTAAATATTGATGATGAATCTCTATATAAACCTGAAGATGAAGAAACAATTGATGCTGCTACTAATGCCGATACTGAGAAAAAAGCAGAAGAACCTAAAGTCAAAGAACCAAATGAAATTAAAGTAGAAGATAAAAACACAGGTGATTTATTAAAAAATCTCTTTACCAATAGTGATAATAAAAACATTAGTCTTGAGATATTACAAGGCATTTTAAACGCAGAAAAAAGTAATAACCCAGATGAACATCAAAATGACTTAAAGAGAAAAATTTTTGAATATTATGGAAAATCTAAAAATCTTGATAATCCACAATGTTTAAGTATCTATAAAAACATATACGCTAAAAAGAACGACTCTGAATATTTAACCTCATTACTTGAATTTAAATTTGATGCCTATTCGGCAGGGGATATTGATACTTTAATTTCAGACTTAAATTCAACTTTTATAACTAAAATCAATGGTAATAGCTTTCTAAAAGATTTATATCTTAATAACACTAGCAGTGGTCGTGGTGGTGTAGGTAAAGGTGAATTTTTAATCTTATCCTTTATTAAAGGGTCTAAATCAGGTGGCACCAAACAACATGATATTATTGCTGACGATGCTGAATATGAAGTAAAGCAAGGTAAAGGTGAAAAATCCGAAGAAGGCAGTACTCAAAATGTAATTAAGTTTAACACCAACATTCGTATTCGTACTGATGTAGCTGCCATGAAAGATAAACTGATTACTGATTTAAATAGATTTTTTAATCGTTTCGTAGCTTCTACGAAACACATGGATCAAATCATGAATTTATCATCTCAGTATGAATCCTCATTCATCTATAACAATTACATCTCACCAACAGATAGTAAAGGTACTATGGCAAAAGCTTTAACCAATGATAATCTGAATTATCTAATCCGAGATGAAAAAATTGAAAATGATGAATTCTATGATAAAAAAGGTGCTTATTATCCTGCTGCTATTTTTCCGACTATTGCGGCAGTTTTAAGTGGCGAACATAAAGGTAAGACTTTTATCAATCCTACAGATTCTGAAAATACCGGTTCTTTGACTAAAGATTTTCAATTCGGTCATGATATGGAAGTTTTAAAACCAATTATCGATTACATCAGCGGTCGTAAAAAAACACAATTAACAGCTAAAACATTTGATTTAAATAACGATGAAAAATTTTCAGATGCAACTTTACAAAAATTAAAAGGTATTTATTTAAAGTTTAACAAAACATCTGCTAATAAATATTATGATTTCGTTAATGTGATTGATACTAACAATGATAATCCTGATAATCCTTTAAACAGTAAAAATAAAATTAAAAAAGATCCTGCCAATCATCGTGTGGTGAATTGTTTAACATTCTTAAACAGATTAAAAGAATTATCAGACAAAGAAAATCCTATTAAAAATAATCAAATTATTACTTATATTTCTTCCACCAGTTTAAAAACCTGGTTAAATAATTATTTTAGACCGGTTATTAAAGAATATAAAAACGCTTTAGGCTTCTATAAGCACATGTTAACTGAAATTCTAAATGCGACAGCTAACTCTCAAGCTGTTAAATTCGATTTAATTCAAACACTGGAAAAAAATCAAGAAAAAAGCATGACTAATTACTTGAAATATAAGAAATTAGGTAGTGAAGAAAATTTAAAACAATTACTTGATTACAAGGTATTTTTAGATTTTTATAAAGGTCTTAGCTTTAATGATGAAGTAGTAATTGATATTAAATATTATGACAGCAATAATCGTCTAAAGAACAGAAAACAAATCATTAATACTATTAATGACGAATTTCAAGTTTTAAAACCAGACGATAGCGCTATTGACGTTAAAGACTTCTTTAGTAAAGCTGAAAACGATGAAACCTTTGATTTAAGAATTAAGAATGAAAATATTTCAGAAGCTCAGTTTGAAGATATTATGAATGCTAAGGAAATTTTTGCTTTTCTGAATGACAATGTTGATTTAAAAACAGCAGATAATAAATCACAAGAAACAGGTATTAAATCATCTTCCACTTTAACTACCACGGTTAATAATAATGAAAACTCTAAAAATATGTTAGGTTTATTAGATGATATTATTAACTCCTTCTTAAAACTCCAAGACGCAGTATATCAAGAATACAGTAATCCTAATGATAAAGACAGTCAAAACAAAAAAGGTGGCTTGATTTACATTAAAGAAAAAGCAGCAGGGGATGGGATTACAGGCGTATCTTTATTGTTTAATGATAATAAAAAAAATCAATTGATGTATGATATTGATGATTTTAAATCATTGGATAAATTCTTACAATATATTTCGCAAAATCCAAACACTCCTTTAATCAAAGATGTTAACGCTAATAACACTTTATTATGGTCATCTTATGTTAAGAACTCAGATTACGTATTAACAGCTTTGTTAGACCTTAAAAAAACCTTAATCGATAATATTGAATTGATTAATCAAGACGTGGAAGAGATTAAAGGTTTAATCAAA
>Ga0194118_10004255_pt1 | contig 15799 bp, 30 predicted proteins | sample TA2MahsurfametaG_2_FD_148662 | JGI IMG/M metagenome (GOLD analysis project Ga0194118, IMG submission 148662) | Freshwater microbial communities from Lake Tanganyika, Tanzania - TA2015013 Mahale N5 surface | ecosystem: Environmental > Aquatic > Freshwater > Lake | place: Tanzania: Lake...
CCACTACATAAAGTGCAGTTATGGGAGTGTCTATCTGGCAGTATCGAGGTCTGGCAGAAAAGCCAACTCTGCGATGTGCCAATGGTTATTAACATGGGTAAGGACTGCCCTCCGATGACTGGTCATTATTGGTTTACGATTGACTTCCTTCCAGAGCATCAATGCGTAGGAAACTTGGACATTGGTGACGTTGAACTTTTGGAGGAACACAAAGAGGGTAACGTGGTAAAACTCTCCAACGGGCAGATTGCTATTTACCCAAACAATCGTTTGAAGTGGTTGCCGATTAGCCTCACCCCGAATGGTGCTGCCGAGCTTATCCCTGACTGGGATGTTGCCACAAACGAGCAATGGGATGAATGGTGGCAGGACTCAACAGAAATCCTTGGAGATGCTAAATGGGCTTACTAATATGGGAAAAACCATGAACGACACGCCAGAAATGACCGACGAAACAGAGACACTCCGCGAACAAGCGAGACTCCTCGGAATGTCCAGCGAGCGCGAGGCTGCTTTGCGTGGTGAGATCGAGCGACTCAAGCGGGAACTTTCAAACATGAAGGATCAGCGAGACTGCGCGATGTGGATCATCGAGCAAAAAGAGAAAAACAAAACGTCTGACAAATCAGACAAAAACCAACACAATGTAGCACAAACAGGACAAACCCATGAAAATTGAAGTAGATAAATTAGTACCCAAGATGCCGAACCTTTACGAATTACTAGGTGAGGCTATTGAATACGGATTACGCCGAGGCTGGAGCCGCGCCCACAAGCACGACGACAAGCCCACCGAAGAATTGATTTTCGACACAATACCAAAGTGTATTATGGAGGAAATCTTTGAGCGGTTTGAATTGATTCAATCAGAATGCGAAGAGAAACCAATTAGACTTGAACCATGAAACAACTGAACCTCTACGAGATCATCAACAGCGTCCGTGTCTGGGGCGAACAACGATACATCACCGGCCCCGAAGGGCGTGGCACATTGGAGTCACAACTGGACAAGGCGCAAGAAGAACTGGACGAGACCAGGCAAGCGGCAAGCCTCAATGACATCCATGAAATCAAGGATGGCATCGGGGATACGACTATCTGCTTGATCCTTGCCGCAGAACGTGCTGGTTTGCTTTTCGAGGACTGCCTTGCAGCAGCCTACGACGAGATCAGAAACCGCACCGGGAAGATGGTCGGCGATAAATTCGTGAAAGACGTGATAGCGTGAAAATAAAAACCAACTAACCAAAACAACACCATGAAAACGCAAAGTGCAAAAATGAAACTCCGCAAGTGGATTATGAGCGGGAAAAGCATCACCCCACTGCAAGCCCTAGATAAGTTCGGGATCTTCCGCCTCGGGGCGAGAATCCTTGAACTTCGCAGAGAGGGGTACAACATCGTCACCGAGATGACCCACAAGAACGGCAAGCGATTTGCCAAGTACACTTTGGCCTAGTCGGGTGGCTAGGTCATGCTGGGGTGGGGAACCACACAAGCTGGGGAGCATGGGTGGGTTCCTCATCCCGGCAACACTCATCACAAATTGTGATCTTAAACGAAAATGGCAGGGAAAGGTGACAAACCAAGACCGTACAACTATCGAGCGTATGCGGAATCGTATTCGCGAATCTTTGGAGATAAACCCAAACGCACCGATAGCCAACCCGAAGAAGTACAGATTCGTGAAACAGGACGAGATGCCGCCGGAGTACAGGAGGGTGAGCGTGACGCTACGGCTCACGCTACCGACCTACCACCGGATTGCTGAAGTCATGGCCAAGAACCAGTGCGGGATGTCCGATGCGGTGGAGGCAATGCTCCAGGATGTTGAGGCGCAGCGGGTGATGCCGCTAGATCCCAAGTGGAAGGACAAGTACGCCACGAAGAAGAAGACCTTATGGCAATCTTTTGATCTTTACAGGACAGCAGGGTTGCGTAAACGTAAACACGCACGATGAACAAGACAAAGGGATTTCCCACGCGCTACGGAGGCACTGAACTGGTCGGGGAGGGCTGGTGGAGCAACTACCGCAAGGCACTGCCTATCGCCGAATCTGGGGGCATTGTAATCGCCTACGGGCAGCATGGCACGGGCAAGACCCGAATGGCCTACGAGATTGCCCACAATGGCAAGTTCCGAGGGTCGGTCGTCAAGGTGTTCGGAGTCCCAAAGGACATCCCAAGTATCTACACCACCGCCGTGGACTTCTTCATGGAGATCCGGGATACCTACCGGCAGGGTTCCGAGCGGTCGGAGAAGCAGGTCATGGGCGAGTTCACCGAAGCACCCTTCTTGGTGATCGACGAGATCCAAGAGCGTGGGGAAACGGCATTTGAGGATCGCAAGCTCACCGCAATCGTGGATGCTAGATACCGGAGGGAACTCCCTACGATGCTCATCTCGAACTACCGAAGGAGGGACTTCGCCAAGACGCTATCGCCTGCCATCCTCGACAGGATCTACGAGAACGGAGTGGGGATTGAGTTCAACTGGGACTCTTACAGAAGGAAGCTAGACTAGGACTTCGCAGCCCAGATAAGCCCCACGTTGGCGGCAGCGTAGGATAGCCACGTCAATGCCCACGGCCAATTACGCTCGCAGGCATACATGATCCCTACTGTGGCGTAGATCACCATCACCACCGCAACCAGTATCGTCTGGTTCATCCTAATACGGCTGCGTAGCCTCGAAATGCATCGAGTCCCGGCTCCAGAACGCCCCGGCAGCTTGCCACCCCTCCTTGGCAAACATCTCCATCACCTCGATGGGCATCGTCGCCTTGGTGGGCCAATGGTCGTGCAAGCCATTCTCCGCAGGCCAGAGATCAATCGCCGCGCCCCATGAGTGTTTCGATGGGCGTAGGCCGTTCCGCATCGGGCGGTTGTTGTAGCACCCAGCGTAATGCTTCAGCACCCATTTGAACGGGCTGTTGGAAATATCGGTCAGTATTTTCAACAAGCTACTACCCACCCTCTTGTGGCATCGGATCGTGGATACCGGTTTCCCAAGGTATTCAACCCCTAGCTTGGATACGTCAATGAAGGACAAGCTACCCTCGTCTCCTGGTCGTCCGAAGAACGCTCGCATGGATCGGTCGTCGGACTTGGGCCACGGGTTGGGTTTGGGCATCATGTGCAGCAAATGCTCCTCGCAAGCCTTGACGGACTGCCTGCCCCAGAACCCATCAGCGGTTGTCCCAATGCGCTCTTGCAGCGTGATAATTTGATCTCTAGTCATGGCGCGGAATAGACGTTGCAGATTTTACCCTTGATGTTGACCTTGCGGCATTTTAGCTCGCCATTCGCAACCAAGCGGCGGAGATGCTCACTGGCGGATTGCCTGCATATCGGTTTCCCTTGCTCCTTGGATAGGTCACAAAAATCGTAAACTGTGAACTCATCGTCATGCACTTCTTGCGTGATCGCCGAATCTAGTGCCGCCATCATAGCGTCTAACTTTCCTATTGTTTTCATTGGTTTTGTCGTGGTGTGTTTTATCCTGCCGTGTAGACCCGCCGGTGGATGGTCGGGGAATCCCCCTCCTCCAGCCCCCGGTGGTCGAAAATGACTGCTGACGGCTGCGGAACAGCGTCAGGAACCACCTTGTAGCCGTAGCGGGTCAACCCCTGCCACGCCCCGGTGATCACGCTTGTCTGGTTGCCGTCCTCCCAGATGCCATGGCGGTGTCTGTGGCCACGGCACATGACCTTGGGGACTGGCTTCCCAGACCTAGCCCTAGAATGCGTCAGATTGCCCAGAGAGATGCTGTGTGCGCTCGCCTCTAGGTATGTCCTAGAAGTGGCACTGATGTGGTGTGCGAAGTTGTAGAGGCATCCGTGGGCCTCCAGATCCAAAGTGTCCCAGGCGTGTTGCCCGTTCTCTGGGTTCTGCGTCCCGCCGAGGGAGTAGCCGATCCGAACCTCGTCGTTCCGAGTGTGGATCTCCGTCCCCTTAATGATGTGGAGGTTGTTGCAAGTTTCTGCCAGAAACCCCAGCACCTGCTTCACCGCCGTGGTCTGGTCGCCGGGATCGGGTGTCATCACTTGCAATGTTTTATGGTGGATGCCGTCCACAAGGTCGCCATTGACGACCAGATCGAACTTGTCCTCCCCGATGACCCGCTGCGCCCAGCACAGCATATCCTCCCAGCATTCCCATAGCCACTCTTGGAAGCGGTTCTGGCCGATTGGATTCCCCTCGTTGGACACAAAGTCCTTGGGCCACAAACCCACAGTAGATCCAACGTGGAGGTCGCTCAACAACATGATGAGCCTCGATGATGTAGTCATAGTTTTTTTAGTTTGGCGTCTAGTGTGTCCCATGCCGGAAGCAGGAGATGCTCAAGACTACGAATTATTGGCTCTTCGTCAAACTTTTCTGCCCACCCATGCCCAGAAACCATGAATGAAGCATGGCAAAGCTCATGGAATAGGGTGGTGCGGAGAAGCTCCCGGCTTTTGAGGGCGGCGTAGGACACCGAGATTTTTCTGGTATCCCACTTGCACAGCCCCCAGTCGTCCATGTGTTCCACGCAGATGGCGAACGTCTCGCCACCCACCCGGACAGACTTCGGAACCCTACTGGGTTGGATCATTTTGTCGGGTTGACGACAATCGGGCGCGGGTGCGGCACGATGACGATCTCTCCGTTCTCGTCTTGCGAGACTGTTCCCCACTGGGTTTCAGTCGTCCACGGGCCGACGTTGGCGCAGGACGCGAGCAGCAGGGCAAGGATGGTGGTTGCTGTGGTTTTCATTTTGAATCAGCGGCCTTGACCAGACCAATCCCAGCGGTAATCGCTGTAATCGTCGCGCCAAAGTCCACGTCTTGGTTATTGATTAGTGCAACTGCTGTATTTACAACAGCCGCAACAATGGTCAGGATTCCGAGCAGGGTTGTTTTCACGTTATCGTTTGGTTTTTGCTTTTTCATTATTCGATCTTATCAGATTTCTCAAAGAAATCAATGCCACCCAAAGAAGAACAACCGCAGTTGAAAGTCGAACCCACGCTTCCATCGCCTCAATAAACGTCACCATAAACCCAGAAGCAGATGCTAACACACCTGTCACCCCATTTGCAATTGTGTGAGAATTTCCGCTAGTGATCATGGCGCATCAGGGTCGATGATGTCTTGGGGTTGGATGGTCACGCGAGCGTCGAGGCCACCGAGCGATTCGACGATCTCCGCGAACTCTGGGAAGTCAACAGGCGTGAGTGGCGGGTTGCCGCGCAATGGAGTGGATAAGATAATCTCGTCGCACGGGACAAACGTAAGCCCAGCGTGGTATCCGGTGTAGATGTGATAAGCTCCGGGCAACCAGAACACCGGCAGTCCGCGAGACGTTTGCGCTAGTGCAACCGCATCGTTTGCGGCTTGAGCTTGTTCAGCAGTGACGGCAAATCCGATCATGGAATTGTCAATCCGGTGCAGGTTTCCCACATGGTTTTGAGCGCAAGCGTGAATTTGTTACCATCGGAATCGGAGAATCCAAGTCCCAACCCATACAACCCCATCTTGGCATCGCACCATGATGCTACTGTCCCGTTGTTGTTCAACGCCATTGCGAAAACATTTCGCGCAGACGACTGGATGTTTGCATCTGTCTCCGTGCGTGTAGTTGTGTATGCTATCCCACTGGATGCACGTCTTTTCAAATATCTGTTGCTGGTGGTATTTACAACACCAATGAATACGCCAGTTCTCGCCGAACTTGAATTTGTTACAGAGATTCCAGCATTATAAAGAGTGGTAGAGATTGCTGTTGATCCATCTTGCCGTAAGAAAACCCTTCTATTGGATCCATCAGTTTGCCCCAAGAAATATCTAGTGTCTGTTCTGCTGTCCTGTTCATAGACTAGAGCGAATGCACTGCCCCCGCTTGTGGACATTCCGAGCGCATTGGGGGTGCTACCGATATCGAAAAATCCGGTCGTTCCGTTTCCTTGAACAAAGCCAGCCCCGTGCGTCAATGTACCGATAAATAATCCGCTCGTCAGACCGATGATGTCAATGGCGTTTGGCGATGCTGCACCCCATATCGGCAAGTACAACCGCTTGATCGACGAGTACCACCCATCGGCCTTGCCAGTCTTTACGAAGTCGCTGATGGCATTCTTCTGCGCCGCAGAGACAGTTGCCCCAGTAGCAACCACGGCATTGGCATACGCCTTTGCGTCAGGGTCTAGGCCTGCTGGCTTTGTCCCAAGTCTGTTTGAATACTGGTAAATCATTACGAGTTTCTTACTTGCATATTGGCATTCGTGTAGATGCGATTCGCGACAATTTGTTGCGTATGCATCTCGTCAAGCTTCATCAATTCGTCTTGTAGGATGAGGTCTGCCTCTTGGTCTGCAAGTGCCGACTTCTCCTGCTGCCCTTCCGCACGGAGGAAATCCGCATACGTCCCATGCGCTAGGTACTCAAACCACTCGTCCGGGATCGTGGCAGTAGATCCACCAGTCCCATCTCCGTAGGTATCGCTGAACTGCTTCTTGTATGTCACCCATGCGCTCGTCGGCGCAAGGTTCCCCGCTACTAGCTTTGCGCCAGATGCCGTAACCATGAAATCAAACTCCTGCACCGAGGCGGTCTGATACGGATCTTGCCGTTGAATCCGCAGGTAGGTGTCAATACTATCCAGCCCACCCTGCGTATATGGGATCACATTCGTCGTGACAGTCCGCTCTTCCGCAATCTTCAAGAACCTCGTCCAGTAGTTGCTGGCACGATACGCCCTCTTCGCCCTGCGATTCACCATCGCCTTGATGCGAGGCAACTCAATCGTCGAGAACTCCACACCGCAAAGTGCCTTGATTAGCGGAATCAAATCGGTCGTGTAGTTCTTCGTCTGCATTCCTTACATCTTGTGAACGGCCATTGTAGGCTCTAATCTCTGGAAGTCACGCAAAAATTCCCTGTCGTCCCAGCACTCCACCCCGTACTTGTTTACCATTTGCAGGTATTCCCGCTGGGGGATCTCTGCCAGATGCCGCCAGTTCTTCCCTGGGGCGTGTTTCCTAGACTCGGCAGCAATCGCCGCAGCCTCAATCTCACGCTTGTGAGACATCGAATCCATAAGCTGCCGTCCGGTGCATAGCTCACGCACCAAGGCCGCAGTCATGGCCTCCTCGCTTGCTGGGATAATCATGTGGTCAGCATGAGGCAGGGGAGGTTTTACCCCCCCCCGCCAGTAGCTTACGAATTAGGACACCAACGCACCGGGATCAAGGATCGTAAGGCAAATCGCCCACTCTCCAGCAGTGACAGTACCAGTGAAGTTCGGTTCAAGGATAATGTTCACATCGCTCGCCGTATTGTTGATGGCATATCCAGCAGCGGTATTGACCAGTACATCACCAGTATTGAACGCAGCCTTGGTGAGTGCATCAAGGTCAAGCGCATTAATGTACTCGTCTGGATCGGCAGTAGTGGTTCCGACATCAAGCGTTAGGTCGGTTGAAGTACCAGCAGAAGTGGTAATCTCAAACACCGCAGCTTGCGTGACAACTCCGCCCGGAGGAAGAATTGCAATAGTCTTTTGATTGCCGGTTCCAAGAGATGTGATCTCTGCGGCAGTCAAACGATAAACATCGGTGAACCCGAGGTATTTTTCTTGTTGTGCAACTTTAGCCATATTCTAGTTCTTTCTTATTTGGGGTTGGAATTAGTAAGCGATCTTGCCGTGCGCTCCGGGGTGTTTGCACACCAGAGTGCCAGTCATATCGACATAGCCGCGCTCGCCGCCACCTTGGTTCTCCAGACGGGTGCTGCCCATCGGAATGAGCGAGGCAAACGCCAGATACTTCGGATTGAGGACATAGCCCACGTTCGCCGAATCGGTAGGCATACACGCAGGGTTGCCGTTGACGATCTTCACCACACCAAAGTCGGAGTCGTAGAGCGACACCGAAAGGGTGATCGTCTTGCTCGTCGCGTCTTGGATGACTTGGTAGATGTTCTCGTTAGAAGCACCACTGTCGTTGCGGCTGAAGTCGGAGATGATCCGACGAAGGGCCACGTTCGCAACCAGCGTGAGGCTGTTCATCTCGCCATTCACGCCGAAGATGCTGCCAAGCATGGTGTTGAACCCAGCTTCGGTAAGCGTCGAACTGACGACAGAAGCTGCCGGTGTGCGGAACGCAGCCGGAACCGGGTTGGTCGTCTGGGCCGGGGTGTTGACGATCCAGCTACCAAGGCCACGGAAGCTGTACGGAGTGCCAGCACCATTCTCCACAGTCATGTCACTGGCGGAGGCGATACGGGCTTCAACGTCACGCTTCAGTTCGCGCATCGACTTTGCTTCGGCTTGTGCCACGTTAGCAGGGCCAACGCTCGTCACAGCTTGTTGCAGGTTCGACACGAGATAGTCGCGGCGGAACGTCTGAACATAGTTGCCAAGTCGCGCACGACCGCTGAAGGCGTCCGTGAACGAGGTGACATCCGATCCTTCAGCAATACCGGCAGTGCTGGGCGAGGCAAGGTTGTCAACAACCCACTCATGGAAGGTCGAGGATGCCTTGGTCTTGCCGCAAAGCGAAAGCAGCGGGGTTTCTTCGGGAGCCAGGATCGTCAACTCATTGGACAGATCCTCGCGGTTGCCCACGGCGGAACCCGTGGTGGTTTTGCCCGTCGGGGCATTCGGTTGATAGGTATTTGAAATAGCCATAGTAGTTTAATTGGTTCAAGTTTGCATTCTTGCAATACGCGCAGCAACCCAATCATCGACGGAGCCAGTAGACTCAAAGCGTTTGTACACCTCTTGTCCCTTCGCCTTCGGATTCTTGCCTGATCTTGCTGCTCCGGCCCCTACGGGACTGCTGGGTGGTTCCACCTTCAGCCGTGTTCCCGTGCCAGTTGGCACTCTAGACTTTCCTCCGAAGATACTCCTCGCTGCGTGGGCTAGGAGATATTCCATCTGGAAGCCGACTTCCGGGATTTGTTCTTTTACTTTGGCGACTAGCGGATCTTCGACCAACGACTTGAAGTTCTTCCCGATAGCGGACTCTTCGTCCAGAATCTCGGGAACTTCCTTCTTCGCCGCCTCTTGGTATTGCGTACTCAACTGCTCAAACTGCTGGAGTTTGGCAAGGTGAGCGTGCTGCGCCGGAAGAAACTTTGTAATTGCTTCCTTTGCGTTCCGATTGGCCTTGCGAATCTGGCGTTTTGTGAACTCCTTGTTTCCTACTGTGATAATGTCATCGCTGCCATAATCCTCGTATTCGTCGAGAAGTTCGTCTGTTGCGTTAAGGGTCTCCTCAAGTTCAGAATACTTTGCTTGCAGGGCATCCATCGTCTGGATGTCGCTGAAAGGATTCTTATCTTGTGGAACCTCTTTTGCCGCCGGTTGCGCCTTCTGGAGTTGTTCTTCAAGGGTTTTTGTCTTTGCCGTTAGCTCTCCAATTCGTTGGAGAAGGCGACTTTTCCCTTTCTTTGCAAGCTCCTGAATTTGCTCTGGTGACAAATTCAACAGGTCTATGTCTGATTCCTCGGGTTCTTCCTCACCGATGTCATCCGTGAGTTCCTCCTCTGGTTCCGCAGATTCTTCCGATTCAGTACCTTCTGGCACTTCTTCTTCTTGCGGCTCCTCGGGAGACTCCTCGGTTTGCGCCGGCTCGTCATCACCCATTGCTTGTCGCGTCCGTTGAGCTACAAACTCCTCGAAACTCAAGCTATCATTTCCACTGGTTTTTACGTCTCCAGCGTCCGACGGATTTGTTGCTTTCATGTCTGATACACCAATTATACGCCTTGGCGGTGGCGAAGTGAGACCAGATAACTATGAAATTGCATATCTGTCAACTATGCGTAAAACAAGACAGGCCGCCGGGGATACCGACGACCTGTCTGACACACTAACCAAGGGAGGTACAATGAACAAAACCTCCGGGCGTGGACATACCACGATTCCGTGGATTTGTCAACCCAGCACGGAAAGAAGCTCGTCAATGGTGGCAATGCTCCCAGCCACCTTCATCACGTCATTGGAACTTTCGCACTGGCGAAGATCCGCAAAGAAGCGTTCCCGCTCATCCCGCATAAACTGCAAAACAACCTTGTATTCGTCTCGGTCTAGTAGGGTGTCAACCGCTTGCTGTAGTGTTGGTTTTGGTATCGGTGTCATAAGTTATTTCATGGATTTGCTTCCACGGCACTTCCACTTGCGTCTCGACAAGTTGTTCGGGCTGTTCGGGTCTGACTTCCAATCGCCTTTGATCTTTGCAGAACGAGCGCAGTAGGCATCGCCCTTGGATGTGCCTGGGCGAATCCGATCCCCGCCGTCCTTGGCTTTCCCAGCCTGCCCGTAACGGACTGTCCTAGTGCGCCCAGTTTCGGGGTTCTTCACCACCTTCTTGAACCGCTTTTGCATTAGATTTTTCCTTTCTGCTTAAGACGCTCTTTGCGTTGCTTGCGGAAAGAATCCTTATCTTTTTTGCGTTCTGATTTGTCATTCCCGCAACCATACGACTTCTCTTTTTTGCCAGTATTTTTCATAAATTACCTGTATGCTGATGTCTTCTTGGCAATCTTTTTAGGTTGCGCTACATATTGCTTACCTGCGCGATTGCCTTTTGCTTTTGCCCTATTGGTTGCCGCTTTCTCCGCAGGAGTCATAGCCTTCCATGCCGCATCTGGTAGGTAACGCTTCTTGCCCTTGCTGGGCTTACTATCGGAAGTCCGCCACTTCTGGTCTCCCCAACGCTTCAGGGACTCCTGTGATTTTGCTAGTGCCATTAGTTTTTGTACCCTCCACCCTTTTTCTTGTATTCACTAGCCAAAAGCTGTGCCTTCCTCGCGCTCCACTCGCCAGGATCACCACCTTTAGTGCCAGCCTTGATGCGCTCAAACAATGCTTTTCGCATACCCGGCTTGGTGTAGTTACCGGCTTCGTTAACCCTGCTCTTTGTTTTTGCTGTTTTTTTCTTCATAGACATCAGTATTCAATACGACCCTTGAGCTTCTGGCGCATTTTCCGCATCTTGGGGACTTTCTCAACAGTCGGCTCCTCCAGCTTCTTCTTTGCTGCTCGCAGCGCACGAGTGCTGGTCTTTGGCTTGTCTGCTCGATACTTCTTCATTGCTGCATTCCTTGGGTCTGGACGCCGCCCATGTCTGCCGGTGCTGTGCCAAGTCTGCCAATCTCGGCGTTCTGTGCTTGCTGTAGCTGGAACTGATACTGGCCAGCGTATTTCTGAAGCCTCTCTGCGAACGCCTGATCCTGTTGCGCCCTCGCCGCGACATCTTCCTGCTGGACATAGGCTTGGACGAGTTGTAGGGCAATCTGTGCGCCATTGGGACGTGCTGGCACTTCGATGCCTGCGTAGATCTTGGACAGGTCGTCCGTGATGTCCTTCATCGCCTTCTCTTGAGCTTCTTCAGCAGGCTGGAGAATGTAGTCTGCAAACGCCGGATTGATCGTCGCCGCGATGAACTCCAGCAACTTGTTCACATCAATGCGTCCATTCCGGTCAAACTGCAACAAGGACACCATGTTCTTCAACTGCGTCTCCGCCGTCTCTGGGTCGGTGGACTGGCTGTCGAAGTTGACCATAATCGAGAAGTCCTCGTCGGCACTACCCTTGGTCATGATCTGCGGGTTGGCGATGCCCGACACCTGGAAGAACACCTCGTCTGGCCCCATGCGCTGATACAGCTTCCACGCCAGCGTTAGCACGTCCTTCACATGGTCAAGGTACTTGCTGATGTAGAACTGCTGTTTGAACTGCGCCAACGGGCTATTCATGTCTAGCCCCACGGCAGCATCCGCTTGCGCTCGCATGGACAACTCCACTTCGGAGCTGCCCTGCGCCGGGTCTGCTGGCGGGATCGGCCCCCATGCAATCTCACCCAGCCTGCGGTATGGAACCCTCCGTCCCGGCCCCCAGTCGCTTGGTGGTCGCCCAGCGGGGTGCATCAGTGGTGGCAGCACCGCGAGGCTTGCCCTGTCGATCCGTTGGTCACGCTCCGTTTTAATCTGCATCTGCGGCCCACGGAGAATGTCAGAAAAAGTCTGCACCTCGTACATCCGCTTCTGGTCGTTCGACAATCGGGTAACGACAAAGGGATAGTCATCATAACCATTGAGAAGCTCATGCTTCGCATATCCATCCGTTGTCGGGTGGAACACAGTACAGTAGATGCCTTCAGACCCATCCTCTTCGTCGATCAGACGTTGATACGCATAAACAACCATAACGAGGTCGTTGTCGTCGGTAATGGGGATGCGGTCGATGGTCTTCTGTTTCTCTCCGTCGAGGTAGAACGAGTCCTTGCCTCGGAGATTTTCGATAGCGGACTCCACCCACTTCTTGTCCCAGCCCTCGTTGGCTGCTTTCTTCTCAAGTTCTTGGGATGTAAGGAATGTACGCCAAAAGATGTAGGGGCTGCGCTGCGGGTCGCTGACATACGCCGGGAACATTACCTCGCCGTCTGGAGCGCAGGAGTACACCACAGGGCAGTCCACGCTGGTGCGCGGGATCGGGATCTGCGTGATACCCTTCTTGCGGAGTTCGCGGATCGCCTTCTTCCCACGCTTGTCGGACACCGCTGGGAATGCCTGTTGGATCATCGCCAGCACCGCCTCGTCGTCGTTGCCCAATGCAATCATCTCGGCAAGGTCGGGAGCTATCGCTGCGATCTCCTCCAACGAGACAGTCTGAAGGTAGGTGCGCTTCTCGCGCTTCCAGCCGACATACGACACCATGATGCCCTTCTCCAGTAGGTAGTTCGCTCCCAACTCCATCTGGTTCTTGAAGTCTGGGATGTACGAGTTCCTCATCCACTTGAGGAAGTTGGAGACGACGCCAGCACGGGGCATCGCCGCCATGCTTGTCGGGAACGCCTTGATGTGGCTTCGCTCAAGGGCTTGGTCGAACAGAGAAACGTATGCGTTGATCCGCTCGCCGATGACGTTGACTTCCATGTCGGAAGCACCCTGCCAAGGGAATGCGTTCGGCCCGTTCTTCCGCAGGTCGTCGCTCTTGCCAGGCCACAAGTTGCGCCTCTCGTCATACGACCGAAGACACGCTTCAAAGTATTCTTCTAGGTCTAACAGGCAGGTATCATAGGCATTGGAAAGCGCATTGATATTAGGCTCTCCGTCGGCGTAAATCATCGCCTCCACCTCTTCCATCGTAGGATCACTCATTTGTCTATGTAGTCGTAAATGACTTCACCGCCATCCAGATTGGTGCGGGAAATCTTGATGATTTTTCCGATAAGCCTGTCACGGACACGCCTAGACGCTCTTACTACTATCTTTTCGCCATTTAGTAAAGCCTCCACCATAGTCGGGTTTTTACACGCTCGGATGGTTTTTACCTCGTAAATGCCACGCATGGGCATATTGGGTTCCTTGTCGGGAATCACCTCGGCTACATTCTCCACCACGGGTTCAACAACCTTCTTGGGTCGTCCACGTTTCTTTGCTTGTGTTTTCATAGATTAGTATCCACCTCCTCCTTGTCTTGTTGCCATTGTGCGGCTGTCGTCAACATGGTCAATCGCGGCAATCGCAGCGTAACGGCAAACATCAATAACATCCTTCCACGCTTCTTTTAGCCCTTGTTCCCCAGTGTATTCCGACAACCCTTGGATGATGTTCTCGCAGTCCTCGGTGATGTAGAAGTGTGGGCGGTTTACGGAGTCCATTTCCTTCGTCGTATCCCACGCCATCTTGCCAATCAGGGCTTGCAGCCCATCGTCAATGTCCAACCCCGGAGCCGGGATCACCACCATGCCGTGGTCGCTCAAGTCCTCGATGATCGACGAGGAACCATCAGATCCTTGGTACTTGGCAGCACCTAGCCTCGGGTCGATCAGCCGCTCAAAGATCTCCTCCTCGCCCTCCATCTCCTTGACTAAATCCACATAGTCCCTGATGCCGAATCCCTGCCCCTTGGCCCCATCGCCCGGAACCCACTTGCCGCCCTTCCACTCTGCCCAGTCCCCCACGTCCACCCCAGGCCATTCTCGGTAAACGTAGAACGTCCCTGTGGCATCCACCGCGATCCAGCACATGAACCAGTTCTTGGCTCCGGCGGGGTCGATAACATGGTATCGGGTGATCCCCGATTTGGGAACTTGATCTGCCTTGATGACGTTGACCGCCTTGTTGAACTTGGGGAACTTCGTGTGGTGCGACTTGGTTGCCACCCCATACGCCCGGACGAGGATCTCGTTTCTAGGCTTGCCAACTAGGGTGTCCTTGATCCGCTCATACCCGCCCCACGGGTTGTCCTCTGACCAGAAGTAGTGGACTGTCCCCTTGATGTGTTTGCACTCAAGGATCGTTGGGATCTTGTCGTTCTCCAGAAGTTCTGCATGACGGCTTTCCAGCACCCTCCCTCCATCGACGTATTGCTTGACGACATCCGTCATCCCGAAGATCGGGGTGAACGTGAGGATCATCTTGGAGTTCCTCGTCGCCAACCGGAACCGCAGGGTTTCGATGATCTCCGGGCCTCCAAGGTACTCGTCAAGCCACACGCCAATGTTTAGCCAGTTGGCACTCAACGACCCAAGCTCCGCACCCTCTAGGATCGTCGGATTATTGCTGTACGCAGCATACGTCTTGAACGATACCCGCGATCCATTCGGCAGGATGAACGAGTTGTCCGTGAACCCAGTCTTGCGCTTGTAGCTGATGTAGGCACTAGCACTTGTTTGCTTCGTCTTGTACTCCGATGGAAGCCAATCGTACACCGCGCTTTGTTGCTGTCGGATCGAGACTTCCGCAGTTTGGGCAAAGCAGAATATCTCGGAGTTCGGATTCTCTACAGCAGCACGAACAACAGCATAAGAACCAAACTGTGTTTTCCCACTCCGGTTTCCACCACTAATCAACGCTTCGTTTCGATCCGCGATGTAATGCTCAACCTTTTTCCAGTTCTCAAAGATCCATCCGTAGCGATACTTGTCGTTGATGCTGTTGCGGATTGCTTCTTCACGGAACTCATGGATCTTCACAAGTTCATTCGGGGAAAGCTCTGCGATTTCCTCGTCGGAGGGAACCGGCAACATCGGATGTGGCGTCCAAGTCAACATGGGTCAGGCCAGAGGACGGCTCCACAGGTTGGGGTTGAGAATCATTTTACTCGATGATTTCTGCCTCCAAAGTCTTTCTTTGTGACTTTTTCGCCACACGCATCCGGGCCTCCTCAATCATCTGGGCAGCTTCGTCCAAGGACGCACCCCTCCGATGCTCGATCACCGCAGTTGCCATCCCAGCCAATTGAGAGGATTTATCGGTCATAATGCCCACAACCAAGGCCAGTCTGTCCGGACTGATTTTCGCCAACTCCTCGGGACTCTGGGATAATTGCTCGGCCTTGTGGAACAAAAGATCCGTGTACTCCGCAGCCGCCATCGCGTATCGGTTGGCAAACTCCTTGCGCTTGGACTCCAAGGTGTCCCCATGCGTCCATTCTAGCCTTCTGACGGACTCATGCCCCAGTCCTGTAGTCCGTGCCACATCGCAGATCCTAGCCCCTTGTGCGAGCATCCAGAGGGCTTTAGCGGCAATGTCCGGCTTGGTCTTCTCGACGCACCCCCGGCCCATGCCCTTCGCCCTCTCGCGGATCTCACCCATGAACTCCTTCATGGCCTCCGGGCTGTCGATCCTAGCGTCCTCCTGGATCGCTTGTTGGTCTGTGGTCATTTGCGCTTGGCAGATTTCCTAACCCTGACCTTGCCAGAATGCAACTCTTTTTCAAACTTGGACTTCTGGGAAGGAGAAAGCGGGGAACCCTTACTCATCAGATAACGCACCTGCTTTTTAGTAGGATTCTTTGGCATTTT
>Ga0194118_10004261_pt1 | contig 15789 bp, 39 predicted proteins | sample TA2MahsurfametaG_2_FD_148662 | JGI IMG/M metagenome (GOLD analysis project Ga0194118, IMG submission 148662) | Freshwater microbial communities from Lake Tanganyika, Tanzania - TA2015013 Mahale N5 surface | ecosystem: Environmental > Aquatic > Freshwater > Lake | place: Tanzania: Lake...
CCAGCATGATTGAGCCGTGTATTCAGGCGATTGAGGCTATTAGGTGGCAAGACGACGCTCGCATTATCCAACTGCCAGAGGGCGTGTTGTGGAAGGGCAACGATTGGGCACCAGCCTACGCAATCGTGGAAGCGCACCACCTAGAAACATGGTGCTACGACGAGGATTACGAATAATGGCGGAAGCGAGGCCCCGCACCCCCGAACACAAGTACACCGTCTTCGTCGGCGGGGCCGAAGTGAACGACCACTTGCTGACTTGGGGGCAGGCAGTTCTACTGTCTCAGTCCTATGAGGTTCAGGGATACGACGATGTTGCCATCGTAGATGTGACCACCGACAAGGTTGCCGTTACACATAATAACCGATAGGGTGGAAGGTATGACAACAACAGCAGAAAACAGAACCCACAGCGTCAAGTTAGAAGTGCTTGTCACTATGGAGGAAATGGAGAGTACGCCAGAAGCGTCGGCAGAAATCGCCATGACGATTATGGAGGAAATCCTGAACGAACACGCAACACATTGGAACGCCCAAGTGACCGTAATGGAAGCATGGGATACCGACGAACAAGAAGTAACCCAGAAAGCAGTAGAGGTAATCTAATGGAACAGAACAGCCACACGAAAGCATGGCAAGAACTTATTGACAGCGTACTGCCGATAAGTTCGGGAACGCCGACTAAGACATACATGGAACACTTGGCGATTATTGCCAACGAGCCAGACATGAGCGTAGGCGGGGCCGTCAAGAAGCCACGCAAGCCACGACGACGCAAGGAAGTAACCGCAGACAAGTTTATTGTCGTGCGAGTGACCAGCGAGTTGTACGAGAAAGTTCAGTCAGCCAGCGACCTAGCAGGCGTGAACACCAGCAAATGGGTGCGCCAAGCAGTCCTAGAACAACTGACCAAGTAATGGGCTTGCTTGGAAACATAATCTCTTACCGACTTGGCAAAAGAAGCGCAAACCGCAAGCGGGACCGTGCTGAACGCCGTGCTGAGTTCTGGGAAGAGTGGCACGAAGCCACCGACCCTGAGAACTACATAGAGCGTGATGACGACGAGTGCGACTGCCAGCACTAAGTCGTTTCCACCACCGTAAGACATAGAGACATAGACCCCATCTGGAGCCCCGACTGTTTATTCGCTCGCTATTGGCGACGGGGCCGTTAGCGTGGGTGGGTGCGGTGGGCGTTGTCGTTACACATAATAACCGATAGGGTGGGGGGCATGACCAAAGAGGAATGGCGCAACACCTACTTGTTGCCAATCACCAACCCCAACGGCGAGATGACCCATGACGAGGCAGATGCCCTTGTCGTGGCAGGGCTAGCCGCACTGCCCACGGTGGGCATCACCACGATAAGTAACCGCAGTCGCATTAGACTTGCGCTTGCGCTATGCGAGGCGTGGGAGATAGATGGCAACCCCTACCTACTCAACATTCGTTAGACATAATAACCGATAGAATGAACAGCATGAACACAACCATCACTATCCCTGCCACCATGTCTAAGGGGCGCACGAAGTACGAACACGCCAACACCGTTTACGGTGAACAGCGGTGGGAGTGGGGCGTACCCCAACGCAACTACCTACTGTCTGTCTACACGCAAGTTGAGACAGCCGAGAATATCTATGTCGTCATTCGGGATGCCGATAGTGGCGAAATAATCGCCAAGCACCCATTCCGAGACTGCGAGACGCAACCTGACGACGCTCAGCGTTGGCTCAATGACACCATTAGGTATCCCAACCCATTCGCTACCACGCTGGCGAACGAGGAGTGGAGATGACCGTCACGCTCAACGGTGAACTCATACTGCCACCCGTACACTGCGACGCGTGCGGGGCCGCTGCCGAAGCAGAGAGCGTGAACACACACCTTTGCGACGGTGGCTTGATGATAGACCCACACGACATCGGCTACTACGGTGGCTACTTTGACCCATTCCCCGACGACAACCTGCCCGTATGGAAGTTGTGTCGCAAGTGCGCCGACAAGTTCTTTGATACATTCCCTGCGTTGCTGGAAACGCTACAACAGGCTAACGGTTAGGGCAACACGACGAGCCCCGAGGTCGGGGTTCTACGAAGCGAGGCGGGGGTCTGTCCTTCTTTACGACCTTGACTGTCTCGTTCTTCTTGGGAACTCCATGTTCAGGGGGCGGGACGCTGGTCATGGGTTCGGCTTCTGAATAAGAGTGCCACGCAACTTGCCAATAGTGCCCATTACGGTGTGAATACCTTGCCCCTCACGGGGCTCCTCGATGGCAACGCCCTTGCTACGAATGTCTCGTTGTAGTTGCGCCACAATGTTCTCAAGTTCTTTGACCCTGCGTTCTAGTATTGCTTCTCGGCTGGGCTGCGGCTCAAACCGCCAGCCCCGAAAGTCTTGTTCATCGAGTTCATCGCCCATAAGCAAAGCGTACCACATTACATAATAACCGATAGGGTGGGAGGCATGGAAGACACCACCCCCACCCCCTGCCCCTACCAGCACATCCACGGCGACAAGCACCAACTATTCCTTCAGACGGGTCGCGTGTATTGCGAGTGCGAAGTTGCGGAGTTGGAAAAGCACCTAGAAGAAAGCGAATAACCCGCCCGCCTGCGGGGCCACAACGGTTGCTTTCCACCACCGTAAAAGATAGAGACAAGCGCTTCTTGCGCCCCGCCCGCGCGCGCGCGACGCGCGGCCCCGCGCACGCGCCCCCGTGCGCGCACGCACGCACGAAGTTATCCACAGGTTATCCACAGCCCTTGTGAAGGCTCGCACAAGGTTGTCGTTGTACATAATAACCGATAGCGTATGGGGTACGCCCGCGCCACCAACCTGCGCGACCCCCCTAGCGGGCGGGGGGGGTCGCGGGAAGGGGAAGCATGAAGTCGCAACGCCTAGCGTTGGCGCTCGCCTTGCTCGCCACGCTGGACAACAGCGTGTCGCTCAAGGGCTGGCACGGCTCGGCTCGCCTGCGCGCCGCGGTGGCGCGCATGGTCGCCGACCTGCTCGCCTGAGCGTCGGGGGGCGGGGGGGAAACTCCCCGCCCTACGCCCGCACTACGCCCGCCCTGCTGCCGCCCCAAGCCCCCCTTCGGGGCTGGCGGTGGGGCGGCTGCGTGCGCAGCCCCGAGGGCACGCACGCTGACAGTTGCTGTTAGACATAATAACCGATAGGATAGAGGGTATGACCAAGAGACATAAATGGCTACCGCAAGAGCGTCAGGCTCACGCTGACGGCGTGCGCAACAAGGCGCAGACCTTCACGGACAGGCGCAAGCGGGACAGTAAGAACGCTTGCCGTAAGTGGAAGTGGAATGGGGGTTCGGAATGAACGCCTACAAGTATCGGGGGCGATAGAGTAGAGCCATGACTGACCGCCCCGCTATCCAGAAAGCGTTAGAGGATGCCGACATGAGCCTGCTACTCATGGATGGATTTGAGGATGCCTTCATCGGGTACACAACTCGTATGAACCAACCCGACTGCGCCGTGTATGATTACGACACGATGGTAAAGATACTCATCTTTCGGGACTCAATGAGCGCAGAGGAAGCCGAAGAATACATTGAGTACAACTGTCAAGGTGCGTGGGTGGGAGAACAGACCCCTTACATCGTGAGAGGGCTGAGACACCTTGACCTTGCCTGACGACAACACGCCCCGCTATTCCTACAACACATTCTTGGCTGACCTTGCCATTCAGTACGACGCGCACATGAAAGTCACGCCACCCAATAAACTTTTGCGCTTAGGGCAGTTTTACTTTACGATGCTTCTCGCCATACGTCCCGATGTCGCAGACAGTATTGCTGGCAGCGAGTTTGACCCTTTTTACCATAACGAACTGTCGTCAGAACTTCACGACAAGGTTGAGTTGCTCTGGTAGTCCCGCCGCTTTACACATGCGAGTTATGCGGACTTGCTATTGACCCTAAGGGAAGCAATACCTTGCGCCTTGCTACAGGCTGGGTGCGGGGCCAGACCCGCACGCTCGCCTCAGTTGAGCAAGAGCATTACCGACTGCGCCACGACTTCTGCGTGGATAAGCAACTGAGAGAGCAGCAAGAGACACTGTTCTAGAAGCGCAACTCCTCGTTGTGCTTGCGCTCGTCACGCCGTGAGGCGTAGCGTGGCGCAGTAGCCCAACGCGCTGGGGGAGCGATAATGGCAGCCCCGCAGGCACGGCAAGCCGTGTCGTAGGCAGCCTCAACGCACCCGAACCAGCCCTCGTAGAGCGGGTCAGTCTGAGCGCAGGTGTCTGAGCAGTAGCAGTTCACATCAACGGTATCGCCGTTGGTGTCGGTGATTAGCACGATGTTCATGAGTGTTATTCTATCGGTCATTATGTAGTATAACAACCTAGCGAGCAGGGTTGTCGTTTTACATAATAACCGATAGAGTGGGGGGCATGACCACACCAACCAGCATCACCATCCACACCGACAAGCAAAACCTGCCCGACTTCCGCATCGTGTCTTTCGGACACTTTACGGTTCTGGAAATCAAGGCGGGACTCTCCACCGTCAGCATCCACCTCGCCGCAGGGGTCACTCTCGCGGATGTACTCAAACAAGTGTGCGAGGCGGTGGTGGACTGACCCTCGAGCCCCGAGGGGCGGCTCTTTCCACCACCACAATGGTAGGGACAGAACTGCCTACGGGGCTGGGTTCGCGCCCGCGCGCCCGCGCGGGGTCCCGCGTACACGCGCGCGCACGCGCGACTTTCGGGTTGTCGTAATACATAATAACCGATAGAGTAGGGGGCATGACCACTGAAATCATGACCACCGATGAAATCTACTTCCGCGTGCGTACCGCGCGCGCTCTCATGCGCGAGGCCGCCGACCACCTTATCATCGTCGCTCGCGCGATGGGCGAGGACCGCGACTACACCATGCAGAGCGATGACGCGGTGTCTCTCTTGCGCGACGCTCACAACTTGGCGCAGGCTCAGGGCCAGCAGTGGGTGGAGCGGGTGGAGCGGGTGGGGGTCTCCAAGTTCTGGCCGTTCACTGAGGAGTAATACATAATAACCGATAGAATGGGGGTATGCCCAGCCCCACGGTTCGCTTTCCGCCACCGTAAAAGATAGAGACAAGAGATGGCGGCTGGGGGCCCCGCGCCCTCCCACGCGCGCCCGCGCGCGCGGGGCCGCGCATACGCATGCGCGCGCGCGAGGCTTGTGCGATAGTTCGCAGGTTGGCGTTATACATAATAACCGATAGGGTGGGGGGTACGCCAGCGCACCAACAACCGTGCCACCCCCTTGCTGGCGGGGGGGTGGCACAAAGGGACAACCATGTCAACGACAGCAGAAGTGTACGAGGCAGAAGTGCCGCAGTACGAGCAGGATTGCCGATTGCTCAAAGGGGTGCTATTGCGCCTCGTGAGCGAAATCAGCAAGGCCGAGGCCGAGGCCGCCGACACCAAGTGGGCCGACGAGCAGGCCGACACGCTCAGCAGGGTTCTCAGCGACGCTCAGTGGGCGATGGATAATCTCGCCTACGAACTACGCATGGGTCACCTAGACACGCTCAAATACAGCGAGTAGGGCGGTCCGACCCGACCCGACCCGACCCGACGAGGGCGGTCCGACCCGACGAGGGCGGTCCGACCCGACGAGGGCGGGCGGTCCGAGGTCCAAGACCGAGGCGAAATAACTAACCGCCGACCCATACCGACCCATACCACAAACATACCGATAACATACCCAAGTAGCGGTAATACATAATAACCGATAGGATGAAGGCATGACCAAGTACCAAGACCCATACCACGAGTACCCGCCACATAGCCACCAACCCAACCCGAAGCACGCTGAGACATGCCAAATCTGCGGTGCGCTCATCATGCCAGACGACGAGGAGGAGGAGGAGTAATCGGGGCCGTAAGGCCCAACATACACACGCACCATGCGCCTTTGCGCGCGATGAATACGCCGAAGGCGTAGAACGCGCGGGCGCCCCGAAGAAAAAAACCAATCCAAAACTCAATCGGGGCTGCAAGCGCGCACACGAAGTGTGAATAAGCATAATAACCGATAGAATGAGAGACATGACCGAAACCGCCCTAATCATCAAAGAAGTGACCCAAGCACTCGCAGACAACTATCTAGGCATCGGCGCAACGCCAGAGACCGCACTCGCTGCTCTCACAGATGACCTGATAAACAAGCGCCTGAACGCCAACAGCGCCGCAGAGTGGGGTGTCGGGGCTGACATACTGTTCGTAGCCATCGGAACTCTCCTGCTGGAGATTATGGATAGGTCGCTGGCGTGAGCCACAATCGGCGGCCCCGACGAGTTGTAAATACCAAAAAGGTCTTGTACCATGAAAACCCAATCAACCGAGGAGACAAAATGACAACCTACAAAGACAAAGCAGTTCAGCCCAAAGAGCGCAAAGTAGCCAAGCGCTTGCTTGACATTCGCACAGAACGGGGCCTCAGCCAGAGCGAACTCGCTGATAGAGCAGGCATTGACCGCAAGACCGTGAACCGCATTGAGAATGACCACTTCTCGCCCAACCTCAACACCTTCATCCGCTTGTGCAAAGCCCTAAAGGTGAAGCCGTCGCAAGTGCTGGAGAACATCTAGTCGTTAGTGAGCGGGCGTGTAAGCGGGGCCACGCACGTTCCTTTCCGCCACCGTAAAAGATAGAGACAACACATTTTTTCGGGGGGCCCCGCCCGCGTGGTTTAGGGTTCTGAACGATTGTGCGCTAGTACCAATAGTGCGCCTGTGGATAACCTGTGGATAACCTTGTGTGCTTGTGCCTGATGTATTACGCATAATAACCGATAGGGTGGTGGGCATGACCACACCAAGCAACAACCCAAGAAATCCCGACTACTGCGATGCCTGCCACACGCCCATCAAGAACGACGAGTGCCTATGCCACAACGACGGTGGCTGGGGCTGGTATCCGTTCCACGACGAGGACACTGACGAGGACACCGAGGGGGGTGAGTGACCCCGATAGGGGCGCTCGCCACGCTTAGGGCGCTTCCAGAGCGCCTACGGCGCTGGCGAGGGCGAGACACCGACATAATCGGCGCTGTCTCCACGCTCAGGGCTGAGACGCTACGGCGCTCAGCCGCAGGCGGCGGCTCGGGGCTGAGCAAGCACCTAGTCAGGTGCTACTTCTCCTTCAGGCGCATCGGGCTGGGGCGAACCGACGCAGCCGAGAAGGTCTGGCGAGTGTTCTTCACCGCCATCAAAGACGATGTAGACGGCGCAGCACGGGGCCCCAAGAAGCCTATTGACGGCAGGCATAATAACCGATAGCATGGAGAATAGATGCCCCAACCAGAAACACTAGACAACTTCACACAAGCCGTAGTCAAGATGTGTCAGGCTGCCAAGTCGGCGTTGTGCGAGCATTACGGCGGCCCCGCAGACAGCCCACCCATAGTTCTATGGCAGGGAGATGACGACTTACAGATTATTGCCCTGCCCATGCCCAGCGACAGCGAAGAGGACTTGACGGCGCCCCGATTGCTGGAAACAGCCCTGAAAGAGGCTTTCGTGGACTTCGGCAAGCCAGAGTTCGTCGCCTTCATAAGCGAGGCGTACATGAAGTTGGGTGCGACACACGAAGAAGCACACAACCTGAGGCGGGGCGACTTACAGCGCAAGTTCCAAGACGAAATGGATAGCACGATTGAGGAAATCATCTCGGTCTACACATTCAGTTCGTCTGAAGTCAGTCACAAGGTTCTTATCGTTAGATACAACGACAACGGTCAGCCGACCTTTACTCCCTTTCGCTCAGAAGAAGACGCCCGCGTTGGCGGGGCCATTGCTGATGTGGCGAAGAATTTCATGGTGTTGATAAATGCTGGCTGACCACCACAATCGCTACGATTTCTCCGAATGGAACATTCTCATCACAATCGTTGGTGTGTTGTGCGTAGTGCTGGGTGTGCTTATCAAACGACTACAGAGGCGTGAAGATGAAACTGCTTGACCCCATCTACCCGTGGCAACGGTGGCCCCGAGATTATGAGCCAACGATGCCAGAGTTGGAAGCCATGACCGAAGAAGAGTACGAACTGTGGCGAGAAGAAGAAGAGCGTCACTCAGAAATGGCTGAGTTCCGCGCGGCGGGGCACAGCGCATACGAGGTGTACGGCTGGAGCGAGTTCATCAAATCTGTGGATAACCACCCCAGCAGTTGCCGTTAGACATAATAACCGATAGGATAGGAAGCATGGAACACGAAGCAAGCACATACGAAGGTTCAGTCCACATGACCGTTCAGCAGATGATTGAGGTGCGCCGTGCTATCTCGGCTCGCATCGGCAATTGGATTGCTGACGGACTTCTGGGTGAGATGGAGGAGCGCATCAATTGGCTCATGGAAGCAGGCAAGACGCTTGACAAGCACATTGACCTCGCCGTGGAGGAGTGGGAAACGCTCGTCGCCAAGCGTGAGGTAGCCGAACTTGACAACGATGAAGCCTTCCGCAAGTTCATGGAAGGCGACAAGTGAACCCGAAACTCAATCTCACGGGGCTCAATGAGGAGCAACGCCAAGAAGCGATAGAGCAATACACAGAGTGGTGCGAAGCGCAACTGACGGATTACTTCAGCCAACCGATAACTGCCGACGTTACCGATGACCAAGCAGAAGCAATTGAGTACCTATTAGGATGAGTATGTTTCAGGTGGAAATCATCAACATGGAAGTTTCGTGCGAGTCCCGCGTTGGCGATTACGCAGTCAAGATTGAGAAGGGCGACCTAAAGCAAAACGGCACGGTGTATCAAGGAACTGTGCGCCGTGTAACTTTGACCGAAGACGTGAGTGGACAGACCGTTGTTCAGGTGTTTCGGGGCTACGACTGCACCAAGAAGGCAAGTAAGTGGCTGAAGCAAGCAACGAAAGAAACTTGGAAGTCAGACGGAACTGAATGGATGTGGCTCTAATGTCGCTTACGAAGGGTTCTATCAGGCTCGCAAAAATCCAAGGCAAGTGGCAGGAAGTATTGTTCGTCAAGTGGAGAACGCGGGACCCCATGGACGAGTGGTGTATCAATGCGCATGACAAGAATGGCAGAACCTTGCGTTGCGCTTTGGTTGAGTTGGTGGATAGGCGACCGAACGAGATGGACATCAACCTGACAGAGGATTTGTGGTTGTATCGGATACTTGACGAAAAGACATTTCAGTTGGTGTCTCAGGGTCTTTCGCCCAAGCCTTCCAAGAAAAGCCTTTCCGCCACCGTAAAAGATAGGGATAAGCGCTAATGGGGCCCCGCGCGCGGGCGCGCGTGCGTGCGTGGATTTTTGTGCGTTTGTGCTTTCCCGTGTGTAAGGGGTTGCGGTAATACATAATAACCGATAGCGTGGTGGGCATGACCAACTACACCGACCCATTCCACGAATACCCACCCCATAGCCACCAACCACACCCTGACCACGCTGAGACCTGCCAAGTGTGTGGCGCACTCATCCTCGCAAAAGACGATGATGAGTAGGCGTTTCACATAATAACCGATAAGATAAAGGTATGACCACGATGTTCACCGCTAAGGGTTGGCAGAAGACCAACCGTCGCACTACTCCTATCCATGTCGCCGTTGGGCGTGTTGTGGGCGGCGTTGCCGTTCGCATTGAGACTGACGCGGTTGAGGTGAACCACACCGTCGCTGATGTCTCGGAGGCTCAACTGTTCGTTCTGCGCACCACCAAGAGCCAGAACCTTGCGGAGTGGGTCGCACTCGCCCTGCCAGAAGCGGTTAGCGCATGAACCGCCTGCGCTATCGCTATCTGCGCCGTGCCGTGCGCTGGTCGCTGGTAGTCGCCATCGGGGCCCTGTTCATCGGGTTCGCTGCCAAGAACGCCGATAGGTTCACCTGCGAGCCAGACCCACATACCGTTGAGTACGGCGACACGCTATGGGCGATAGCCGAAACCAAGTGCGACGGCAACATTCAGTCAGTCACCCAGAACCTTGTGGATACCTACGGTACGAACATTCAGTTAGGCGACACCATCTGGCTACCCACGAACCAAAACTGCCTGCTGGAAAATCGGGGCGGCGAAGTCTACGATGAGTGTGGATGACGAGCCGACTATTCCTAGATAACGACAGTCTTGCCCTTGACTTTGCCTACGACGCAAACCAAGTAGCCGAAGTCAAACAGATACCTGACTGTAAGTGGGACAAGGTTGCCCGCCTGTGGCGGTGCCCCGTTTCACGCGTTGGAGAAGCCAGAGAGTTCGCAACAAAGCACGGCTTTGACATTGACAACGAGGTTCTTGTATTCACCCTTCCGCCCAGACGAAGCGCACAAGACACGGGTGTGTACGAAAAGGGTGGCGACATCTACATCTCATTCCATTACGACCCTGTTCTAGTCAGGTCAGTCAAGCAAATCCCCTCAGTCACATGGGATAAAAAGACGGGCGCATGGCGCGCCCCGCTGACGGCAATCAACGAGAGCATCCAATGGGCTCAACGGTTTGACAAGCCAGTGTCACCCGATGTCCTTGTAAGGGCGAAAGAAATCAACACACAGTTGCTGGAACTCGCAGAAGCCAGCCGTGCCGTGGAAGCAGAAATCATCATCGGAGATACGGGACTCGAGAAGGCCCTGCTTCCGTACCAGAAGGCAGGTGTCGCCTACGCGAAGCGAGCCAAGCGGTGCTTTATCGCAGACGAGATGGGCTTGGGCAAGACCTTACAAGCGATTGCGACCCTAGAAGTTCTTGGCGAGTACCCAGCCGTAGTTATGTGCCCACCCAATCTTGTACTCAACTGGAAAGCCGAGTACGCGAAGTGGTTGCCAAACCGCAAAGTTGCGACAATCTTGGCAGGCAAGGGTCAAAAAGAGTTCCCGCAGCGGGACGCCTACGATGTGCTGGTAATCGGGTACTCAAACATTTCGTACTGGGAGACACACTTGACTGCCCATCGTGCGTATGTATTAGATGAAAGTCATTACTGTAAGACCCTCACGGCAAAGCGAACAAAGTCAGCACGAAAGATAGTTGGCTCATCACCTTCAGGCACGCCCGTGTTGTGTCTGACTGGAACGCCCGTGACCAATCGCCCCGCTGAGTACGTGGCGCAGTTGGACATCTTGGGCAAAATCAAGGACTTCGGTGGCACTTGGGGCTTTTATCGTCGCTATTGCGCTGCCTTCCAAGATAAGTGGGGTCAGTGGCACTTGGAGGGTTCGTCAAATCTAGAAGAACTGAACGACAAACTCAGGTCAGTCTGCTACATCAGGCGAACCAAAGACCAAGTCCTCACCGAACTGCCACCCGTATTCCATCAGGAACTCACACTCATCGGCGCGGGGCCCGCGATGGTTGAGTACGCAAAGGCGCAGAAGGACATTGTTGCTTTCTTGGTTGAGCGAGCCAAGAAACTCGCCATAGAACTCGGCACATCACCTCACTCAGCAGCCGTGCGCGCGCGTATACGCGCGGAAGCATCTCAAGACTTGGTGCGACTGTCGGTTCTCCGTCGCCTCGCAGCCAAAGCCAAGATGGAAAGCATCATTGAGTGGGTGCAGTCCCGTACGGACAGCGGAGCCAAAGTTGTAATCGCAGCACACCACAGAGACATAGTTGATGAACTCGCCAACCGTTTCGGTGGGCTAAAGATACAGGGCGGTATGTCCGTGGAAGAAGTTGAGGAAGCCAAGCGCAAGTTCCAAACCGACCCGAAATATCAAGTCATCACTCTTTCCATTCAGGCGGCCAAGACGGGGCACACGCTCACGGCGGCGCAAGACATCATCTTTGTAGAACTGCCATGGACACCAGCCGACTTAGACCAAACCTATTCACGGCTACACCGAATGGGGCAACAGGGCTCTGTCACGGCGACCTATGCGCTGTGTGCTGGCACGATTGACGAGGAAATCTACTCACTCATCGCTTCTAAGCGCAAGGTCGTGAACACCGCCGTTGATGGCGGCCCCGCCGTTGATGATGCCAGCATTGGGGCGCAGTTGGTTCTGTCGCTAATCGGTTCGGTAGAACAGCCGTAGGCTAGGGGAGCGGTTATTCCCCCCTAGCCAATCGGTTGGCACTCCCGACATAACCGCTGTATCGGGTGTGGCGCCCTCTTCGGGTTCGCTCCCTAACACTCTATCGGTTATTATGCGTTACGCAACAGGTTGTCGTTTTACATAATAACCGATAGAATGAAAGTATGAACAACGAACTCATCACCATCGCCGATAAGTTTCTGAGCGAATGGGCAATCATCGCCAGCGACATTCCGAGTGTCGTCAAATCATTCCGTCGCTATCTGAAATCCGAGACAGACTACACCCAACCCATCGACAGCGTGGCGGTTCACGAATGGTTTGCCCACCGCCTCAGCCCGCAATGGGCGGGCAATCACTAGCCCTTCATCAAATCGGGACTGCCAGCCCGCAAGCACCTTGTCGGCGTCATCGGGACTACGCCGAAGGCGAAGCCGTAATACCACGACGGGGGGGTGGGGGGGCTTGTCCCCTCTGCCCCCCCTGAGTGACGGCGTAGTCCGATGTAAGCCGACAGCGGTTGCGGGCGGGACTGCAACGCGGCCCTACGCGAAGTTGCTTTCCACCACCGTAACATATAGATATAGCGCGCTTTATGGGGGCCCCGTTTGCATATTTGATTAGTTTTGGGGCGGGACCCTGAGTCCTTGCACTTGTCCACAGCCTGTGGATAACTTGTCCACAGCCTGTGGATAACTTTGTGCCTGTGGATAACTTTGTGAAGAGTTGCGAAGATGCATAATAACCGATAGCGTAAAGGGTATGACAAACAAGACCACATACCGCCCAAAGGGAACGGTAGCGAGCGCACAGGTTGTGTTCTCACCTACCATTGAGTACGGCGTAAAGACAGAATGGGCGGTGGAACTCCACTTCCAAAGCCCGACAGGCGACATGAGCGACTTCATCAGTCGTGAAATCCCTTGCTTGGACAGGGCGCAAGCCGAATGGATAGCCAACTATTGGAACAACAAAGCCGAACCGTACAGCACGGAAGTCGTGCCGTTGGACTTGATGTAAGGCGGGACCCCAATGGACTTGACTATCCGCATCAGCGAATACGTTTCGTACACAATAATCGTGGCATCGCTACTCATGGTGGTTGCCTTGCGCTACAAGCGTAAAGGCGAGTAGCGACCCAGCCCGACCTCACCCAGCCGAGACCCTCCTTCCCCTTGTTCTACGGCTGGGTGGGGTTTCGGGGCCGTTGCAATGTGGCGTAATAACCGATAGGGTTAAGTCACTATGAACATCTATTGGAACGAAGAATACTGCGCCCCACAAACCAACTTTGAGACCTTTCAGAAGTCACGGCTCATCGTTGAGCAACTGACCAAAGACCCAGACCCTTCCATCGCTATCTGCGACCCAGCCGATGTAGGCGGTTCGCTAGCCACAGCACAGCGTCAAGTAGAGAAGTACACCAACACCGAATACCTGCAAGCAGTGATGACGGGTCAGCCCCGTGGCTTGGCGGAGACCAACGGGTTCTCGTGGGATGACGGCGTGTATCGCTCAGTCATCAACTCAACGGCAGGCATCTTGTGTGCCATTGACGACCTCATTGAGACCGACGAACTCACATCAGGCTCGCTTTCTAGTGGACTACACCATGCAAACGCAAGCAGGGGCATGGGCTTCTGCACCATCAACTCGCTTGCCATCGGGGCCCTGTACGCACGCGAGAAAGGCAAGAAAGTCGCAATCCTTGACCTTGACGCGCACTGCGGTGGTGGAACGAACAGCATGATTGCCAACACGACGATTGCCCACTTTGACCTCTCTATTAGCGGTCTTGACCATTATCAAAATACAGAAATGAACCCCTGGTCAATACTGAGGGTGACCCAAGCAGATAACGAACAGTACCTTCAGGAAGTTGACGACATGCTCAGCAAACTCGTTGCCTTCGGCCCCGAGATAGTTCTCTACAACGCTGGGGTTGACATTTCCCCCAGTATTGACATGTTCTACTGCGCCATGCGTGATGCTTTGGTCGCTAAGCGGTTGTGCAACGACAACAACATCAAAACGATGGTGGTCTGCGCTGGCGGTTATGGCGACTACGACCAAGTTGCTTGGCAACACACCCTGACCTTCACCGCTTTCTCCAAGCGGGACGCTGACGTGAATGCGTGACGCAAGTTGCGCTAGCGCATAATGACCGATAGTATGTAACACATGAGCGAAGTAACGAAAGAAGAAGCACAGTTGCAGGTACTGAAACACCTGAGCAAATCAATCCAACAGTGGGCTGGTGAAACAGACGAGGAAGCAGGCGACGAGTTTGCCCGTCTTGTCGTTGACGCACTAGCCTTGCAAGTAGTTGCCGTTGAGCCAGATGGCTACACGGCACGAATTAACATCACAACAATCAAGGAAGCGAGTACCAAGTAATGGCAACAGCAACACTCACGATTTCGGGGAACGTGACCAACGACCCTGAACTCACCTACACGCAGAGCGGGGCGCCACGCCTCGCATTCGGCGTTGCGGTGAACTACGGATACACCGACGCACAAGGCGAGAAGCAGGAAAAGACCTCGTACTTCAATGTCACCGCATGGCGTTTTCTCGCAGAGAACTCAGCACGCACCCTTGAAAAGGGCATCGGCGTCGTCGTAACAGGGCGCTTGGAACAGCGTTCGTATGAGGACAAAGATGGCATCAAGCGTTCAGTCGTGGATTTGATTGCCGACGAAATCGGTATCGCTACTCGCTCGTTGGAGAGTGTTGAGCGCCGTGTCAAGCAAGACAACGGTGGTCAGCAGCAAGCCCCTGCTCGCCAACAGTCGGCCCCGCGTACCCGCCCAGCAACCGCAAAAGTCGCAGCAGCCGCACCAGCAGGTGAAGAGCCGTTCTAATGAAGTTCATTCGCCTGCATCTGCGCTGGTGGCTCTACAACAAACTGTACGAATTCCACCTATGGGCGGAACGCAAGTCGTTGGACATGATTGTCAAGTTGGATAAAGATGACCCACACTTCGCAGACCGCAAATGGGCGAACGAACTGAACTCTCGCCGTGCCCTTCGTGGTGAACCCATGTCGGGTATGTGGATAAAGCCAGACAACAGCAAGAAGCGTTGGCATGATTACTACGAACGCCCAATAAGGAATACGTACGGAAAGCGCTAGCCAAGCAATGTGTGGGGTTTCGCTCACAACCACGCTCGGCGCGTCATAACCCGAACGGAGCGGGGCCCCACATAGCCAACACCCGATAATGCTCACCCGTGAGTGGCATCGGGTCAGGCTAGATAATCGTCTGGCTTTTCCTGCTTGTTGTTACGAAAGAACAACATGTGCGCGTTGTCAGGGTCTTGACGTGAAAGTTCACGGTATTCCTGCGCTTGTGTGATGAGTTCGCTGTACTTGCGCCGTGCGGTTGCGTGTCGCCACTCCTTCACAAGGTCCCGATAACGGCGTCGCACCTTCTTCTTGGTGAGGGGTGGGTACTGAGCCAAGTCATTTAGTAACAGGTGTTCTTGTTCGTGTGGGGTGATAAACCAGTCGCCATCGCTGTCTGATGCGTATGGGTTGAACGCTGGACTCACGATTTGGCTCGGTATTTCTTCGCAATCTCCCCAACTGTTTCGGTGTTGCGAACGAACTGTTTGCCCTTCTTGCCGCCTTGCAACTTCTTTCTATTTGTAGCAGACCGCTGTGACGGAGTTAGACGCTTCCATACCGCATCTGGCAGGTAGCGCCGCATCTTGCCGTCCCGCCCTGCCTTCTTGCCGTCAGATGTACGCCAACGCTGCTTAGTCCACTTGCGTAGCGA
>Ga0194118_10004266_pt1 | contig 15779 bp, 12 predicted proteins | sample TA2MahsurfametaG_2_FD_148662 | JGI IMG/M metagenome (GOLD analysis project Ga0194118, IMG submission 148662) | Freshwater microbial communities from Lake Tanganyika, Tanzania - TA2015013 Mahale N5 surface | ecosystem: Environmental > Aquatic > Freshwater > Lake | place: Tanzania: Lake...
ACATCGATAAGTACAAGGACCCTGAGGGCCTGAGCTGGACGCGTCAGTTCTCCATCTACGACGAGGCCGATGCCCAGAGCCTGGTGAAGGAGATCGTCACCCAGGAGCTGGGGCTTGATCCCAAGCGGTTTGAGCCCAAGAAGGTGCGCTGGGCCATCAGCAACGCCAAAAACCAGGGCTGGATGCCGGAGCAGCTGGAGGCGGATGCCGGTGGCCAGCGGGGCAAGTTGATGGCTGATACCTACCGCCGCTACCGGCGGGCCCTGGCCGCCAACAACGCCCTCGATTTCGACGATCTTTTGCTGCTGCCGGTGCAGTTGCTGCGGCAGAACGACCAGGTGCGGGGCTACTGGCACCGCCGCTTTCGCCATGTGTTGGTGGATGAATACCAGGACACCAACCGCACCCAGTACGACCTGCTGAAGCTGCTGGTGACCGACGGCCGCGACCCGGAAACGTTCGAGAGCTGGCAGGGGCGCTCGGTGTTTGTGGTAGGCGATGCCGACCAGAGCATCTACAGCTTCCGAGCAGCCGATTTCACGATCCTGATGGGCTTTCAGGATGACTTCGGTGATGGGGCCCCCGATGACGCCACCGGCACGATGGTGAAGCTGGAGGAGAACTACCGCTCCACCGCCACCATCCTCGAGGCCGCCAACGCCTTGATCGCCCATAACCGCGAGCGCATCGATAAGGTGCTGCGCCCCACCCGCGGTGATGGGGAACTGCTCACCCTCACCCGCTGCGACGACGAGATCGCTGAAGCCGAAGCGGCGGTGCACCGCATGCGCACCCTGGATGCGGCCCACCCGGAGCTGAGCTGGGGGGCGATGGCGGTGCTCTACCGCACCAACGCCCAAAGCCGTGCCATGGAGGAATCGCTGGTGCGCTGGGGGATTCCCTATGTGGTGGTGGGGGGTCTGCGCTTCTACGACCGGCGAGAGATCAAGGATGTGCTCGCCTACCTGCGGCTGCTGCTCAACCCCGCCGATTCCGTGAGCCTGCTGCGGGTGCTGAATGTGCCCAAGCGCGGCATCGGTAAAACCACCATCGAGCGGCTTAGCGATGCCGCCAATCAGCTGGGGATTCCTTTGTGGGAGGTGGTGCGCGATCCCGAGGCGGTGCGCTCCCTGGGGGGGCGTTCCGCCAAGGGGCTGTTGCAGTTTTGCGAGTTGATCCATGGCCTGCAGGCCCGCCTCAGCGATGCCGCCCCTTCGGAGCTGGTGCAGCTGGTGATCGAGCGCAGCGGCTACCTGGCGGAACTGATCGCTGCCGGCACCGATGAGGCGGAAGACCGGCGCCGCAACCTCAACGAGCTGGTGAACGCGGCCCTGCAATACCAGGAGGAAAACGAGGAGGGCTCCCTCGACGACTTCCTCGCCGGTGCCGCCCTGGCCAGCGATGCCGACAGCAAAGACACCGAGCAGGATCGGGTGACCCTGATGACCCTGCACGCCAGCAAGGGGCTGGAATTTCCCGTGGTGTTCCTGGTGGGGATGGAGCAGGGGCTCTTCCCCAGCTACCGCTCGCTGGAGGATCCGGCCGCCATGGAGGAGGAGCGGCGGCTTTGCTATGTGGGCATCACCCGGGCCAAGGAGCGCTTATTTCTCTCCCATGCCAGCGAGCGGCGGCTGTGGGGCGGCATGCGCGAGCCGGCGGTGCCGTCGCTGTTTCTCTCGGAGTTGCCGGAGGAGTTGGTGCAGGGGGATGTGCCCCGCAGTGGCGGGGCTGCTATCCGCCGCGAAAACCGCCTGGAGCGGCTCACGCGCATCGATCGGCCCCAGGAGGCTGGTGAGGGGGCACCCGCCAATGCCGTGCGCCGGCGCTCGGCGGGCCCCGCCGCTGGCAAGACGTGGGCGGTGGGGGATCGCCTGCGCCACAGCTCCTTTGGCGAGGGGCATGTGACGCACCTGTTTGGCAGCGGCGAGAAGATTTCGATCGCCGTGAAGTTTGAGGGCATGGGGCCCAAAATCCTCGATCCGCGCCTGGCGCCGATCGAGCCCCTCTGAGTCACAGGGCCGTGCAGATCCCCGACGTGCCGCCCCAGCTGCTGGCCGCCCTGGTGGAGGCCGCGGCAGGCCAGCGGCTGGCGTTGGTGGGCGGTGTGGTGCGGGATCTGCTGTTGCATCGGCACCATCAGGATCCCTGGCGCGGCCTGCCGGATTTGGATCTGGTGGTGGAGGGGCAGGCCGCTGATTTCGTTGACCGCTTGCCTCTGGCTTTGGAGCAGAGGCTCGACCAAGCGGTTCCACTGCGGCTCCAGGGGTACGGCCGTTATGGAACCTTCGCGTTGCAGCTTGAGTTGCCAGAGCGCTTGGGAGGTCGCTGGCTGCTGGATGTGGCGTCAGCCCGACAGGAGTCTTACCCCGAGTGCGGCGAGAACCCACAGGTCAGACCGGGCACCTTGGAACAGGATCTGGCCCGCCGGGATGTCACCGTCAATGCGATGGCTTTGGAGCTGCGGAGTTCCGATCTCTCCGAAGACCTCACCCTGCTCGACCCCCATGGTGGGGTCGCAGATCTTGCCCAACGGCAGCTTCGTTTTCTGCATCCCGCCAGCCTGCGCGACGATCCCACCCGCTTGGTTCGAGCGGCCCGTTATGCCGCTCGTCTTGGCTTTCAGCTGTCCAGCCCAGCCCTACAGCAGGCACGGGAGGTGATGGATCAGTGGCCCTGGGGATGGTGTTACGGGAATCCTCCTGATCAGGCACCAGCCTCACTGGGCACACGGTTGCGGATGGAGATGGAGTTGATGTTGCAGCGGGAAGCTTGGAGGAAAGGTTTAGCCGCTCTGCAGGCTTGGGGTGGCCTGGCCTTGCTCGATCCAGCACTGCAGGCCGATGGCGGCTGGCGTTGCCGTTTGGTTTGGGCCGAGAGGTTGGGCTTGCCGTTGTTGTTGGCTCTTGTGCTTGGGGCTGACAATCCAGAGGCGCTGGCCCGCCGATTGCAATTACCCGCACGCCAGCAAACGTTGTTGGCCCAGGCGATGAGCCTCTGCCAACAATTGGTCACCATCGAACGCGGGGAAGAGCCATGGCCAGAGCGGCCGTCAGCCTGGACGCATCTGTTGGAGCAATCAGGTCGTCCGCCCCAGGCGGTGGCCCTCGCATTGGCGGCGGGGGCTAGGCCACGCAGGCCCCTGTTGCATTGGTGGGCTGTCTGGAGGCATGTGCCTCCCCCGCATGATGCGGCTTCACTGCTCGCGCAAGGCTGGCTGCCTGGGAAAGGGTTGGGCGAAGAGCTGCGCCGCCAGCGTGCTCAGGTGCTGGATCGCACGGTTCACCCATAGATTCTGATCGGCTCTGTACTGGAACCATGGCTCTCCGGCTGGCTGCCTTTGTGCCCGTTGTTCTGGCCTTGTTGTTTGGACTTGGCATTCCCAAGGCTTTTTCGCTGCTTTATGTCGTTTTGATTGCAGCCGCATGGTTGGCCTGGCGTCGGCCAGGGCCTACACCCTCCTTGTTGACATGTTGGTCGGCGAGTTGGCTGTTTCTGTTTGGGCTCAGTTATGCAGCGTTTCAAGTGGGCTGGCTGGTTTGGTCTCCTCCGCAGCGGTTTGTGCCCGAGATCCTGGCCGTGGTGGTCTTGCCGTCAGCGGGCGTTCTTGTGGGCTGGTTGCTGCAACGGTTTGGTGTTCGTTTTGGATCACGGTTGATCCTGGCCTATGCCTTGGGTGCGCTGATCTATGCCTTGTTGGTTTTGGTGTTATCGCGATCGCCATGGTGGGCCTTGACGCAGCGATTTCATCATGTCGTGAGGGTGCCCTGGGGTGAGGATTGGATGAGTACTAGAGCTGTTGAGCAGCGTGCATTTCTGGCGCTCACCATGCTGCCCATGGGAATTCCTTTGCTGTTATCGCCACAGTCGCGTCAGCGATTGTTGGGGGTAATCAGTATTTTGATGGGGGGTATTGCTGTTCATGTTGCTTGGGCGTTGGATGGCAGGATCGGTTGGGCCGCACTGATTCTAAGTGGTTTGCCTTTGTTGTTTTTAATCCCTAATCATGGGCAGCGTTGGTTGGTTGGTGGTGCAGCTACGTCTGGCGCCGCATTGGCTATTGCTAGCGGTAGGCTTTGTGACGAGAGATGGTGGTTGGTGAGCGGCTTTTTGCGACACCTTGGCGATGCTCCGTGGGGAGGGCGCTTGATGAAGTTTGATTATCGAGAATGCAGGCCAGGTATTGTTCTTCACTTTGGATCGGGCCCACATTCCAATGCATTTGCCCACAATGTGGTGCTCGATATTTTTAACGATGCAGGCTTTGTTCCCGCTCTGTGTATCCTGCTGGCGGTGTTGCCTGTGGTTGCTTATCTGCTGTATCAATTCTGGTCACGCTTCTGTGAGCATGGCTGGAATTGGCAGCTGTCGCTCAGGTGGGGATTCCTCTCGGTGTTGATCGTTCAGTGGTTGGCCCAACCATTTCTTTATTCTGATCAGCTGATGTTTACGATCGGCTTTCTATTCGCTGGCATGCTGTTGGCTGAATTCAACTCCGATAGCCCTTTGGATTGGCCTGTTGCCAAGCCCAGCCGTCAAGACAGATCTCCTTGAGGCTGCGTTGGGTTCGCCATCCCAGGATTTGAGAGGCCCGCTCTGGGTTGGCCACGGTGGCCGCTGCATCGCCCGGTCGGCGATCCACAACGTCATACGGGATGGAACGGCCGCTGGCGAGTTCGAAGGCTCGAACCACTTCCAAAACGGAGTGTCCCTCTCCGCTGCCGAGATTGAGCGTGAGCAGCTGTTGCTGTTGGTGCATCAGATGTTCCAGGGCGGCCTGATGTCCCTCCGCCAGGTCCATCACATGGATGTAGTCCCTGACACCGCTGCCATCGCTCGTTGGCCAGTCGTTGCCATAAATCTGGAGTTTTTGCCGCCGACCCACCGCCACCTGGCAGACAAATGGGAACAGGTTGTTGGGGGGGCCTTGCGGGTCTTCACCGAGGACACCACTGGGGTGGGCGCCAACGGGGTTGAAGTAGCGCAGCCTGGCCACCCTCCACCCGGGCTCACTGGCCACAAGGTCTGCGAGTAGCTGCTCAACAGCCGCTTTGGTGTGCCCGTAGGGATTGATCGGTCTGATGGGAGCAGTTTCTGCAATCGGAATGTGATCCGGCAGTCCGTAGAGGGTTGCACTGCTGCTGAAGACCAGTGTCCGGCAGCCATGGGTTTGCATTGCGGTCAGCAAGCATCGGCTACCCGCGACGTTGACATCCCAGTACAGGAGTGGTGACTCCACCGATTCCCCAACGGCTTTGAGGCCGGCAAAGTGGATCACGGCTTCAATCGGCTGACCATGTGCACCGCTGCTGAAGGCGCGATTGAGATCGTGCGTGGAGCGGATGTCCCCTTCAATCACGGTGAGCCGTGGGTCGCTCGGCGAGAGACCGGCCAGGGCAGCCACACGCCGCAGCGCTTCAGGGGCACTGTTGCTGAAGCTGTCGAGAACCACCAAGCTGTGGCCTGCCTCCAGCAGGACCAGGCAGGTGTGGCTGCCGATGAACCCTGCCCCTCCAGTGATCAGCAGTTGGGCCAATGGGTCTGCTCCTGACGATCGGCCTGACGTTAGGCGGCAGACTGGCTCCAACTGAGTCTTGGGCGTGGAGAAGCTGCAGAGTCTGCGGGGCATGGTGGATTTACTTCCCCAGCACAACGCGCTGTGGCAGTGGGTCGAGGCTGTGGCCCGCGACCATTTCCACCGTGCGGCTGTTCATGAAATTCGCACCCCGTTGCTGGAGGTCACCGAGCTGTTTGCGCGTGGCATCGGGGAAGCGACGGATGTGGTTGGCAAGGAGATGTACACCTTTTTCGATCGAGGCGGGCGAAGTTGCACCTTGCGGCCAGAGGGCACAGCCTCTGCGGTGCGGGCCGCGATCCAGCACGGCTTGTTGAGCCAGGGTCCTCAGCGGCTCTGGTATGGCGGTCCGATGTTTCGCTATGAGCGCCCTCAGGCTGGGCGCCAGCGCCAATTTCATCAGATCGGCCTGGAGTTCTTAGGTGCTGCTGATGCCCGTTCGGATGTGGAAGCGATGGCGATCGCTTGGGATCTCTTGGAGGCCTGTGGCTTGCAGGGATTGTGCTTGGAACTGAACAGCCTTGGTACGGCAGAGGATCGTGCCCATTACCGCCAGCAGTTGGTGGCGTACTTGGAGCGACATCATCAGTTGCTAGATCCTGAGTCACAGGAGCGACTGGTGCGGAATCCATTACGCATTCTTGATTCCAAGCATCCAGGTACGCAGGCGTTGTTGCTGGAGGCGCCTGAGCTTGTGCACAGTTTGGCTCCGCACAGTCGAGCCCGGTTTGAGCAGGTTCAGGCTGGATTGATCAAGTTGGAGATTCCTTTCCGCCTCAACCCTCGCTTGGTGCGCGGTTTGGATTATTACGGCCATACGGCCTTTGAGATCACGTCCAGTCAGTTGGGTGCTCAGGCCACAGTTTGTGGCGGTGGTCGTTACGACGGTCTCGTGGAGCAGCTGGGGGGTCCCGCAACCCCTTGTATGGGCTGGGCCTTCGGCGTGGAGCGAGTGATTGTGTTGCTTGCTCAGGCTGAGGTCTGCCCGATCGCCCACTCTGCTCCTGATGTCTATTTGGTGAATCGGGGAGATGGGGCGGAGGCTGCCGCAGTGACCCTCGCGTGCCAGCTGCGCCGGGGTGGCTTGAGGGTGGACCTGGATACCAGTGGTGCAGCGTTTAGCAAACAGTTCAAGCGTGCCGACCGCAGTGGCGCGCCATGGGCCGCCGTCTTGGGGGAGGGTGAACTGGATCAAAACAGCGTGCTGCTTAAGCCCTTGCGTGGCCAATCACAGGAAGAGCGCCTCTGCCCGCTTTCGGACCTTCAGACCATCACCTCTGTGGTGCGCGTATGAGCCGAGAGCTTCCGCAGATCTCAATCTTGGTGGCCTGCTGGAACTGCAGATCTCAGCTGGCCCAATTCCTGGAGAGCCTGACTTCGCAGAGCTGGCATGACTGGCAATTGTTGCTGTTGGACAACGCCTCGAGCGACGGAAGCGCCGAGCTGGTGGATGGGTATCGGCAGCGCTTGGCGTGCCCAGAGCAGGTGGTTTGGAGCAGCCAGCCCGACGGCGGTATCTATGACGCCTGGAATCGAGGCCTGCAGCTAGCCTCCGGTGACTATGTGTGCTTTATCGGTGCGGATGATGTGTTTGTTGATTCTGAAAGCCTCGGGAGAATGGCAAGGCTGATCGTGTCACAAGCCGACTTGATTACGGCCCGTAATGTGTATTACTCCGCCGATGGCCGGCTTCTCCGCTCTTGGGGGTCCAGCTGGCAATGGAAGCGCATGCGTCAATCCATGAATATTGCCCATCCAGCCATGTTCTTGCGTCGTGATCTGTTTACACGCTTTGGTTTATTCGATGATAGCTTCCGTATTTGTGGTGACTACGAATGGTTGTTGCGTTTGCCACCGTCCTTGCAGAGCATCCATACCACTGAGCCGATTCTTAAAGTCGTGCAGGCAGGTGTGAGTCATACGCGTATTGCTCATGTGTTTGCAGAAACCTATCGGGCGCAATGTCGTCATCTGGGTTGGTTGCCTAGCGCTGGTTGCTGGCTTTTGAATTGGCTCAAGTACGCACGTAGGCGCTGCATCGGCCTCGCCTCATGACCATTCTGTTGAACTATCGACCTGTGCTTCGGCAGCCCACAGGCATTGGTATTTATGCCAATGCAATCCTGCCTACTTTGCAGCAACTTCCCCACGTACTTCTTGCTGGTGGTGAAGTCGGTACGGCCCGACAGCGCTTGACCAGGTTGGCTTGGACACAGCTGTGCTTGCCAAAGCTGGCACGTCGTTCTCAGGCGTCTTTGATCTTTACTCCTGCTCCTGAGGGCTATCTCGGTGTTCAACGCATCCCCCAGGTGGTCATGGTTCATGATTTGCGCCCAATGAGCCATCCTGAGCTGTCGTTGCAGAGTGTTTATTTCCGGGCTTGGGTGCCTGCCCTGTTGCGCGCTTGTTTGCACGTGTTAACGAATTCCCACTACACAGCACGGGAAATCATGCGTTGCACAGGTTTGCCGGAACACCGTTGCACCGTGATTCCGCTTGGCTATGACAGTTCATTGTTTAAACCAGCTGAGCTTTTATCTATTCCGTCAAAAGATCCTTATTTGTTGCATGTTGGCCAAGCTTATCCGCACAAAAATTTGCGCCGATTGATTCAGGCTTTTGCTCGAATCGCTCCACGTCACCCAGAGGTGCGCCTGGTGTTAGTGGGCAAGCCACATCCCACAGAGACACCCCAGCTCCAGGCTCTGGTTGATCAATTGGCGGTGCATCGCCAGGTTGAGTTCCGCTCCTATGTATCCAGTGCTGCCTTGCCTGATTTGTATCGCGGAGCGCTGGGGTTGGTGTTTCCAAGCCTTTGGGAGGGGTTCGGCTTGCCCGTCCTGGAGGCCTTTGCTTGCGGTACTCCAGTGATCACCAGTCTTGGTTCTGGCACGGAAGAGCTCGCAGGCACGGCAGCATTGTTGGTGGATCCCATTCAAGATCTGCAAATCTCAGAGGCGATGGAAGCGTTGATTGTTCAACCTTCGTTGCGAGCTGCCCTGAGCAATGCTGGTTTGGAACGTGCCACTTCCTACCGATGGCAAACCTGCTGTTCTGCACATCGCACGTTTTTTGAGGGGATTGGCCAGGCCAGTCGTACGACGAGATGATTCTCCGCTTTCTTCGCTGACTGGCTTGTCTACCAATCGCATGTTTGAAATTCGTGTTGCTGGTGTGATCTGTGCTTAGTTCGTGCTGGACCAAAAACCACCCATGAATGACAGCTGACTCCACTCATGGAGTTGCGCTTGATTCCTTTGATTGTTCTTGTACCAAGCGTCTGGTAATTGAGCGGTGACTGGTTTCCCCCAAAGCACTGATGCTAGTTTTGCCGCAACAAGACTATAGGTCGAGTTGGATGTCACGATTGATTGATAGGAGCACAGGGTTGCAAAATCATGGTATTCCCCCTGATTGTCTAGTAATCTGCATTGATTTCTGAATGCGCTTGGAAGCAATGCTTCCAATTGCCTTTGGTCATCTGTGATCAGATCAATTTTTGCGGTCCCCCCAAGTTTATCTCTCCATCGCACGGCTGTGGAAATTTGAGCCTCGATTGGCGCTGCTGCATAAAACTTTCTGTTGCTCTGCGTTGTGTAGTCGCCAAGCCGAATATGGGCAGCAATTCTTGAGGTCTCTTTCATGGATAGGGCATTGTGTGCTTGAAGCCATTCAGCTACGGCCTTCCAAAAAATATTTGTTTGATCGCTAAAAGCTGCAGCACGATGAAAATATCCCATCATCTTTAATGACTGATGCTCTGTCGAGTCTTTGAGTTGATCCTCGAGTGACTTTGCACTGGTTCGATCACTGATCAAGGATGGGCTGATGAGGCTTTGGATGAGCCTGCGATACGAAGAGCTCAGCCTACAGCTCGCGTTATGAAGCTGTTTGTATTGCTCCGATTGATAAAATGGATGGAGTCGTCGATGGGTGACCCCCCGAAGACTGCTGACCGGGCGTCTTAATAGAATTGAATTAGCTGTCATTGTTCGGTCACGATGGCCATGGATATGTCCGAAACAAAAAGCTCCTTGGATGAGCTGATTGCCAAGACCTCCCTGTAGAAAGATTTCAAGATTAATCATTGGCTTGAATTTGACTGGTCGAATCTCAAGAGGCTGAAACCCCTTAGATTGAATCAGCTTCGCTGATTTGGTGTTTAAGCGTCACCACACAGGTATCCACTCCTGGTAAAGGGTCATGGGATACTGCGATGCAACAGATCTGATGATCTTGTATATAGTTTGATAACCCCTTTAGAACCAATTGACGAGTCGGCAAATCGATGCCAGTGAATGCCTCGTCAAGCAGCAGCAGACTTGGTTTTTGAAAGAGTGCCCTGGCGATGGCAATTCGTTGCTGCTGACCGCCCGATAAGCCCTCGTTGAAATCAGTGAGCGGCGTCTGTACGCCTAAATCTTTGAGTTGTACTATATCGATGATTTCATTTAAAAACTGGCTCGAACTAGGTGAATCTGATGGCCGCAATCGTGCGAGGGTGATGTTGTCCTCTACTGTGCCTGGTAACAGGAATGGTGACTGAGCAACATACTGAACATGTTTCCCCCACTGCTCGGATAAATGAGGCTTAATTGATGCTCCATTCACAAAGATTTGTCCACTACTCCAGCTTTGAAACCCAGCGAGGATCCTGAGCAGAGTTGTTTTGCCGATCCCGGAATCACCCTGGAGCAAAACAATGACCCCCGGTGAGAGGGTTGCATTCAGGCCGCTCAGACCAGATTCAACTGTATAAACTCGACCCATGCTTGATGGCAGTTTAAGGTTTTGAACTTCGATAGTTCTTATTTTGTCAAATGGCATGATTGCCGTTTGTTCTTGTCTCAAACACCCATAGCGCTTCAGGCTCTCAACAACGGTCATGGCGCTCGGCATATTTTGGCCAATGACAGAGAGTGCGAGATAGATTTGTTGCAGGCTTGGAAGAAGCTTATTGAAGGAGAAGAGGTAAAGTAGGGCAGTTGCAGTAATCACACCCAGTTGCTGCGTTGCTAATCTTTGGCTGTCGATATAGATCATGAATATCAATGCTGCGAGTAGTACACCTTGATCAATCAGTACTTTAGGAATCGAGATAATCGCATTCGCTTCTGCTTGACTGCGAAAATATGCCTTGGTTGTGGCTACATAGGGTTGTACCAGTATCTCCGATTCTCGATAGGCAAATAATGCTTCGGCTAGGCCAAACTGTGCGCGTAAAATCTGGAGCAAATTTCGCTGAGCTAGGTTTGCTTGTCGGCCTAGTCGATTTACTTTTTTTGCTGTTGCATATGAAATGATGCCATAGTAACCGATTGCTACCAACCCTATCAGCACACTTGATATCCCAGTAGCCATGACCAGGAAAAACATCACAACAGCCGATAGTGCTGCATTTGAAATTAGACTCTGAATGTATGTCAGAGCGGATCCCAAATTAATAATATCATGCGTTGATCTTGACAGGAAGCTAGCTTCATTGAGTGCCGAACGATCGGCAACCTTACCGAGCAGATTTGCCTTCAGTAGGCGCTCTGCGATATCAACTTGGATATTCAGAGTTGCGTAATAGCGCAGACGAATATCAGCAATGCGACAGATGAGTGTCAAGACCATGACCGCACTTCCACCCAAGAGCCATCGACTCAGGTCAATCGGCCCCTGAGTCATGTCTTTCAGCAACAATGGCACGATAGCAATTGATGCTGTTTCTGATAACGCTGCCATACAGCTCACCATGGCAGCCCAAATCAGAGAATTGCGATCCCTGTTGCTGATCACGCTTAATAGATCGATGACCTGTCGGATTCTTTGCCGAATGGCTGCGATGTTGATCATGGTCTATAGCGTTTCAGCGCATGATTGACCACTGTTCTCAGAATGACTCCTGGCCTACGGATCCATTCAGGCTTGCCATTGCTAGGCCGAAATCCCCTTGGTTTGATTCTCATCAGGATCCGACTATCTTCTGGATATTGACCCGATAGTTCCCACGGTGATGCATAGGACGGAGGCAGTATATGAACGTGATGCTTGCTTGCCCAGTGGTTCCAATACGATTCATCATGCCACCGGGCTACAAGATTCTGGCCTGTATCAGTTTCTATTTTCGTGTTGAGTTGTCGTGCCATTTCTAGGAAATCCTCTGTGATTCCTCCCTGCAGGCACCCTTGTAAATAGGGCCCCCGATAGGACCATGGCACGAAGCAGCTCAATGCCGTTCTACGTTCGTAAGGGCATAGCCAGGGGTGCAGATATGAATACCCTGGATGCTGAACGCCAACGAATCTGCAATTCTTATTTATACCAAGATCTTCCAAGCTAACGTTTTGGTGGAAGAATGCATTTGCATTAATAAATAGGCATATTTCGCTTTTCTCTTTGACCAGTGTTTGGCTGATGTCTGTGATGTATCGATAACGGTTTAGGGATGGCCATGGCCATGGCTCATGATTGATGGTATGTGCCACACAGTTCTTGCTCCCCTCAGCTTCCTGAATCAGTTCGGGGTTGTCAGTAAAGATGTGATAGATCTTTGATTCAGCTTTAAGAAAATATTGCTCAGAGGTCATATAAAAATCGACCCAAAGAGAGCTGTATTTCCCAGTACAAATAAATAGAATTGATATGTTGGTCACGCTTCAATTAGTTTGTTGAGGTTCAGTTTCTGCGCTTGCATACTGAAATATTTCAGCCCGATTTCCCTCGCTGTTTGGCGCTGCTGATCTGCGTTGTGCAGCATCGTTCTGATCGCCTCAGCGACGATTGTAGGTTGAGTGCACTCCTGGGAAGTGAGTCGCCTGACGATCGGCCACTCTGGCTTCAGATTGCCACTTGCGCTGGTTGAGACAACCAAGCTTAAACCCGCAAGGAGTGCCTCACAAATCACCAGTGCATGTGCCTCGCCATCCGATAGCAGCACCAGTACTGAGTAGTCCGTCAGGTACTCCCACACCTGCTCCCTACTCCATACACCTTTATAGTTTGGGATGTGATCCGGGAACCTTTTGTCAATGACTGGGCCGACAAAATCTAATTGACTGATCTTAGTTAATTCTTTCTGGCGTTTCCTAGGTTCAATCTTGCCAAGGCACAAAGCCCTTCCGTTTCCCCGAGCGCGGTGATAGCGAATTCGTTCTTGCTCCGCCCCGTTGGGCAGGATCATCCTTGATACACCAGTTTTTGCAAGAGTTTCTGAAATCGTTGGTGACAGACAGACCATGCTGAGTTGTGTTGTGCGGCCTGTGCTTAACATTGCCGTCAGAATCCTGAAGTAACTGGCCATCGCATAGCGTCGATGACCAAGTAACTTGAATCCGAGACACCACAGTTTCCATAGTTTTGTCGGGCAATGCCCGATTAGAGGTATTGTTTGGGCAAGTGCAATTAACCATGGATGGTACTGTTCCAAATAGGCAAAGTGGCTTGTAAGCCATATCCGCGACGTATTGCCGTAGTCAGTTAGCCAAGTGCAGTATTCGTCATAATGTAGCCAGATTATATCTGGTTCGAAGTTCGTAATCGCCTGACGCGCATCAGACCTGGATCGTGTATTGATAATTAGCGTTTGATGGCCGAGATCGTTCAAGTTGGAATTGAGATTCCAGATCACTGTTTCCACAGCGCCCCACCCCTCTGGCGGGATCGGAAGTATGCCTGGACCAATCAGGGCGATCCGCATTTACAATCCTTCCTTGTTGGCGTCGTCTGGATTGTTTGCAATGGTCTCGCCACAACGCATGCTGATGAATGCGCTCCCAATGCGACTAGCTAGCCTGCGCAATCGATATTCAGCCTTGGGGCCCAGGAGGTAGAACGCAAGTGGAATGACAATGAGTGGGGCAGCGATTGGTTGTTCTTTTGCCCACACTTTCATGAACTTCCATCGTATCTGTAACAGCTGGTTTCTCTTGGGTCGTGCTTCTAGGCTGTGCTGATTGCCATGGACCCTGTAATATAATCCTGTGCTGCTTAGATTGATCAGGCTGCCATGCTCGCTGAGTCGAGCCATGATGTCATAATCTTCCATGCATCTTTTCTTGTTGTAGCCACCAATCCTGACTGCAATGCTGGTACGAAACATCAAAACTGGATGGGCAATGGGCGTGTTGAACAGTGCTCCAACGGCAAGTGTCGCGATTCTGCTGGTTGGATAGGTGTGGAAGCGTTTCCTGAGTCTATTCCCCTTCGTGTCAATGGCTTGGATCTGCATCCCACAGGCGACCAAGTCTTGCTCTTTCTCCAGCTGTAGCCATTGCAACTCGAGTCTTTCGGGCTGACAGATGTCATCGGCATCCAAGCGGGCCGTATAGGGCGTGTTGCAAGCAGTGAGACCGCGGTTTAAGGCATCGCTGATGCCGCCTCTTTCACCCTGAACAACCACCAGTCTTTGGCTGTGGTTTAGTTTGTATTCGGCTATTGCTATGGCGGCGATTGTTTCCTTATCATCACCATCAAGGGCCATGATCAGCTGCCAGCTTTTGAAGGTCTGTTGATTGAGACTTTCAATCGTAGTCGTTAACCAGTTTGTATTTGGTTTGAAGACCGGCATCAGTACGCTGATCTGAATCATGTTATCCAGCATTAGAGCGTCGTCTCTTTTGACCTTGGTGTTGCTCCTTCACCTTTGGCGACTAGTCGTACTGTTTTTAAGAGAATAAGCGTGTCCAGGGCCAATGAAAAGTTACGCAGATAATAGAGATCGTAGCTGAGTTTTGTCCTGCTGTCTTCAATGCTGGCTCCATAGGGGTAGCAAACCTGAGCCCAGCCGCTTAGGCCGGGTCGTATCCATTGTCTGACTCGATAATGTGGAATCTCACTTTCAAGTCTGCTTTCTATTTCAGGGCGTTCAGGTCTTGGTCCAATCAGGCTCATGTCACCTTTGATCACGTTCACGAGTTGAGGCAGCTCATCGAGTCTTAGCTTGCGTAAAACTTTGCCAATCTGTGTGATCCTTGGGTCATCATGTCCTGCCCATTGTGGGCGCCCATCTTCTGCCCTCACGTGCATCGTGCGCAATTTCCATACCCGAAAACTTTCACCGTAGAGACCCGTACGGACCTGGTTGTAGAGCACTGGACCTAGATCCTCTAGCTTAATTAATAAGGCTGCGATGATCACGACTGGGCTGGTAAAAATGATGAGGAAACTTGCCACCACTAAGTCGCCCATTCGCTTCAACCTCCAGCCTCCTTCTCCAGGCCTGAGTTGAAAGCCCTCCGCTGTAAGCAGCCATTTTTCAGAAAGTAACTCAGGTGGCACGCGTTGGAGATGCCTCTCACACCAGTCCAAGAGGCTCAATATCTTCTGCCCATGACTACGATCTTTTAGTAACTGCTGAATCTCATGGCTACTCAGCTCAAGTTGTTCTCCCAGAGCAATTCCTGTCTTGCATTCCTTGACTCCTAGCAGATTGTCTCCGTGTTCTCCCTGGGTGCAGATTGTTACGTGCAAACCGTTTACTCTTTGAATCCCACTGAGTTCTTTTTGAATGATCTTGCTTTCCTCCAGTGTGAGGACAAGCAGCCACTCCTTTTGCAGCCGGGTCTTTTGTTCGAGCCCCAGTTCTGCTAGTGCTGACAATGTTGCCGTCCATGCCAGCAGCGGTAGCACGAAGTCGGGAAGCGCCCGTGGATCTCTCGCGAGTCCTAGCCAAACAGCCAGCATCGTGATTCCGGCGACGGTGCCTGCAACGCATCCAAGGGCCCAGAACTGTTTGTTGGTGTTGCCTAAGGAGTAACGCCCCAGAAGGTACGAGAGCGTGACCCAGAGCGTTACCAAGGTTGCGACTGCGCCTGTTATCCCGGCCCACCGTTCAAAGCGCCACCAGAACAGGATGTTGTACGACCCCACGATGACCACTGCATCGAGGCAGGCCAGGCTGAGGAGTGCCCGACGCTGTTCCAACCATGGAGCACGCCACCACATGTCTAGTGCGTGGGGTTTAGGTGCGCATCGCTTTCCAGCCAGAGCCCTCTCTTGATCTTCCCTCTCATGATGGCCGTCCCTGCTGCCAATGTTCTCGAATCAGATAAAGAGGCCGTCGTTTCACTTCCTCAAACACGCGACCTAAGTATTCGCCCAGTACCCCCAGGCCAATCAGTTGGAGGCCGCCCAGCAGCAGCACCGCGGTCATCAGTGAAGCGTAGCCCGGCAGATCGATGCCGAAGAGGAGGGTGCGCAGCACCATCCAGGCGCCGTAGAG
>Ga0194118_10004271_pt1 | contig 15769 bp, 12 predicted proteins | sample TA2MahsurfametaG_2_FD_148662 | JGI IMG/M metagenome (GOLD analysis project Ga0194118, IMG submission 148662) | Freshwater microbial communities from Lake Tanganyika, Tanzania - TA2015013 Mahale N5 surface | ecosystem: Environmental > Aquatic > Freshwater > Lake | place: Tanzania: Lake...
GTTCCGCTGGCGCCTCGGTTTGCGTCAACTCGATCTGTCCGACTGGATTCAGATCGGCGACGACTACGACCACGAGATGAATCGCAAGGCCGATGTGTTGCGCGACAACTACCACACCGCTGTTCGAGTGGTCCCGGAAATCGAGTCCGAGTCGACGGAGGTTCTCGACACTCTGGTCGATCATCTCTGCGCTCAGTGGCCTCAGTGGTTCGTTCGTTCAGGTGACGACGTAGTGAATCTTCATCGCGACGAGCGGTTCCGCGTGGTGCCCGACGCGAATGGTCAGTGGACCGAACATCCGATGTCGATCGCTGGTCGTCTCGTACAAGAAGACCTGGCTCTTCTCGTCGAGCGCGAGGGGCGTCTGGTGTTCGGGGGTGGAACCGTGTGCTTCCCCAACCGCTGGGACCTCGCGTCGAAGTTGGGTCAGTCGATGGCCCAAGTTCACGCTCCGGTCTCGCGTCTCAACGATCAGCTCGAGTCGACCATCGACGACTTCTTCTTTCGGCTCATTCCCGACCGTCCGTTCTGGCGTCTGGGGTGGGGAGTTCTCGACACCGACGAGTTGTACCAACCGCTCGACGGTACCGCACCGGCCGCTCCGCCGATTCCTGATGTGGGCGACCCCACCACTCCCGACCGATTGTTCTTGCGCGTCGAACGCGAAACGTTGCGTCGATTCGCTCGCACCAACTGCATCTTGTTCACGATTCGCACCTACATCCGACCGCTGCGGCACCTGGCGCAGCGCCCCGACGATGCGGCCCGTCTGGCCGATGCACTCGTGAATCTCCCCAACGACGTCGCCGATTACAAGAAGATCACCGAATTGTCCGAGTCCGCTCGTCATTGGCTGTCGTCAGTCGCGACCGATCGATCGACCATTTGAGGAGGTAGCGATCATGGCAATCAATCCGAAGCAATGGACCCACAAGACGCAAGAAGCGGTGGCGGCCGCTCTCGATCAGGCCAAGGCCCTCTCCAATCCTGAGATCACACCCGATCACGTGATGGCGGCCATCGCCCGCCAGGACGACACGATCGTTCCGGCCGTTCTGTCGAAGCTCGGCTTGGCGCCGTTGATGGTTCGCAATCAGGCCGACGAAGCCGTGGCCAAATTGCCCAAGGCGTACGGCGGTGAAGAGCCGCGCATGAACCGCGAACTCAACAACGTGTTCGACAATGCTGAGCGTTACCGCAAGGACTTCAAGGACGACTTCTTGTCGGTCGAGCACTTGTTGTTGGCCATGAACCAACGTCTCGGTGTCGGCAGCGAAGAACTTCTGCAGGCGTTGCGCGACGTTCGCGGTAGCCACCGAGTCACGAGTCAGAACCCCGAAGATCAGTTCCAGGCTCTCGAGAAGTACGGACAAGATCTCACCAAGCGCGCGCGTGACGGCAAGATCGATCCGGTCATCGGTCGTGACGAAGAGATTCGTCGCGTGATCCAGGTGTTGAGCCGTCGCACCAAGAACAATCCGGTTCTCATCGGCGAACCCGGGGTGGGCAAGACCGCGATCGTGGAAGGTCTGGCTCGTCGAATCGCTGACGGCGACGTCCCCGAAGGTCTCAAGAACAAGCGACTCATCTCGCTCGACATCGCTGCTCTGCTGGCGGGAGCGAAGTACCGCGGCGAATTCGAAGAGCGACTCAAGGCCGTGCTCAAGGAGATCACCGACTCGGCCGGCGAAGTGATCACGTTCGTCGACGAGCTGCACACCATCGTGGGTGCGGGCGGAGCCGAAGGTGCGATGGATGCCGGCAACATGATCAAGCCGATGCTCGCGCGAGGCGAGTTGCGCATGATCGGCGCCACCACTCTCGACGAGTACCGCAAGTACGTCGAGAAGGATCCCGCTCTCGAGCGCCGTTTCCAGCAGGTGTACGTGGGTGAGCCCACCGTCGAGGACACCATCGCAATTCTTCGTGGCTTGAAGGAGCGTTACGAAGTTCACCACGGTGTTCGAATCCAGGACTCGGCGCTCGTGAGCGCCGCGGTCCTCTCCAACCGGTATCTCACCAATCGATTCCTGCCCGACAAGGCAATCGACCTGGTGGACGAATCGGCCAGCAAGTTGCGCATCGAGATCGACTCGCTACCGACCGAGATCGACATCGTCGAGCGGCGCATCCTCCAGTTGGAGATCGAGAAGGTGGCGCTCGAGAAAGAGACCGACTCGGCCTCCAAGGAGCGGCTCGGTGCACTCACCGACGAACTCGTTCTCCTGCAGCGTCAATCGGCCGAGATGCGCGAGCACTGGCAGCAGGAGAAGGATGCCATCGCCGCCATCCGGAACCTGAAAGAAGAGCTCGAACAGGTTCGCGGCGCGATCGAACGTGAGACCGACCTCAACAAGGTGGCCGAAATGCAGTACGGGCGTATGCCCGAGATCGAGCGCCGCATCGCCGAAGCGACCACGCATCTCGATTCGCTGCAGACCGGCAACAAGATGCTGAAGGAAGAAGTCGACGCCGAAGACATCGCCGAAGTGGTGAGCAAGTGGACCGGTGTTCCGGTCACGCGTCTCATGGAAGGTGAGATGTCGAAGCTCGTTCACCTCGAGGATCTTCTGCATCAGCGCGTGGTGGGTCAGCACGAAGCCGTCGTCGCGGTCTCCAACGCCATCCGTCGCAGTCGCGCCGGACTCTCCGACCCGAATCGCCCCATCGGATCGTTCCTGTTCCTCGGCCCCACGGGAGTCGGCAAGACCGAGTTGGCGCGAGCCGTGGCCGAGTTCTTGTTCGACGACGAGCGAGCGATGGTGCGCATCGACATGGGTGAGTACATGGAGAAGCACTCGGTGTCGCGCTTGGTGGGTGCGCCCCCGGGATACGTGGGATACGACGAAGGTGGTCAACTCACCGAAGCGGTCCGCCGTCGTCCGTACAGCGTGGTTCTGCTCGACGAGATCGAGAAGGCCCACCCCGACGTGTTCAACATCTTGTTGCAGGTGCTCGACGATGGCCGCCTCACGGATGGTCAGGGTCGCACGGTCGATTTCACCAACGTCGTCGTCGTCATGACGTCCAACCTCCCGGGCGAGCCGATCGAATACTTCAAGCCCGAGTTCGTGAATCGCATCGACGAGATCATTCGCTTCCGTCCGCTGGACGAGAGCGATCTGTCGAAGATCGTGGAGATCCAGGTGGAACGGCTCCGCAAGCGTCTGGCCGATCGTCGCATCACGCTCAACGTGAGTCCGGAGGCCATGGCCAGATTGGCCCGCGAGGGTTACGACCCGTCGTTCGGCGCTCGACCGCTCAAGCGTGTGATCCAGAAGGTCATCGGCGACAACGCGTCGATCCTCATCCTCGAGGGCAAGGTGGCCGAGGACGGAATGATCAACGTCGAAGTGCAGGACGACCGCATCGTCCTGCATTCGTGACGTCGGTTGTCTCCGCACCGAGGTTCGAGTGGCGCAAGGGAGTACAGTCACATCACGTTCCAGTCGTGAAGGAGCGTGAACATGCCGGTCACCGTGGTCGTGGGTGCCCAATGGGGTGACGAGGGCAAAGCGAAGGTCATCGACCTGCTCGCGCGTGATCATTCGGTGGTCGCTCGATATCAGGGCGGACACAACGCCGGCCACACCGTGGTGGTGGGCTCCGAGAAGTACGCGCTCCAGTTGATTCCCTCCGGAGTTCTGTACGACCACGTCACTCCGGTCATCGGTAACGGAGTGGTGGTCGATCTCCCCACGTTGTTCAGTGAGATCGATCGCCTCGAAGCGCGTGGTGTGCCGTGTTCGCGTCTGCGTGTGTCGAGTCAGGCTCACCTGATCTTCCCGTGGCACCAGTCGTTCGACGCACTCCTCGAGTCACAGCGGGGCGGCAGCAAGATCGGTACGACCCTGAAGGGCATCGGACCGGCCTACGCCGACAAGGCGCTGCGTGTGGGCATTCGCGCCGGTGACGTGCTCGACGCGGCCGCGTTCGCATCGGTGGTTCGTGCCCGCGCCGTCGATGCCAACGCCGATCTGCTCGCAGCTGGTGGCGAACCCGTCGATGTCGACGCCGTGGTCGATCAGTTCACCGTTCTGGGTCGCCGGTTGGCCCCCTACGTGGCCGACACCGTCGACCTGCTGCATGCCGCTGTCGAGGCCGGTGAGACCGTGTTGTTGGAAGGTGCGCAGGCCACGTTCCTCGACCTCGATCACGGCACCTACCCGTACGTGACGTCGTCGAACCCCACCGCCGGCGGAGCGTCGGCCGGTTCGGGTCTCGGTCCGCGCCTGCTCGACCGCATCGTCGGAATCATCAAGGCGTACACGACCCGCGTGGGTTCGGGTCCGTTCCCCACCGAGTTGCTCGACGCCAAGGGAGAGGCGCTGGTCGACATCGGGCGCGAGTTCGGCACGGTGACCGGCCGTCGTCGTCGCACCGGCTGGATCGACTGCGTGATGTTGCGTCACGCCGTACGGGTGAACAGCCTCACCGAGATCGCGCTCACCAAGCTCGACGTGCTCGACACCTTCGACGACGTGAAGGTGTGCGTCGGCTATCGGCTCGATGGTCGGGAATGCACCGCCTATCCCGATCGAAGTGATCTACTGGCGCGAGTGGAACCGGTGTACGAAACGCTGCCGGGTTGGCAGACCACCATCAGCGGCTGTCGTTCGGCGGCCGACCTTCCGGTGGCGGCTCGCCAATTCGTCGCGCTCGTCGAAAAGCAGGTCGGCGTTCCGATTCGCATCGTGGGCGTGGGCCCCGAGCGCGATGCGGTGCTGGAGTGGGACGGGGCCCCGGCATGATCTCGCGTTATTCGCTGCCCGAGATGGAGCAGGTGTTCTCCGACGAATCGCGCTTCGGTCGTTGGCTCGAAATCGAACTGCTCGCCACCGAGGCGCATGCTTCGCTCGGAATCGTCCCGGCCGCCGACGCATCGGCCTGTCGTGCGCGAGTACCCCAAGTCGACTCGGCGTTCATCGAGGCCGTGCTCGAACGCGAGCGAGTCACCGACCACGACGTCGCGGCGTTCGTCGATGTGGTGCAGTCGCGGATCGGTGGTTCGGAGAGTTCGTGGATCCACTACGGCCTCACCTCGAGCGACATCGTCGATACCGCTTGGTGCTGGATGCTCCGTGACGCTTCCGACCTTCTCATCGAGGCGTCGACTCAGTTGGTTCGCACCCTCGTCTCCATCGCGCAACGTCATCGTGGCACGGTCATGATCGGCCGAACCCATGGTGTCCACGCCGAACCCACCACGTTCGGGATGAAGGTTGCGTTGTGGGCACTGCAGGTCGATCGCGATCGTGAACGTCTGCGTCGGGCGCGTGAGGCCGTCGCCGTGTGCAAGTTGTCGGGTGCGGTTGGCACCTACTCGAACATCGACCCGCGAGTGGAAGCAGCCGTCGCCGAGAAGCTCGGCCTCGTTGCCGTTCCGGCCACGCAGGTGATCGCGCGTGATCGACACGCCGAGTATCTGTGGGCCTGTGCGTCATTGGCCGCGACGTGCGAGATGATCGCGGTCGAGTTGCGACACCTGCAGCGCACCGAAGTTCGTGAAGTCGAAGAGGGATTCAAGGCGGGCCAGAAGGGTTCGTCGGCCATGCCGCACAAGCGCAATCCCATCTCGGCCGAGACCATCAGTGGGCTCGCGCGCGTGTTGCGCGGAAATCTCCAGGCCGCTCTTCAAGACGTCGCGTTGTGGCACGAGCGCGACATCTCGCACAGTTCGGTCGAGCGAATCGTTCTTCCCGACTCGTCGCTTCTCACTCACTACATGGTTCACCGACTCCGCCGTCTTCTCGAAGGTCTGCAGGTTCATGCCGAACGCATGCGCGAAAACCTCAACGCCACCCGCGGTCTGGTGTTCAGTCAGCCGGTGCTGTTGGCTCTCGTGAAGAGTGGCATGTCGCGTGACGATGCATACCGCGTGGTTCAAGAAGCGTCATCGGTGTCGTGGTCGCGGGGTGAGCAGTTCCGCTCGGTGCTCGACGCCGACCCGCGTCTTCAGAAGGTTCCAGCCACCGTGCTCGACGAAGCGTTCGATCTGCGACGTTCGCTCGTCCACGTCGACCGCGTGTTCGATCAGCTGCCCGACGCATGAGCACGAACCTGCCGCCTCTCGACCCGGCGCGTGGTGCACTGCGCCAGCACGTTCTCGCGCACTCGTTGAAAACGGGCGACTTCACCTTGAAGTCGGGGGCGAAGAGCACGTGGTTCCTCGACACGAAGCAGACCGCGTGTCGTCCTGACGGCATCGTGTTGGTGGCCGACGTCGCTTTGTCGTTGTTGCCTGGTGACGCCACCGCCATCGGCGGACTCACGATGGGAGCCGATCCGGTGGCGTTCGGTATTGCGGCCGTGGCGGCCACTCGTGGTCGCCAACTGCGCAGTTTCAGCGTGCGCAAGGAATCGAAGGATCACGGCGTGACCGGACGGGTGGCCGGTGCACTTCAACCGGGTGATCGCGTGGTGATCACGGAAGACACCGTCACACGCGGCACGAGCATCATGGAAGCCGTCGACGTGGTTGAAGGCTTCGGCGCGATTGCGGTTCTGATCACGGTGATCGTCGATCGTGGCGGCACGTGTGGTGCGATGGCGGCCGAGCGGGGCATCCCGTTCGTTCCGATGCTCACCGCACCCGACCTCGGTTTCGGCTTCGGGACCTGATCGCTCGCCGGCTCGGTGCCGAGCCGCGACATTCGTACCTGGGTCGTTAGTCCTTCGTACCGAATGACCTTGTTCGCTGTTCGTGGTGTGCTCGATCGTTCGACAATGACCACATGAGCAACGCTTGGTCCTCTCACATCGACGCCTCGACAGACGATTCGTTCCCCGTTCTCGTGGGGTACGACGGATCGACCAATTCGGAGATGGCGGTGCGGTGGGCCGCCGATGTGGCTCGTGCGTCGAACCGCACACTGCGCATCTTGACGAGTTACGCACTACCCACGATGGTGGCCCTCGGCGTGAGCGCGGGCTACGTGGTTCCGGCCTTGTCGTCGGAGGAAGTGCACGAGATCGACCTTCGTCATCGCACGATGCTCGACGAACTGGCCGATCGCGTTCGCAAGCAGTTGCCCGACCTGCCTGTCGACACGTTTCTCGAACAAGGAGCACCCGCGACGGCGATCCTGAAGTCGAGTGACGATGTGGCGATGATCGTGCTCGGAACACGTGGTGTCGGATCGGCCCAGGGTCTACTCATGGGCTCGGTCAGTTACGCCGTGGTCCACCGGGCCAAGTGTCCGGTGATGCTGGTCCCGGAGTCGAGCAACCGATCCGTTCCGGGCAAGGTGGTGGTGGGAGTCGACGGCTCGAGTCGCTCGACCCAGGCAGCGCAGTGGGCGCTGTCGTTGGCCACGTGCATGCATCGTCCGCTCGAAGTGGTGACCGCATGGCACTACCCGTACCAGGCGATGGTGCCGGAGGCCGGGATGATGATGGGCCCGAACATCGAAGAACTACGCCTCGCGTTGTTGCGCGACGCGAAGCAACTCGTCGAGCGCGAGAAGCATCGTCTCGAAGGTCCGCACGGAACATCGATCGACGCCAATGCCGTGGAAGGTTCGGCCGCCGATGTTCTGTCGGAGGAAGCCGGCCCGCAGGACGTGATCGTCGTGTTGTCGAAGAGCCACAGCCTTCTCGCGTCGGTTCTGTTGGGAAGCACCGCGGTGTCACTCGCTCATCGCAGTCGTGGGCCGGTGGTGATCGGTCATCCGGTGTGATGTGGGTCAGGAAGCGACCTGATGCGAAGTGAGATTCACTGCGTAGCCTGACGCCCGTGTCGATCGCCCGCCTGTTCTCACTCGAGCACCACGGCCCCGACACGTTCGTCGGATCGGGCTACGAGTACCCGTGGGGCGGCTTGTTTGGCGGCCACATCGTCGCCCAGGCGTTGGTTGCCGCGGCCAACACGGTCGATGCCTCGAATCTCGAGCATGTGATGGAGGCGCACTCGCTGCGCGCCTACTTCATCCGCCGTGGCGACACATCCGAGCCCGTGCGTTACGAAGTCGATCGCATTCGCAACGGCACGAGTTTCTGCACTCGACGCGTGGTCGCTCGCCAGTCGTCCGGCGCGATCCTCAACATGGAGGCCAGTTTCCAGATCCGCGAAGATCAACGCGACGTTCAGCCGATCGAGTTCCCGGTGGGTCTCCCGACTCCCGAGTCGATCGAGAACTCGTCGTGGTCCGAAGGTTTCGACCGTCGCTGGATCGAACCCGGCTCCACACCGCGATCGGGTCGTGAAGGTGCTGGTCGAGCCATGTCGTGGTTCCGCGCCACCGAAGATCTCGGCGATGCCCAGACGGTCGAGTCACGACTGCTGCATCTGTGCGCGCTGTCGTATCTCAGCGACGATCTCCCCACCGATGCCGTGGTGCGCGCGCATCCCGACATCTCGCGTCGTCCCGACGGTCAGCGCAACTTCCAGGGCGCGAGCCTCGATCACTCGATCTGGTTCCATCGGCCCGTGCGCAGCGATGAGTGGCATCTGCACGACTTCACGTGTCACTCCATCGGCAACAGCCGCGGGTTGTCGCTCGGTCACATCTTCAGTCAGGACGGTGTGCTGGTTGCCACCATCGCTCAAGAAGTGCTGATCCGCGACCTCACACCGTTCACGTAAGGCTCGATCGCCGCCGCGAACACCGGCTTCAGCCACTGCGCGTATGCGGTGGTCACATGATTCGAGTCGCGGTACACCAGCAGATTGCCCACGATCACCGGGCAGGCCTTGTCGGTGCACAGCCAATTGATCACGTCGAGATACTGCACACCGTTGCGCACGGCCGAATCGATCACCGTCTGTTGACGCGATGCACGCACAGCTTTCTCGCGCGATGCGACGCATGACGACACGTCGCGTACCGCTTTCGACAAGCACACCGGAACGTCCTGGCCGGGGTACGGCGTATCGGTGACGAGCACGGGAATCACACCGATCGACGCGAGTCGAGCGATGAGCACGTCGTACCCCTTCGACCACACCGAGTCGGCGAACGGTTGCTTGGTGTCGGGATCGAGCAGTCGGTTCGAGGCGGCCACGAACACGACATCCACGTCTTGTTCGGCCAGGAGAGCGAACACGTTGTCGCGCCAGGGCTGACAGGCCGGATACGTGGGCCCCACCAGACTGTTGTACGTGATCTCGTCGATGGGCGGGCAACCCGACTTGCTCAGTGGAAGCAGACGCCAGCCGTTGTCGACGGCGATCGATTCGAGAATCGGGAACCACTGGGCTGCGTGACTGTCACCGAACAAGCCGACCGTGAACTCGGATGCCGGATCGCCGTACTCGCACACCTTCGGCTGAGTGGCTCCGAAGTCGACGTGGCAGTCGTTGTCGTAGATGATCGGCTTGTCACCGGCTGCGCCACCGATCGACGGTTCGAGATTGGCCGGCACTTCATCGGTGTCGACGGCGGCGTAGAGAGCATCGAGTGGTGCCGTCGCGTTGGCGATGGGAGGGGGTGGTCCATCCGGCACCGGAGCGACCGTGGTCCCGACGGTCGTTGCCGTCGACTCGGACGCACCCATCACCACCGTCGTCGACGTGGTGGTGACGAGCGTCGGTGTTTCGGCCACCACATCGGTGGACAGTTCGACATCAGCCGAACGCACGACGAGTCCGGTGCCCACACCGGATGCGATCAGCACGGCACCGAGCGACAGTGCGAGTGCGGGTCGCGCTTGCAGTCGTTCGGAGTGACGAATCGGATTCTCTACGTAGCGATACGACAGCGACGCGCCCACCAACGACACGGCGATGAGGCCGACGCGCTCGAGAACGTTGAGTGATCGGCCGGCCCACGCTTCGCCGATGATGAGCGCGGGCCAGTGCCACAAGTAAATGGAGTACGAGCGCGCACCGATCCACTGCAAGGCCGGATGACGCAAGACGATCGACGGACCCCAGCGCGAGTCGTCACCACCAGTGAGGGCCGCCACGGTACCGAGAACGGGAATGGCCGCCAGCCAGCCCGGAAAGGCCATCGTCTCGTCGAGCCAGAACGCGGCGAACACGACGGCCGCGATACCGAGCCAAGCCACTGCGTTGCGAACGTCGCCGGCGATCACACGAACCCATGGCCAGGCAATGGCGAGGAGCGCGCCGATACCGAGTTCCCACGCACGGGTGTGCAGGCCGAAGAAGGCCCATGGTTGCGACGCCTCGGTCTGCCAGATGCACAACGCGAACGACGCGATGCTGATTGCCGAGATGGCGAGGGTGGCCCGCGTTCGTGAGCGACCGGCGCGCCACAACAGAACGAGCAGAAGAGTGGGCCAGATTACGTAGAACTGCTCTTCGACCGAGAGCGACCAGAAGTGCTGCAGCGGTGACGGAGGAATGCCGGCCTGCAAGTAGTCGGTGTTGCGTCCGGCGAACACCATGTTCGACACGAATCCGGCCGCTGCGATCGAGTCGGAACCGAGATTCTTCAGACGAAGTGGTTCGAGCCACACCCACGATGCGAGGGCGGTGAGCACGATCACGAGTGCCGAGGCCGGTAGCAGGCGTCGTGCGCGACGCGCGTAGAAGTTGCCGATGGAGATCGCGCCGGAGTTGTCGTGCTCGCGCAACAACAAACTGGTGATCAGGAATCCGGAGATGACGAAGAAGACGTCGACGCCGATGAATCCACCGTCGAGACCGAGGAAATGGGCGTGGTAGAGAACCACGAGCCCGACGGCAAGCGCACGCAACCCCTCGATGTCGCGTCTCAACATGCGGTGGTCGAGACCGGCGTCGATCCGGTGACCCCACGCTTTTCAGGCGTGTGCTCTGCCAACTGAGCTACTCGACCGTGTGCGTTCGGCGAACCGAATGCACTGGCGGTCCCGACGGGACTCGAACCCGCGACCTCCGGCTTGACAGGCCGGCGTGAACTCCAACTTCACCACGAGACCAGAACGAACTGGGCACCCCCAACGGGATTCGAACCCGTGCCGCCACCTTGAAAGGGTGGTGTCCTAGGCCACTAGACGATGGGGGCTAGGTACTTGTCCTGCTGAGAGCCCGGCCAGCCTAGCGGAGGGTCACCGATGCCACACCGGGGCTCCCGATACCAACCCTGCCGCTTGCATGCTCCCGTGTCTTGAACCTGGCTCCCTGGGGAATACGGTGTCGGCTCAGGGCAGATGGATGGTGCTAGCTGGAACTATTCTAAGGATGTGGTCCCTGAAGTTTTGGTCTGTCATTGCGTTGATACTGAAGGCCCTCTTAACGAGACTCTGCAGGGGACTATCGAATGCCTGCGGAAGACATTTGGGCTGCAAATTAGCGAGTCCCCCGAAGCTCTTCATGATTTGCAGACTGGGGGGAACCTGCAAGAACCTCTCAGGTCTGAGGTGATTGCGTTTCTCTCTCGACGGTCGTTCAAGCGGGACTGGGCTGAGTTGGATGAAATGCTTGACGTCCTGATGTCTGCCGAATGGAGGGCGTCATTCAGAGATGACTTTGGAATGGATTATGTGTTCAGCTGGTTCGTTGTTGATCTAGTCGGCAACTTCCTGAACCCGCGCTCCCGAAGTCTGGGATTCCATGAAATCTACGAAAGATATCGAAGTCGGTTGGCCGATTCGGTCTGCCGACGAGATCGTCTTTACTGGCACCATCACCCGCCGTCGTTCACGCGGGAAGCTCACAAGACCTCAAACAACTTTTCGATGTCGAATGAACATTTACAAATTCTCGCTAGGAGGATTATCGATTACCTTGATTTTCCAGTTGCGTTCCGACCAGGTAGTCACTGCGAGAGGCCGGACATCAACCTTTTTCTTGAGCAATGGATCCCGTTTGACTTTGGAAACCAGGGCCGCGAAGAATCCTTGGGGGAATCTACTCAGCGGGACATTTCCTCAGGGCGATTCGGCGATTGGCGGAGAGCTCAAAGACAATGGGGGTTCTACCACCCCGACTTCCATGACTATCAGGTGCCGGGTTACATGAATCGTTTCATCGTGAGATGTCTCAACATTGACAGTCGCCTTCGTGTGCTTGACGAGGAAGAAATAGGGAAGGCTTTCACCCAGGCCCGCGAGCGCGGAGTCAGTCTTTTGTGCTTCACGAGTCATGACGAACGTGAAATGCGCCCTGCGATTCAGACAGTCGTGAATCAGATTCGTAACTGTCGGGACTCCGAATTTCCTGAGGTGAAGATCCGGTTTGTCAACGCTGTTGAGGGAATCAGAAAAGTTGCAGGGCTTACTCGACAGGATCCCATGAACCTCGAAGTTGCACTCGTGGGCAACCAGCTCAAGGTTTGTGCTTCAAAGCAGACTTGGGGTCCACAACCCTTCTTTTGTTTTAAGTTGAGAAACGGTCAGTATTTTTTCGAAAACTTAGACTTTGGACTTCAGCCTCAAACTTGGAGTTTTACATTTGACGAGGATTCTGTCGAGCCGCATGACGTGATAGCAGTTGGTTTGGCTAGTCACGACAAGGTCGGAAACACCGTCGTCGTTCGGGGCAAGCCGTTTGAAGACGCTGCTTCGTGGGAGTTCAAACAATTGAATTCCGTTGATTGGCTTGGGTGACTAGGCGAGTGGGGGGGAGATGCGATGGCCTGGGACGAGGCTTGGGAGGAGATTCACAACACCGAAGATCTCGGGCGCTATCCAAGTGAGCACTTGATCAGGTTTGTCAGGAGGACATTTGGCCCCCTGGAGTTGAACGCGTCCGTTGAATGCACTCGAGGTTGGATGTGGACAGGGCGCCCAAGTTGCATTCTTGGCCCGCGAGGGTTTCTCGGTGGTTGGGGTTGACGGAAGTCGGGCAGCGATCGCAAAGGCGAACCGGTTTATGCGCTCTAGTGCACTTCACGCTGACCTGAGAGTGGGAGACGCGAATCAACTGGACATAGCAGATGAAACGATGGATCTGGTTGTTGACGTGGAGTGCACGATGGGCTGCACGTTCTCAGCGGCGTCTCAGTTGATTGCAAACTGCTACCGGATTCTGAAGCCAGGAGGATGGCTCTTTTCGCAGACGTTTTCTGACGAAACCACCGTTGGCTCAAGTTTCGAAACTATTGATCGTTTGACGTACAGGAACATCGTTGGCGGGCATCTTGCTCGGAAGCGGTTGCTAAGACTTACTTCCAGATCCGATATCGACCTGTTGTACGCATGTTTCCCGTCGCGAGAGGTGAATACGAGTTCGTACACAAGTGACTACGAAACAGCGCAGTCTGTTGAGTGGTTGATTGCAGCGAGGAAAGAACTTGTCAATTGATTTCAGAAATGTGCGCATCGCCGAGATACCTCTGGTTCGTGATCTCTTCGAAGGTTTTTATGGGTCTAATTATTGCGAAGTAGAGGACACCTACTTTCGGTGGCTTCACCGCGAAAATCCTGACCTGGGTCCGACGGTTGGAGATGATGAAGTCACAGCCTTTGGTTGTTTCGATGGCAAAGACCTTGTTGCGTGCATCAACTACGTTCCCTTCAAGCTCTTCGTCGGCGGAGAGTCCGTGAGTGCTTGTTGGTCAGTTGGCTGGCGATCGAAACCTGGACACGGCTCTTTGACAGGGTTACAACTGAGAAAACACCTTAGGAAATTCGACGTTTACATGAGTATGGGTGCAACCGATTGGGTGAGATCGATATATCAGTCAAGGTTCGGATTTGAGTACTGCAACAATATTGAACGGTTCTTGGCCGTGATCGATCCTCAAGCCTGTTTCGAATTGCTCGGCCGGAACAGGTGTCTTGCGGAAGCCGATAGAAGTTCGTTGGCGGAACTAGGTGCCAAATCAGACCAGGCGCAAAGCACGAGTTTTTTTGAGTCTCAATGGGATAGTCTTGCCAACGAGTGTTACTGGTCAGATCATCTTTCTCGAACATCAGCCACTTGCTCCCGTAGATTCGAATGGCTCAAGTGGCGTTACAAAGACCATCCCCATTTGAAGTACGTCCCGATTTCTGCGGATCAAGATTCTGCAACTGGCGTTGCATTTGTCCGTGTTGAGCAGATCCGAGACTTGGATTTTCGAGTTCTTAGGGTTTTAGACTTCCTTCCCACGTCAGGATCCGAAGCGGAACTTGCCTCCGCGATTGTTGCTTACGGTTTCCAAGTGGGAGCCTCGTTTGTTGACTTCTTCTGCTCGTCGACGTCAGTTGCTGATGGTTTAGGTGAGGCCTTCTTTCGTGGTTCCGTGCGCCGAGATCTCGATTTCCCGAGGCTCTTCTTCCCTCTGGAGTGGCGGGAGCGTTGGAGCATCAACGCGTCTCTGAGGGATAACAGGAATAGTCCTGAATCCCTCAAACTTTCGGACGTGTACTTTACTAAGGCAGACCCCAGTCAGGATATTTTGCTCAATCGTGAGTACGTGACGAAGGGTTTGTGATGAAAGAAGGTCCCGCTTTCGATTTGGTCGACACGATCATGTCGACTTTGGCAGAGATGGCGCCCCTCGATGATGAGTTTTCCTCGCGCACTCACTTGTTATCAAGTGGGGTCATGGATTCAATGTCGGTTTTGGAGTTCGTTGAACGTCTTGAAAACCTACTTGGCGTTCACATTCCGGATGAACTTTTGGTTGAAGACTCTTTTGCTAGTGCAGAGAGGTTGGCGGAAGTGTTGAGAGCCCTTTTGTGAGTTTTGACCTGACCATCTCGGGTGTCTTGGAAACCTTCGCGGAACCCTCGCGAGCCGAATCAGCTGCCGTGCGTACGCGAGATTTCTGCTACAGCCGCAGCGACCTTCTTTCGAATGTGGCTCTATGGCAGGCCGACCTTGTCAATGTGAACCTCAAGAAGGGTGCCCGAGTGGCGGTCTACCTTCCGCGAGGTTTCGAAGAGATCTGTGTGATGATGGCTGCCTGGTCCCTTGGGATGATCGTGGTTCCTGTGAGCTCACGTCTCAGAGGGCCACAGGTTCGACATGTTCTTGCGGACAGCCGCGCCTCGGTCCTGGTGACATCAACTGAGTACCGGAGACGGATGGGGTTTGAGACTGACGACTTCGGCGGTTTGTTCTGCTTGATTGACGAGGTGATCGCTACGAGAAATGTTAGTCGGCCTTCGGTAAATCTGATTTCTGGTCCGAGTTATCCAACGAATGCAGATGATGTCTCGACACTTCTCTATACCTCAGGGTCGACTGGCCTACCCAAAGGGGTGGTGCTGTCACATAGAAATCTGGTTGAAGGAGCTGCAGTTGTTTCCGGGTATCTGGGCCTAAAGCCTTCCGATTGCATTGCGGGTGTCTTGCCTCTGTCTTTTGATTACGGATTGAATCAACTGATTTCCTCGATACTTGTTGGGTGTGGATACGCGGCAATCGACTATTTCTTGCCACGCGACTTGGTCAATGCTGTAACGTCTCTTGGGGTGAGTGTTCTTGGTTTGGTCCCTCCTCTCTGGAGTCAGATGATTGAGGCTTCGCTGAATGCTGGAATTTCGTACCCTGAAGTCAGAGTCGTAACTTCAAGTGGGGGTCACGTTCATGAGAAGGTGTCGGCTCAGATGGCTGACCTCTTTCCGAACGCTGAAATTTTCTTGATGTATGGATTGACCGAAGCCTTTAGGTCGACGTTTTTGGATCCCCGCAAGGTCACACTGAAGCCACGTTCAGTTGGTCGTGCAGTCCCTGGTGTTGAGATATCTGTGATGGACCAGAACGGGGGTGAGTGTCCCCCGGGAGAGGTAGGGGAAATAGTTCATCGCGGAGCGCTGATCTCACTTGGTTATTGGAACTCGCCAAAGGAGACTGACGACCGTTTTCGACGCCGGCCAGATGTGCCACCAGAGGTTTCTCGTTGCCCGCTCGAAGTGTGGTCGGGAGATCTTGGTTACAAGGATAAAGAGG
>Ga0194118_10004272_pt1 | contig 15768 bp, 14 predicted proteins | sample TA2MahsurfametaG_2_FD_148662 | JGI IMG/M metagenome (GOLD analysis project Ga0194118, IMG submission 148662) | Freshwater microbial communities from Lake Tanganyika, Tanzania - TA2015013 Mahale N5 surface | ecosystem: Environmental > Aquatic > Freshwater > Lake | place: Tanzania: Lake...
CTGAGTTGTGTGTAGTTTTTAGACATAAGCAATCCAAAGATTGCACTACTCCGTCAAATGGCAAAATGCCCTCAAAAGCATTTTGTCATTTGTTTCTAAAAATTGCACTTATCAGTTGAACTCAGCATTTTAAAAACTGCTGTAAAACTGCATTACCAAAAGAACCAGTACCGCCTGTAATTAATAGTGTCTTATTTTTAAACATATTTTTAAGCATATTTTTTATAAATAGTGGAAAGAAATTGAAATGTTTTATCTGCACAAGTTTGCCAACTATATTTCTTAGAATACTCATATGATTTGTTTGCAAGCTTCGTTCTAAGTTCAGGATTTGACATTAATTGTATTAATGTCAGTTCTAATTCTTCTATGTTAGACGGATTGAAATACAATCCTCCATTCTCTAAAAATTCTGGCATAGGCATATTAGATGAACAAACTATTGGGAGACCAGACGCCATAGCTTCTATTAAAATATTTGGCATATTCTCACAAGACGATGCAAATATAAAGGCATCGCTAGAATGATAGTAATCAACAACTTTTTCTATGCCGACATTTTGATTCCAAATAATATAAAGTCCTTCTGGATCAGCAATTTTTATTTTTTCATAGAGTTTTAGGCCTATTTTTTTCTCTCCAACGCTTCCAACTAGATTTAACGATACTGGAAAACCACTCTTACGCAATCTTACTATAACTTCAACAACATTTAATTGATGTTTATAACTAAAAATAGTTGAAACGTAAAGAAATTTATAATTGGTGGTGGTATTATATGCACTTAAGTGAAGCTGTTTTAAAGGGGGCCTGATGAAAATATCTGAAATTCCATGATTAATTATTTTAGTGAAAATGTTAGAATAATCAACATACTTTGCAATTGTTTTCTCAGCATACTCCGATATAAAAATAAGACCTTGTGATTTACGAAATGACTTTCTTTGTACAAAAAAAAGAATTATAAATTTTAATCTATACCATGAAAATCCAAAACGTTCCTGTTCTTTCTTATCAAATACTAGCATATTTCTAGACATAGTTGCATAAGGACTAAATTTGCCTATATAGGTTCCAAAAGGACTAAAAAGAACATCAATTTCATTATTAATTGAATGATCGCGTATAAATAGTTGCCATATTGATCGGAAAAAAATTCCTTTGTTTAAAAAAGGATGTGAGTATTTTATTAAATACGGATAATCCCCTAATTGATCCAAAACATCTTGCCTTCCCCAAATTTTAATAGTTGAAAACTCAAATTTATTTGGAACAAAATATTTAATGATCTCAATTAAGTGCCTTTTTGCTCCACCAGATCCGACTGTTGAAGCATCAATTCCTAGAATCATTATAAAAAATTAATTAGTTGAATCATTTTTAAGTATCCATTTTTCAAACCATTTCCCAAAAATAACAAGTTTTATTTTATAAAAATCAGACGCATAACCATTTGAATGATCATTAAAAAGTCTTTTATAAAAAGCATGAAGCTCTGAGCTAATACTTTCCAAATACTCCAGATACTTCATAAAATCTTCAAATCCTAATGTGTTGTGCAGCCAATCATGAATTGGGGGAGTAAATCCCATTTTATTCCTAACCACAATTTCTTTTGGTATTATATCTTTAATAATTTCTCTCATCAAGATTTTATTATCCATGAATCCTACTTTAAGATTATAAGGAATTCGTTGTGCGTATTCTATAAAACGATAGTCAAGAAAGGGGCTCCTTACTTCAATGGAATTAGCCATTGAAGTGCGATCTACTTTCACAAGAAAATTATCTGGTAATGTGTTCGACAATAAATCATAAATTCTTAATGCTTCTGATAAATTATCATTCGCTAAATCTAATGCTTCAAGCATTTTTTGGGATGACCATTTTTTAAAAATTTCAGGTTTAAAACGACTTGTTGTAAAGATTTCGGAATAAAAATTATTCTTGTTTAGCAAAGACAACCTAAACGTTTCGTTAATTTTGTTAGCTAAACCTTGGCGGTTAAAATTACTAGTTGCTTTTACCAAAAGCCTTCGAGTGCAGTTTGGCAGTTTTCTAATTTTTTCTATTAAGTATCCAGTACTATAAATTGGATAACCGCCAAATATTTCGTCTCCTCCATCGCCACTCAAAACTACAGTGACATCTTTTCGTGCCATTTTACAAACAGTATAACTTGGAAATGATGAATAATCTCCGAATGGCTCGTCGAATAAATTAGAATATATTTGTAATGTGTCTATAAAATTTTTTTCAGTATAAACATGATGGTGATGAACAGATTGAAAACTGTTTTTAGCTAAATTAATATAATGAGACTCATCATACTTTTTATCATTAAACCCAATCGAAAATGTGTGAAGTTTTCTTAAATCAGTGAAATTTTTCATTTCACCTACAACTGTTGAACTATCAAGCCCACCACTTAAAAATGCTCCTACATTAACATCACTTCTCATTCGAAGTTTTACAGCATCTGATATTAATTCTTTCCCTTCCTCAATTAGTTGTTGCTTACTCTGAGTTGGCTTAGCAATTGGATGCTGATAATATTTATTTTTTTTTACTATTTTCTTCTCTTTTAAGTCGAATATGACGTTACTTCCAGACTCAAGTTTATATACGTTATTATATATTGTGAAAGGTGCAGGTATATAACCAAGAGAAAAATAAAGTTCTACAGCATCCTTATTAATATTTTTAATAATATTAATATTTAAAGATGTATGTTTTAATAAACCTTTTAATTCGGAACTAAAAATGAATTTGCCATCATGGCAATAATAATATAGTGGTTTTACCCCAAGTCGATCTCTTGAACAAAAGAGGAATTTTTTATCTAAATCGTAAATACAAAATGACCACATACCATTCATTTCATTTACTAAATCTTCTCCCCATTCTAAATATGCTGCCATAATTACTTCTGTATCTGAAGCTGTTATGAAAGAATAACCAGCAATTGTAAGTTTTGATTTCAGTTCAACGTAATTATATATTTCACCATTAAATACAATACAGGTGTTTCTTCCCATATGGGAATAGAACATAGGCTGTGCTGCAGCTTTACTAAGATCAATAATTGATAATCTAGCATGACCCAAACTCACGAAATCATCTAAATGAGTAGACATACCATCTGGACCCCTATGAGCTATAGCAGAGTTCATAGACTTTATTAAAAAATCATCTTTGAATGAAAACCCATTAATACCACACATACGCCTATAATTAATTTAATTCACCTTTTGTATTGATTTCTCGTAATGAGTCAAGAGTGTATTTTAATCCTTCTTCAAAATACACTTCAGGATTATACCCAATAATTTTTTTTGCTTTTTCAATATTTGCCATACTAAATTTTATATCTCCAAGCCTTTCATCCATAAAAATCGGATCGATATCAATTCCTTCAAGTTTTTTTAGTTGATCCCATATTTGAATTAAAGATGTTTTTTTGCCACAAGCAATATTTACAACTTCATGTTGTGAAACTATATTTTTTGAAAGCATAGCTTTAATATTTGCCTGTATTGCATTTTCAACATATGTAAAATCACGAGCTGTTATTCCATCGCCAAATATTTTTGGTCTTTCTCTTTTTAAAGCAGCAGTTGCGAAAAGTGGAATAACTGCAGCATATGGATTATTGGGATCTTGCTTAGGCCCGTAAATATTAAAATATCTGAGTCCTATAGTATGTAGTTTATATATTTTGGAAAAAATTTCGGCATAAAGTTCATTTACTAGTTTAGTAACAGCATATGGAGAGAGTGGCTTCCCTTCAAAACCCTCAACTTTAGGTGATTCTTTACTATCCCCATACGTTGAAGAGGATGCGGCATAGACCATCTTAATTAGACTCCTAGATTCTTTTGCTGCGACAAGCATATTCAAAAAACCATCAATATTTGACCTATTGGTTGCAATTGGATCCTTTATTGATCTTGGTACACTTCCTAAAGCTGCCTGATGGCTTATATAATTTATGTTATCAACTCCCTTTTTACAAGTCTCTGGATAAGCAATATCACCATTAATGAACTCAAATCTTTCATTATATTGAAAAAAAGGTTCAATGTTTTTATAATTCCCATTTGATAAATTATCAATTACTCTTACCAATTTTGCATTATGTCTAAGTAAATAGGCGCATAAATTTGAACCTATAAACCCAGCACCTCCGGTAATCAAAAAAGAAGAGTTTTCCAAACTATCAACGTGAAATTTAGTGTTTCTCATACGATTTATTTATTTTATAAACTTCCGTCTATTACGTTTTTTGGCAAAATACCTTTAACATCATAAATCACTGCATTTTTTTTGTAAATAGACGAAAATTTAATTGCGTAAAAGAATTATGTGCCACAGCTAATATAATTGCATCAAAATCATTTTTTTTATTTTCAATCAACTTGATTGAATCTATTCCAACATTTTGTTTCACTTCATTAGAATTTGCAAACGGATCTAGGATAGTTATATTCATTTCAAAATTTAAAAGGGTCTTTATTATATCAAACACCTTTGAGTTTCTAATATCTGGACAATTCTCTTTGAATGTCACCCCAAGAATAAGAATTTTGGCTCTTTTTACACGTATATCTTTTTTTATCATTAACCTTATAACTTCCATTGCAACATAATCCCCCATGCTATCATTTAATCTCCTTCCAGCCAAAATAATTTCTGGATGATATCCAAATTCTTGCGCTTTCTGTGCAAGATAGTAAGGATCGACACCTATACAGTGGCCGCCAACCAACCCAGGACTAAATTTTAAAAAATTCCACTTTGTCTCAGCTGCATCTAATACATCATTAGTATCAATCCCCATTCTATCAAAGATTAAGGCTAATTCATTTACAAAAGAAATATTTATATCTCGCTGTGCGTTTTCAATAGCTTTTGACCCTTCCGCTACCTTTATCGATGGGGCAATATAAGTACCTGCCTCTATGATGCTATTATACAATTTATCGACTATTAATGATACTTCAGGTGTTGAACCTGAAGTTACTTTCTTGATTTTCGTTAGTGTATTTATTTTATAACCAGGATTAATACGTAGTGGTGAATATCCACAAAAGAAATCTTTATTGAATTTTAACCCTGAACTTTTTCCAATACTGGAACACAATCATCTTCAGTACAACCTGGGTAAACAGTTGATTCATAGATAACGATATCACCTCTCTTTAAAACTTTGCCCAACATTTCAGTCGCTGTAATAAGTGGCTTTAGGTCAGGAGCTTTAAATTGATCTATTGGGGTTGGCACAGCAACAACGAAGATATTGCATTTCATAAGCTGAGAAATATCGTTTGTAAATCTAAGGCCTCTCCCTCTTTCATAAGTATGATATTTCATTACATCATGCATGCTTTTGAGATCTGCTTCTTTGGTACGATCTTCACCCGTTGACAATTCTTCTATGCGAGTTTTGTTGATATCAAACCCAAGCACTGAATATTTTTTTCCAAATTCAATAGCCAGTGGCAGCCCCACATACCCTAACCCTATTACTGCGATCTCTGAATTTTTCAAAACCATAAATAAATTTTTAACAAGGTAAAATACACACTACGGAGTTTAGCTTAATTTAATTTACAGAAGACTAATAATTTTATGAATGATTAATTAACATCTGCTTTTTTACAATTAATACAATAGAGTGGGACTTCATTCTGTCTGAATATTAATAACTTTTTGTTCTAGGTTAGTCTCTTATAAAATTCAATTAGTGACTGACCAGATATAAATTTTATCGAAATACTGATTGAATTCTTCTGGATGATTTAATATCTCTCTTAAATGTGTAACCCCACCACCTTTAATAATATTGGTGGCATCGATACCCAAATTCATAACTTCTCTCCTTTTGCGACCAAGTGTCCATAATGAAAAATGCGAATATTTTGCAGATTATTCTGCTGGCACCACTTTTTAAGGGTACTAATACTTTGAGGGTTATCATAGCGAGGTGAAAACCAATCCCATGTATCAAGAATGGACCATTGAAGCTGCTGCTCCTTAGTTAAATTGAATCTAGTTGAATAATTAGCAACTGGAATAAATCGGGATAACGGCTTACCAATTACCGGAATCCGAATTAAAACATTCGATAAGGGTAAAATCTTAGGAACAATAGTAGTCACAATGCGAAACATTCTACGGTGATCTATTCTCTTAGTTATCGGACGAAGAAGGTATTTCATATGACACATTGACTGAAGCCTTTTCCAATAAAAATCAGCACAAATTGATCCGCCACTTCCTAATGCATTCACTAAAGAATTAAACGACTTTTCAACATCAGGAGTGTGCTGCAACACGCCTAGAGAATAAATAAAAGGGAAAAAATCAGGCTGAAAAGGCAATGCGTAAATATCACCTTGCACTACATGCAAATTAGGATAATGCTTAAGGTTATCGTAACAGGCATCAACTGCACTCGAATAATCAAGTGCAACTACTTTTGCCCCTGCTCTTAATGCCACTTCGGCAAAACGGCCCGAGCCACAACCAGCATCCAATACCCACTTATCCTTAATCTCATCTTGTGTCCATTGGGTTGACTTCCAAAAACGATCTGAAGAAATGTTTTGGCCTGAAAAGCTGTCAAGTTGTGTTCGCCTGAAATGATTCCATTGCATACCAAAGTTATCCGCATAATTTTCCTCGGGCACAAAGCGTACAACGCTATTTACAATACGGTATTTATGCATATTATCTTCCGATACCAAAAAACCATTTATCACCTCACCATCAATGATGTCCTGCTGATTTTCAACACGCAAACTTTGGCCCGTAACAGGGCAACGCAAAATATATAAGAGGCTTAATTTCATAAATCGTATTTAATAAATTAAAATTTTATCGAATAATTTTTTCGCCAAAGCTCAAAAAGAACCAATCCAAATAACCTCTCACTGTTAGCTCTGCCTTTATCAATCCCCTTAAAGAGATTCATTACATATTTCTGATCGAAGAACGAATTCTTATCCAGCAGCACCTCTTCAAAAAAATTACGATACGTTCCATTTTTCTGTAGCCATGAATGCAGTGGTATAGAAAACCCTTGTTTTCTAGCGTAGTCAAATTCGGGGGGCAATAGATTCTTAGCCACCTTTTTTAAAAATATCTTCTTATCAACCTGAGTAACTTTCATACTTGATGGAAGTTTGCTGAATGCGAAATCAATAATTCGATAATCTAACAGAGGAGCTCGTACCTCTAAGGAGTTTAACATACTGGCCCTATCGACTTTTACCAGTATATCCTTAACTAAATAGTTTTCAAAATCTGTTCTTGTGGCTCTTTGAATGAGATCTCCCGAAATGGACCACCTCATCCACTACAGAAGCGAGGCTAGTCGTGAAGCAAAGTCTTTCTTCTTTAATATTGCGTAAGAAAAGTTTTTCTAAGCCGGGTTCATAAATGGTAATCTGCCCACTGCTAAGCTTCTCCACTTTTGATTGATCAATATCCACGCATACCACCTTGTTTCCGGTCTCTGCAAAACAGGTTCCGGTGACTGGCCCTACATAACCCGTTCCTATAATAACTAAATTCACAAATTAGAGTAATTCAAAGCTGCACACTGTTTTGCGCACCAACAGCATACATTTCTTTTGATTTTTCTTACAACAGGACCGTACATAAAATCCACAATCAATTATAAATGATTGGTTTAAATATTTTCGGATGAAAGCATATACAAATCAAAGCACTGGACCACACTAATCTAAAATTAGATTTTTACACCCCTCTGCAAAATCCTTTAAAGAAGAGAATTTATAATCAAAATCAATATTTAGGGGGTTCATCAAAATATTATTATTTCGCGATATGTAAACTCGCTTCATTTCAAGCTTTTTCCCAAACTCCATATCAGACAAAGAATCCCCCACTACAAAAGCCTTTGAAAAATCAATTTCCGGAAAATCCCGCTTTGCCTCTAAAGCCATTCCAGTATTTGGCTTCCTACAATCTGATCTATCATCTATGTCTGGACAAAAGTACACACGGTCAATTCTTCCTGAAGATTTTCGGACCTCAATCAACATCTTTTTATGAATTTCATGAAGCTGCTCTTTAGAGAACAACCCCTTACCAATACCTCGTTGATTTGTTACAACAACAATACATTTGAAAATTGTTGACAACCCAGATAAAGCCAAGAGAGCATTCTCACAAAAGCGAAATTCACTCCATTCTTTGACATAGTCATTGTCTAACTTCTCATTGATTACACCATCACGATCCAAGAAAAGTGTCCAGCCTATAAAATGTTTGTTTAAGTTCAACTGGCAGTTACTTTGCTGTTATCTATTCCCCCCCCCCGATCTGATATCCATCACTTTTGCAGAATCGAGATACTCATAAACACTATTGTTACTGATATACTCAGGAACGATAGATTTCATTCGAGAAACAAGTTGTGATTCTTCAATTGAATCTTCCACATCTTTTGAGAGTAAATTCAGATCTGTACTGATGGCATCCATTTCAACCTCCCTTACTTTCGCAATCATGATCTTCTCATGATATGTCTTTACTGTGTTCTCTCCATCTGTCAACAACTCTTCATACAATTTCTCCCCAGGCCTTAATCCTGAATAGGTAATGGCCACATCTATATTAGGTACGAGGCCATACAAACGAATCATCTTCTTGGCGAGGTCTGCAATTTTCACAGGACTTCCCATATCGAACACAAACACCTCTCCACCATTTCCCATACTGCCCGCTTCCAATACCAACTGACAAGCCTCTGGAATGGTCATGAAATAACGGGTGATATTGGGATGGGTAACGGTAACGGGTCCGCCTTTTTCAATCTGATCTTTGAACCTTAGTATGACAGAACCATTGGAACCCAATACGTTCCCAAATCGGGTGGTAATGAATTTGGTATAATAACGGCGAGTGGATGACAATGCCTGTACGTACATTTCAGCCAATCGTTTGGATGCTCCCATTACATTGGTTGGATTCACAGCCTTATCGGTTGATACCATCACAAATCTTGCTACTTCATACTTGATAGACAAATCAGCCATCAATTTTGTGCCGAGTACATTGACCTTCACTGCTTCCACTGGATTGAATTCCATCATGGGGACATGCTTGTATGCTGCTGCATGATAAACATGGTGAGGTTTAAACCTGGCAAACAAGGCTTCCATCCTTGGGGCATGGTTCACACTGGCGAGGTAAGGAATACACTGCACATTCGCATTGGATTCTCTTATATGCAAATCAAGATCATGCAAAGGCGTCTCTGCCTGATCACATAAAATAATCATTTCAGGATTGTACGCAATCAACTGACGCACAATCTCTGAACCGATCGACCCTGCAGCTCCTGTCACCAATATGCGTTTACCCTTCACATTTCTTCTGATCTCTTCATTGTGTATCTCAATCTGATCTCTCTCCAACAATTCCTCGATCTTGATGGTCTTCAATTGCTTTGAAGTAAAGCTACCGCCAGTCCATTGACTGTAAGGAGGAACACTCAACACCCCTATCTCATGATCCAAACAAAAATCAACTACATCATTCTTACGTTTGATTGATAGTGAAAAAGATGCAATGATCAATTCATCCACACCCACTGTTTCATGCAATGATTTCAATTGATCAAATCCAATGATGGAAACACCGTCTAGTGACTTACTCTTTTTCCTGCGGTCGTCATCTACAAATGCCAGAATATTGAATCCAGTTCTGGTATCATGAGAAAGGACTCGCTTGGTAGCAGTTCCCGTTTCACCTGCGCCATAAATCACCACCGTTTTTCTTGCACGCTTGTAATTGCGTAACAATTCAAAGCCCTGTTTTACACTAACTCTGTATCCCAGCAAAAATAAAAAGCTGAACACTGCATAAATGATGACTTCAGTTTCACTGATTATAAATCCATTCAGGCGACTTGAATTGAAAAATTGGACCAGAAATAAGGTAAGCGAAGAGATAGCCACTGTTATAAATACCCTCAACGCATCTTGTAATCCTGTATAGCGAACAATTCCTTTGTAGGTCTTGATAGATGAAAAGACAAGTGTGTTGATGATAACAGTTATGAACATCACGTTCAATAACTGCCTTGAATCAACCAGCCTGAAACTCAACCTGTTTTCAATAAGTATGGCAATGAAAATAGCGAAGAGTGTACAAGCGAGATCCAAAATAAAAATCAGCCAGCGAGGGACGATTTTTATTCGTTGGAGGAGTTTGACTGTTTTCGGTGTTTGAGAAGGCATAGAGTTAGTTGTTAGTTGTAAGTTGTTGGTTATAGGTTCAATCAGTTGTTGTCGTAGTTATCGTTGTTGTCATGGTTGTCGGTTGACAGTTGACTGTTAACTGTTAACTGAGTTTTAAGCCATTTTGATGCTATTAGATACAAAATAGTTAAGAATCCTGCTAGGAAACCTCCCAGTATAAGTGATTTGAGCTTACTGGTTTTTTCTTTTTCGAGCGGGAATGTACTTTGATCAACAATCTGTATTACAGGTGTTTCCTGGTTCAATAGTGTTTTTGACAACTCCAAGTTTTTAACAACCTCAGCAAAGATGGTTGCTGCCATGGTTTTATCGCGGGTACTGATTTCAGATGAAATAGCATTTGTTTTCAATGCAGGATTGGCATCTACCAATGCCTGCTGAGAAGCAGCTGCACTGAATGTTTTGTTATTCAAGACTGCAGCAAGACTGTCAGCTTTTCTTTGCAACATGGCCACATTAGTAGCCTTTGTTTTTATTTTGGATTGCACATATCGATCTGTTGCAATCTTGACCAATCGATCTAGAAATAGTTTTGAAAAGCCTTCGTCCAGGGTGGTTGTTTTTGCTTCTATGAATGAAGCTTTCTTATCCGGACGCGCAATCGCTAATTCAGTCTTGATGATACCAGATTCAATGGCTTGCAATAAGCTGTCTTCCTTTCTAGGCAAGTTATCAGCATTGAATTTCGAGAATTGAATATTTCCGATTTTTTCATTCTTGCTCCACCCATCTTTCATTTTGTTGACTTCAGCATATCGATCTGCCAGTGTGATGCCTGATTTTTCATCAAAGGGTGTCAACAAGGTTTCTCTCACCAGACTTTCACTTTTCAAGAAAAGCAAAATATTATCACCACTGAAAATGCTACCGCCACCACTTCCTCCAATATCGAATCCAAATTGTCCAGCCAAAGATGCGAGTCCGCCTGCGCTGCTCTTGGAATCCTCAACCACAAAAGTCATTTTGGCGATATACTTTACGGGCTGTAGATAAGCATAAATAAACCCTAATCCTCCGCCAATGATACCTGCTAAAATTATCAACTTCCATTTGGTAAGAAGAAATTTCCAGAGTTGTTGGAGTTTTTCGATAAGCTCCTTGAGGGAGATTTCGTCCTCAGCAGTTGTAAGTTGTAAGTTGTTAGTTGTTAGTTGACTTTTATTTTCTTGATTAAATTCCATTTTATAACTCTTAATTACTTAACAAATCTTTTTACCAAAATAACTTATAACCTACAACTTATAACTAACAACTAAATTATCTGAACAATAACACAAATACTGTACTAAGTGATGTAAGCGCTGAGATCAACACTCCAAATTTTGATGGATCGAACCCTTTTTGTTCAGGTTTTAATGGGACATAAACGGTAGAACCTGCTTTTACTTTTGGATAGAAGCGTATTCCCAGAAAATTGGTTGTCTTGGCGGAACGACCGTTTGGATAGATTACAAATGCTCTTGAACGGAGAGCATTTTTACTGAACCCCCCAGCATCTGAAACATACCCTCCGAGGCTTCGACCCTCTTCAAATTGAACCGAAACCGGCTTCAGCACTTCCCCCTCAATTGAAACTGTATTTAAAAATCTGGGGACAATTAACTCATCACCATCTTTTAATGTGATATCAGATGCTGAACCAGGTCGCTGAATTGCCTTCTCTAAATCAACCGCAACATCGATGGTAGATTCTGCAAGTGATTCGTCGATTTTAACTGTATCCTTGTTTAACCTCGATTTGATTGATGTGGTGGCATTGGCCAAACGCTTCAGTTGAGCAGTATCAACTAATACCTTTTTCCTAATCAATTTTGCTCCTTCGATGTCGGCGTATGGCAGAAGTCCGCCAGCTCTGTTTATCAAACTGCTGATCCTTTCATTTGGATTTTCAAGCGTATAATTTCCAGCAAACTTGAGCTCGCCACTCATTTTTACTGAAATCTGATTGACTTTTGATGGATCGGATTTGATGCTGACAATATCAAAAGGCTGCAAATAGATGTCATCCCCAATTTTGGTCAAATCTCTTTGGATATTCACAAATATGATTTCACTTGTATTAGAACCGACAATGGTTGGGTCGATGCTGGACTTTCTCCTTCCAATCTCGATTGAAGACAGCTCAGCATTTTCTGTTAATCCACCTGACTGTAAAATCAACGCTTGCAAGGTCATTGAATCTGCATAGACATATGTACTTGGATTCACAACTGGACCGTTGATTTGAACTGTTTTTTCTTGTCTCAAATCAACATTTGAAACGACATGAATACTATCCTCTTTTTGCAACATGAGTTGTTCAGATCCAGAGACAATGTTCCTTAGATTGATGCTTTTGTATTCTTTTTTTAGATCCAACGTTTTTCTTATCAAGTTGGCCCTTCCAATGAAAGCATCCTCTTTTAAGCCCTGTGCTTTGGTGATCAGGCTTTTTAAATCCATTCCCTTGTCAAGCGCATAAGACCCTGGCTTGAACACTGCTCCGGTGATAAATACCCTGTTTTCAAACTTACTGACAACTGAATCTATATACAAGTAATCACCATTCATCAAATTAAACTGAGAGAATAAATCTTTTCTGACATCGATTATCTTGCGTTCAACGTCAGTATAACGTGTACCTGAAATAGCTCCCTTGAATGCATTGCTCTTGAATCCACCGGCAAATTCCAAGGCATGTTGCAATGACTCGTTGTTTTTCATTTCGAAAATACCCGTACGGTTGAGCCCCCCATCCAGGTTAACCTGAATACTTGCAAAAGGCACCTTGATCACATCGTTGTCCTGCAGCGATAAATTTGACTTTTGATCTCCCAGCACGATAAAATCATATAAGTCTGCCACGACCAACACTTTGTTGTTTCTGATCAACTCAATGTTTCTAAAAGAGCCGTTGTCTAATGGACCACCAGAGGCATACAGGGCATTGAACAATGTTGCGATAGAAGGAAGCGTTACAGTCCCCGGTTTTTTTACAGCTCCTATTACAGATACCTGGATGCTCCTAACTGACCCCAGCGTTAACTGTAATTTGGTATCACCAGAGGATAGAGCCGGGTAGTATTTGAGGAGTCTTGATTTGATGATATTTCCTGCTTGTTCGATGGTGAGTCCGCTGAGATTCACAGGACCCGCATATTTCACATTCACCAAGCCATCTGCTGAAACGATCAGCTTTTGACTTGAAATATTGTTTCCATAGACATCCAACTGTAATTCATCATCTGGACCAATGACGTAAGATTTTGGAGTTGCAATTTTAAGATTCGGCACGAACATAGGGTTGGCTCCACTGAACAGTTCTGCTCCGAAAACTTTTGATTTTACTTCAGGTGCTTTGAAAACAGTCATCTCTCCTTTAAAAGTTCTTTTTGCACCAGTTACAGTCTCGGTTCCACCCTCGCCTGTTGTTGTTCCACCAGTCAATCCCTTGATCCTGGCAACCAAAGCAGTGATCTCTGTTTCCGGCAATCCGCGTGATTGCAATTGTTGCATCAACTCTGCCTCCGACATTCCGCTTGACTGAAACTGCTGCGCGACTTGCTGCAATTGCTGATCAGAAATCTGACTCGCTTTGATGTTGCGCATGTCAGCGGGTAGTTGGGAGAAAGAGTTTGTTGCTAAGGTGAAGAACAGAATTAGAAGTGAGATGCGTTTAATAAAAGGCATGTTGTAAGTTATAAGATGTAAGTTAAGAATAAATTTTACCGTCCCTCGTCCCTTGTTACTTGTCCCTTTGTATTATGGCTTCGCCACTTCGGTCACATGTCCGAATACAGCAATTAATTTTTCTCAAAAAAACCAAAGCAATGCCGCAAGAATTCACTTAGTAATTCGTGGGACTGGATTCGTGACAAAAAAGCTTTGGAATGGTGACAAATAACCTATTAAACCCGAGAAATATTCTATTGATATATAACCTGTTATGCACGCATTAATGGGTTTAAAAGGTGTGGTGGTTAGACAGTGCTAAAGTACTCCAAATCATACGATTTTGGAAGTTTTTTGAGCAAAATACGTGGGGGTGGCGATATACAGCTAGGAAGGAGGGGAAAGGGAGAAGGGAGGAGGGGAAAAGGGAGGAGGTCGAAGATCCGGACCGAAGTGTCCGGAGACAAGGGACAAGGGAATACAGTTGACGGTTGACTGTTAACAGTTAAACGTCAACTGTTAACTGTTAACTGTCAACCTGCTTTTGCTATTCAAAAAATATTTTGATTGTTTGATAGTACTGCCTCTTCTGCTGGCTGCTTGACTGCCCATATTCTCCTAAACCGAAGAGGGGTGCGGCGAAACCCTTGTTGATGGCTATTTCTAGGTAACCGGATTCGTTGAACCTGGCCAATTTTTCTCCCTCAGGAACATCTGAATAAGTAGAAGAAATTTCCTCTATGAAAGCATCCCTCAACAAGACTATCTTAAACTTTCTGCCTTTTCTGGCCTCCTCAAACTCATGTATGGTGATATTCACTAATATGTTGTTGAACCGATCAATCATAAGTACTTGTCCCTCAATATATTGTGAAGAAATATATGATTTCATGAGTGATCGCTGGACTAAGTTTTCGGCTTTTTGTCCAACATGACTTATTGATTTTCCGCTGGAAATTGCAGAAAACGCATCCATCCAAACCTGAACCATTTCTCCAATTGTTGGATTCCTGATGGATGACACTGGCAACTTTACAAGCTCTTGGGGAAATTCATCCAATATCATGGTTATCAATCCGTTATCAGGAATTCCGATAAATTGTTCGGCATGCTTCACCAACAAAACATGCTTCACTGGAGCATCGTATAAATTCACCAATACAAGATGAAAACTCTCGGAGGGATAATTGCGAAAAATGGACTTACACAGGTAAGCTGCCTGCATGAAATTGAACGGGGCAATTTCATGGGTAATGTCTATGATGTTGAATCCCTCATTTACCTTGAGTATCTCTCCCTTCACCGCTCCCACCATGGGATCTGAAATGCCGAAGTCGGAGGTGAGGGTGAGTAGAGGCATGTTAACAGTTGACGGTTGACAGTTGTGAGTTGTAGATTATAAGTTGTAGGTTGTTAGTTGTAAGTTAATACAAGAACTCAAAATTAGGTAATTAATGAAACTCAACTTATAACTTAAAACTTACAACCAGGCTTTCTCTAAAACAAACCATAGAACAATCTCCCAATCAACTCCCTGATGGCGGTTTCAGATTTTTTGAAACTGTCGCCTTCTGGCAAATAGTCTATTATGGTTGTTGCTTCGAATGAGACCTTTGAATCGACTGGATAGGTGGTAACTTCAAAACCTTGTCGCTCGAAAAGTGATTTTGAACGTGGCATGTGATAAGCAGAAGTGACAAGTATGATTTTATTTGTTTTGGGGAATAATTTTCTGACTTCCTTTGATTCATCTTCGGTTGTCGTAACGAGTCCGGATATCTTAATTGCTGTATCAGCCACCCCAAATGCAACTGCATATTTT